>ENA-OQCU01000394-OQCU01000394.1-human-gut-metagenome-genome-assembly--contig:-NODE-394-length-20835-cov-3.670176_pt1 | contig 20835 bp, 30 predicted proteins | sample MGYA00242504_ERZ504590 | MGnify/ENA primary metagenome ERZ504590 (study PRJEB26092, sample SAMD00036318) | human gut metagenome | host: Homo sapiens | study: EMG produced TPA metagenomics assembly of... | reverse complement strand
ATGCTGTTGTACCATACCATACTGTACCAGCCTCCTTTCTTTGATTGATAATTTTAGTATATACGCTCTTGGGGGGAAAAACTGCAAGCCGTCAATTATAAACTTTACACAAAATTCACATATTAATTTTGGCTGATCCGTCACTCTCCTCCGCCAAATGGCCGACGCGATAGAGTATGGAGTTTTCGCCGGCGGGTACGGCCCCCCCCAATATCAGCGCCAAAGATTTGCGGGAATAAAAAATCCCGAAGTCTTTACCGGTAAAGACTTCGGGATTTGGCGCAGAAGGAGGGATTTGAACCCTCGCGACGGTTTCCCGCCCTACTCCCTTAGCAGGGGAGCCCCTTCGGCCACTTGGGTACTTCTGCATGCCAAATACAGGATACATTTGAAAAAAACTGTGGCGGAGAGAGTGGGATTCGAACCCACGGATGCTTCCACATCGCCGGTTTTCAAGACCGGTTCCTTCAACCACTCGGACATCTCTCCACGTCCGGTCTCCGGCCAAATGCAAAAAAGATGATACCACACTTTTCGCACATTGTCAACTGCCGCCTGCAATATTTTTCTGCTTTTTTTCCAAACTCAGCCTTGACTTGGAGCGGAGTCCAGGTGATAAAATCGAACAAACAGCGGGAGCCAGCCCGCCGGAAGGAGCAGATGACCTTATGACCATTGCCGAAGTCAGCCGTAAATACAACCTCTCAGCCGATACCCTGCGGTATTACGAGCGCATCGGCCTGATTCCCACCGTTCACCGCAGCAAGAGCGGCATCCGGGATTATACCGTGGAGACTGACGGTCTCGGAGTTTGCCAAGTGTATGCGGGGAGCCGGTATCCAGGTGGAGGCTCTGATCGAGTATGTTTCCCTGTTTCAGCAGGGGGAGGATACCACCGAGGCCCGCAAACAGATCCTCATTGAGCAGCGGGAGCTGCTGCTGGAGCGGATGGAGGAGATGCGGCAAACGCTGGAGCGCCTTAACTCCAAAATTGACCGCTACGAGCAGACGGTCGCTGTCGCCGAACAGAAGCTGCGCCGCGAGTAAGGGAGGCACACCGCTCCCTTCTTTTTATCCGCTGCACGGGGAGCAGAAACGTAAAGCCCCGGTAAAGGTTCGGGAAAGCTTTGGAAAGGTGCCTTGTAGCTTGGCGCGGCGGGTGCTATACTGCCCCCTGGTTCCATGGAACCAAAACCAAACTGCAAAGGAAGTAGGAAAGCATGCAGAAACGCAACAAGGTCCTGGCCGGCGTCCTCACCGGCGCGCTGGTCCTGAGCGCCGGCCCCATGGCCCTGGCCGCCACGGCCAATTATAACGACAGCAGCGTCACCGGAGGCTCTGCCGCCTGGCAGGACTGGGTCAAGGAGTGGGAGACCGTAGCCGCCGACTACACCAAGGTATCCCTCACCCCCGGCGTGGCCTTGAACACCCGCGTCGGCCATCATCCGGTGAAGCTGGACGACGACGGCCTCGTGCTCACCGAGAAGCTGGCGGCGGAGTTGGGCGTGCGCGCAGGCGATGCCGTCACGCTGACCGAGCAGGATGCCATCGGCAACGCGACCGGCACGTCCTACGAGGCCACGGTCACGGGCATCGTCGAGAACTATGTGTACCATTACGCCTATATGGGTCCTGCCCTCTACGAGCAGCTTATGGGTAAGGCTCCCGACTACCGCACCGTGCTGGCCGTCACCACGTCCGACTCCGACTTGCGCGTGCAGTTCTCGAACGACCTTCTGGCCGCAGGAGGCGTGAAGACCGTGGCGTACAACGACGAGACCATCGACGCGTACCGCGACATGATGTCGAGCGTGAACATGATCGTCGTGGTGCTGGTCACCGCGGCGGCGGCGCTCGCGTTCATCGTGCTGTACAACCTCACGAACATCAACATCACCGAGCGCATGCGCGAGATCGCCACCCTCAAGGTGCTCGGCTTCACGCCGCGCGAGATGAACGCTTACATCTTCCGCGAGATATTCCTCTTGGCGGCCATCGGCTGCGCGGTCGGTCTCGTGCTGGGCGTGTGGATGGAAGGCTTCGTCGTGGTCACGGCCGAGGTGGACCAGATCATGTTCGGCCGTGCCATACACCCGACCAGCTTCCTGCTGGCGTTTCTGCTGACCATGCTGTTCACCGTGCTCGTGATGCTGGCCATGCGCGGCAAATTGCGCCGCATCGACATGGTGGAAAGCCTCAAGTCGAACGAGTAATGCGCTACAATGAGCGCTTGACGATCGAAACAGAAGGGGACTCTTCATGAAGGTAACCGAAAAGAAGCTCGACGACGGACGCATCCTGCTGGAGGCCGTAGCCTCCACCGCCGAGGTCAGCCATGCCCTCACGGCGGCTCAGTACAGGTTCGCCCAGCAGATGGGCGTGCAGCCCACGCCGGGCATGTCCGTGGAGCAGGCCGTCGAGAAGCAGCTGGGCATCAAGGACCTCGACGCCATCGTGCAGCAGCAGGCCGTGGAGTACCTCGTGCCGTTCGCCATCGACAAGCGCAACATCACGCCGGCGTTCCCAGCTCTTCCGAAGGCCGCCGGTCCGCTCAAACGCGGCCAGACCTTCTCGTTCGAGGTTCGCGTCACGCCGAAGCCCGACTACGAGCTGAAGTCCTACGAGCCCGTGTCCATCACCGTGCCGCCTTTCGAGATCGAGCAGGCCGAGGTCGAGGAGCAGATCGCGCAGATCGCCGAGAGCTACGCGGAGTTCGTGTCGGACGAGCCGCACCCGGTGGCGAAAGGCGACGGCTTCCTGCTGGCGCTCGAAGCCTTCCAGAACGGCGAGAAGATGGACAACCTGTCCACCGAAGGCCGCACGTACCTCACCGGCATGGGCCTCATGCCCGAGGACTTCGAGAAGCATCTCATCGGCATGAACGTGGGCGAAACGAAGTCGTTCTCCTTCGACCTGCCCGGCATGAACGCCGACGACAAGGGCGACACCGTCGACTGCACCGTCACCGTCAAGGAGATGCAGAAAAAGGTCGTCCCCGCCATCGATGACGAATGGGTGGCCAAGAACCTGCCCATGTACCGCGATGCGGCCGCTCTGCGCGGCGGCATAACCGATCGCCTGACGGCCGACCGTCGCGCCCAGTACGAGGCGTACAAGCTGCAGGTTGCGGCATCCGAGCTGGCCAAGCGTTTCGAGGGCCGCATTCAGGACGAGGTGTACGAGGCCATGCAGCAGACGCTCGTGTCCAACCTGCGCGGCCAGCTGCAGCAGCAGGGCATCCCCTTCGAGCAGTTCGTGCAAAGCCAGGGCGGCGAGCAGCAGTTCGGCATGATCATGATGATGCAGACCCGCGAGATGCTCGTGCAGGGCTACGCGCTGGATGCGCTGTTCCGTCACGAGAAGATGACCCTCACCGACGAGGACATCGACGCCGCCTGCCGTTCGATGAACCCGCAGAACCCGGACGCCGTGAAGCGCGAGATGCAGGAGAACGGCCGCGGCTTCGCTCTGCGCGAGGCCGCCGAGCGCATGAAGGCGAACCAGTGGCTGCTCGATCATGCCATCGTGAACGTGGAGCAGCCGGCGGAGCAGCAGTAATCCGTTCCGGTCGGCTTCATGCTGCAGGAAACTGCCCCTGTTGGCCATCCTTCGTAATCGTTTGCGAGCGACAAGGCTTTGTCCTTGTCGCTCGCGTTTTTCGTCGCTCTCTCAGCGGTCTGGAATGCTCTGCGGATTGTGCGCAGGTTGTGTCTAAAAAATCGATTCTTGAATACAAAGCGTTTTCTGCGTATAATTCTCGGTTGCGTCTGGACTTAGATGGATACACCCGGACGCGTGGCAACCGGAGTCGCACGTGCCCAGCCTCCCTGCGGCACATCGGCGGCAATCGGAGCCACGAAGAGACGAAGGATTCTCGGTGTACGGAGAGGCGTGCGAGCGAGAATCCGCAGAAAGGAAAGCAATGGGAGTCAAACAGTACAAGCCGACCAGCCCCGGCCGACGCTTCCAAACGGTCTCGGACTTCGCCGAGATCACGACGTCGACGCCGGAGAAGTCGCTGCTTGCGCCGCTGTCCAACAAGGCAGGACGCAACAACAACGGCCGCATCACCACCCGCCATCAGGGCGGCGGTAACAAGCGCCGTTACCGCATCATCGACTTCAAGCGCAACAAGGACGGCGTCCCCGCGAAGGTCGCGACCATCGAGTACGACCCGAACCGCAGCGCCCGCATCGCCCTGTTGCACTACGTCGACGGCGAGAAGCGCTACATCCTTCATCCGAAGGGTCTCCGCGTGGGCGATACCGTCATGAGCGGTGTCGAGGCCGACATCAAGCCGGGCAACGCCCTGCCGTTGGCCAACATCCCCGTCGGTACGCTCATCCACGCCGTGGAGCTGCAGCCGGGCAAGGGCGCCGCTATCGCCCGTTCCGCCGGCACCAGCATCCAGCTCATGGGCAAGGAGGGCGACTACGCCATCCTGCGCATGCCTTCCTCCGAAATGCGCCGCGTGCTCATCACGTGCCGCGCGACGGTGGGCGAGGTCGGTAACGCCGAGCACTCCAACATCAAGATCGGCAAGGCCGGTCGCAACCGTTGGAAGGGCATCCGTCCCAGCGTTCGCGGTACCGTCATGAACCCGGTCGACCACCCGCACGGCGGCGGCGAGGGCAAGAACAAGTCCGCTGGTCGTCACCCGGTCACCCCGTGGGGCGTTCCCACGAAGGGCCATCGCACCCGCAATCCCAAGAAGGCTTCGAGCCGCTTGATCATCCGCCGTCGCAAGAAGTAGCGCAAAGCGTTAAGGAGTAATAGTGAGTAGAAGTTTGAAGAAGGGTCCTTTCGTTGAACCGCGCCTTCTTGATCGTATCGAGAAGATGAATGCGGCGGGCGAGAAGAACGTCGTGAAGACCTGGTCGCGCTCGAGCACCATCTTCCCGGAAATGGTGGGTCACACCATCGCCGTGCACGATGGCCGCAAGCACGTGCCGGTATACGTTACGGAATCCATGGTCGGCCACAAGCTGGGCGAATTCGCCCCGACCCGCACCTTTAAGGGTCATTCCGCCGACAAGGGCAAGAAGAGATAAGAAGGGGTGAAAACAATGGAAGCTAAAGCAATTGCACGCTATGTCCGCGTTTCGCCCCGTAAGGCGCGTATCGTCATCGATCTGATTCGTGGCAAGTCCGTGCCCGCCGCTCGCGAGATCCTGCAGTTCTCCGACCGCGCCATCGCCGAGGTTGTCGCCAAGACGCTGAACTCCGCTGTGGCCAACGCCGAGAACCAGCACCACGTGCGCCCGGAAACGCTCATCGTGAAGGCCGCCTTCGCCGACGAAGGCCCCACGCTCAAGCGCATCCGTCCGCGCGCCAAGGGCTCCGCTTCGCGCATCCGCAAGCGCACGAGCCACATCACCATCATCGTTGCACCGCGAGAGGAGGCATAAGCCGCATGGGTCAGAAAGTAAGCCCCACCGGGTTCCGTCTCGGCATCACCGAGGAATGGCGTAGCCGCTGGTACGCCGACAAGGATTACGCCAAGAACCTGGCAAACGACTTGGCCATCAGGAAGTTTTTGGACAAGCAGCTCGCCCGTGCCGCCGTCTCCAAGATCGAGATCGAGCGCGCTGGCGACAAGATCAAGATCATCGTGACCACCGCCCGTCCGGGCGTCGTCATCGGCAAGAAGGGCGCCGAGATCGACTCGCTGCGCAAGAAGCTCGAGAAGGTCGCCAACGGCCCGGTGTCCATCGAGGTCGTCGAGGTCAAGCGCCCCGAGCTCGATGCTGCGCTCATCGCGCAGTCCGTTGCCGAGCAGCTCGAGGGACGCGTTGCGTTCCGCCGTGCGATGCGCAAGGCCGTCCAGTCCGCCCGTAAGAGCGGCGCCAAGGGCATCCGCATTCAGTGCTCCGGCCGTCTCGGCGGTGCCGAGATGAGCCGTCGCGAGTGGTATCGCGAAGGTCGCGTGCCGCTGCACACGCTGCGTGCCAAGATCGACTACGGTTTCGCCACGGCTGCTACGACGATGGGCTCCATCGGCGTGCAGGTGTGGGTGTACCACGGCGAAGTGCTCCCCGGCCAGAAGGCTCCCCAGCCGGCGCTCGAGGGCAGCTCTCGCCCCAGCCGTCCCCGTCGCAACGATCGTAACGATAGGAGGGCAAAGTAATGCTCGTACCTAAGCGCGTGAAGCACCGCAAGGTGCAGCGTGGTTCCATGAAGGGCAAGGCCAAAGGCGGCACCCGGTTGAACCACGGCGAATACGGCATCCAGGCGCTCGAAGCCGCTTGGATCACCAACCGCCAGATCGAGGCAGCCCGTATCGCCATGACCCGCTACATGAAGCGTGGCGGCAAGGTGTGGATCACGATCTTCCCGGACAAGCCCATCACGAAGAAGCCTGCCGAGACTCGCATGGGTTCCGGTAAGGGCAACCCCGAGGCATGGGTCGCGGTCGTCAAGCCCGGCCGCATCATGTTCGAGATCGGTGGCGTCGACGAGGCCGTCGCCAAGGAAGCGCTCCGCCTCGCCATCAACAAGTTGCCCATCAAGTGCAAGATTGTTTCTCGTGAAACGGAAGGGCAGGAATAAATGAAAGCAGCAGAGATCCGTGAGCTGTCTGCCGACGATTTGCAGGCGAAACTCAAGGAAGCGCGCGCGGAGCTTTTCAACCTGCGCTTCCAGATGGCTACGAGCCAGCTTGACAACACCGCCCGCGTGAAGCAGGTCAAAAAGGACATCGCGCGTATTCAGACCGAGATGCGCGCCCGCGAGCTGAGCGCATAGCCCGTCGGCTAGGAAGGTTGGATACACATGAGCGAAGAACGTAACTCCCGCAAGGTCCGTCAGGGCGTCGTGGTAAGCGCCGTCAACGACAAGACCTGCGTCGTGCAAGTCAAGGAGCGCAAGCCGCACCCCGTGTACGGCAAGATGATGACGACGACGAAGAAGTTCCATGCCCATGACGAGAACAACGAAGCCGGCCTCGGCGACACCGTTCAGATCATGGAAACGCGTCCGCTGTCGAAGATGAAGCGCTGGCGCCTCGTGAAGATCGTCGAGAAGGCCCAGTAGTCTTGCGCGCTCGTCGCGAAAGACTATCGAGATGAAAGTTAGGTTGAAGCAATGATTCAGATGCAAACCATGCTCGCAGTGGCCGATAACTCCGGCGCTCGCAAGGTGCAGTGCATCAAGGTCCTGGGCGGCTCTAAGCGCCGTTACGCGGGACTGGGCGATGTCATCATCTGCAGCGTTAAAGAAGCCGCGCCGAACACCAACGTGAAGAAGGGCGACGTCGTCCGCTGCGTGGTCGTTCGCGTGAAGAAGGAAGTTCGTCGTGCCGACGGCAGCTACATCAAGTTCGATCAGAACGCAGCCGTTCTGATCGACACGAACGGCGCCCCGCGCGGCACGCGCATCTTCGGGCCCGTCGCCCGCGAGCTGCGCGACAAGAAGTACATGAAGATCGTGTCCCTGGCACCTGAAACGCTCTAAGGAGGTGTGCGCAAATGAACAGCATGAACATCAAAAAGGGCGATAAGGTGAAGGTCCTGGCCGGCAAGGACAAGGGCAAAGAGGGCACGATCCTGCGCTCGCTGCCGCAGAAGCAGCGCGTCGTCGTGGAGAAGGTCAACATCGTCAAGAAGGCTCTTCGCCCCACGCAGCAGAACCCGCAGGGCGGTATCTCTTCGGTGGAGGCTCCCATCCACGTGTCGAACGTGATGCTGGTGTGCCCGAGCTGCAAGCAGCCCACGCGCGTCAGCAACAAGCGCGACGAGAACGGCAAGAAGGTCCGCGTCTGCAAGAAGTGCGGCAAGGACATCGACTAGCACATGAAGGCGGCGCGGCGCTTCGGCGGCGCGCCCCTTTGAGCAATGACCCCCTCCGGCCAGGCCGGTTGGGGACGCAGGGTCGGAAATCCTGCGTTTAATTCATCGAAAGGATACAGGAAAACATGACTGCTCCTCGCTTGAAGGAAAAGTACACCAACGAGATCGTGGCCAAGCTCGAGAAGGATCTCGCCCTCGACAACGTGAACAAGGTTCCGCGCCTTGAGAAGATCGTCGTGAACATGGGCGTGGGCGCCGCCGCTGCCGACCACAAGCTGCTGGACGCCGCCATGGGCGACCTGCGCATCATCACGGGCCAGCAGCCCTGCGTGACGCGCGCCAAGAAGTCCATCGCTGGTTTCCACGTGCGCGAAGGCCAGCCCATCGGCTGCAAGGTCACGCTGCGCGGCGACCGCATGTGGGAGTTCCTCGACCGTCTGCTGGCCACGGCGCTTCCCCGCGTGCGCGACTTCCGCGGCATCTCGCCGACCAGCTTCGACGGCCGCGGCAACTACACCATGGGCGTCACCGAGCAGCTTATCTTCTCGGAGATCGATTACGACAAGATCGATCGCACGCGCGGCATGGACATCACGTTCGTGACGACGGCTCCGGACGACGACAGCGCCTTCGCGCTGCTCGACGCGCTGGGCTTCCCGTTCAAGGACAAGGAATAACCCGCGTTGTCCCACCCAAGGCTGCCCCAAGGCAACCTGCGCTGAAACGTGCACTCGAGCCCGTCCGGACGATCGGACGGGCTGGATATAAGAAAGAAGGATTTGCATGGCTAAGAAATCGATGGTCGCCAAGGCCAAGCGCGAGCCGAAGTTCTCGACGCGTCAGCACAACCGCTGCACGCGCTGCGGACGTCCCCGCGCCTACTACCGCAAGTTCGGCCTGTGCCGCGTCTGCTTGCGCGAGTTGGCCAACAAAGGCGAACTGCCCGGCGTGACCAAAGCTTCGTGGTAAGCCACACGACGATTACGCTCGGGTGTGCCACGGTTCAGGCGGAGGCGTTACGGGCGCTGACGAACCGAATCGACAGGCTCATCACGGACCAAAGGAGAAAATCACTATGACCATGACCGACCCCATTGCAGATATGCTTACGCGCGTGCGTAACGCTAACTCTGCCGGCAAGCCGACGGTGTCCATGCCGTCCAGCAAGAAACTTGTCGAGATAGCCCGCATCATGCAGGAAGAGGGCTATGTTCAGGGCTACGACGTCATCGAGGGCGAGCCGCGCGCTACGCTCGAGATCACGTTGAAGTACGGTGACAAGAAGGCCAAGACGATCCGCGGCATCAAGCGCATCTCGAAGCCCGGCCTGCGCATCTACGCGGGCAAGGACGAGCTGCCCCGCGTGCTCGGTGGCCTCGGCACGGCTATCGTTTCGACGAGCAACGGCGTTATGACCGATCGCGATGCCCGTAAAAAGGGCGTTGGCGGCGAAGTCATCGCCTACATCTGGTAGGAAAGGGAGGGATAGATATGTCTCGTATTGGCAAGCTGCCCGTGACCGTTCCTGCCGGAGTCGATGTGACCATCGACGGCACGACGGTGACGGCGAAAGGGGCGAAGGGCGAACTGACCCGCACCTTCCCCGAGATCATGACCATCAAGCGGGAGGGCGACGACATCATCGTCGAGCGTCCGAACGACTCCCGCGAAGCGAAGGCCTACCACGGCCTCGTGCGCACGCTCATCGCCAACATGGTGGAGGGCGTGTCTGCCGGCTTCTCCAAGAAGCTGCAGCTCGTGGGCGTCGGCTACCGTGCCGCGCTCAAGGGCAAGGATCTTGAGATGCAGCTCGGCTTCTCCCATCCCGTGCTGGTGGAGGCTCCCGAGAACATCACGTTCGAGGTGCCCAGCCAGACCGAGATCATCGTGAGCGGTCCTTCCAAGGAGCAGGTCGGCCAGGTTGCCGCGAACATCCGCAAGTGGCGCAAGCCGGAGCCCTACAAGGGCAAGGGCATTCGCTATGAGGGCGAGCATGTCCGCCGCAAGGTCGGCAAGGCCGGCAAGGACTAGGCGCGAGCCGCGAACGATTGAGATCGAAGGGATTATCATGAACAAGCTTCAGAAAAAGCAGGCTGCGCTGGCTCGTCGCCATCGTCGCGTTCGCGGAAAGATCGCCGGTACGGCGGCTCGTCCCCGCGTGTGCGTCACGCGCAGCAACTCCAACATGTACGTGCAGGTGATCGACGACGTCGCCGGCAAGACGATCTGCGGCGTTTCCACGCTCGGCCCCGATTTCAAGGCCACGGGCAAGAGCGGCGCGACCGTCGAGGGCGCTGCCGCCCTGGGCGCGATCGTGGGCAAGAAGGCGCAGGAATCCGGTGTCACGGAAGTCGTGTTCGACCGTGGCGGCAACCTGTATCACGGGCGCATCAAGGCTTTGGCCGATGCCGCTCGCGAAGCAGGCTTGAAATTCTAGAAGGGGTTAAGGTCTATGGCTCGTAACAAACAAGACAACGCCGCGGTCCCCGAGCTTCAGGAGCGCGTCGTCTACATCAACCGCGTGTCGAAGGTTGTCAAGGGCGGCCGCCGCTTCGCGCTCACCGCGCTCGTGGTGGTCGGCGACGGCAACGGTCGCGTCGGCGTGGGCATGGGCAAGTCCCAGGAAGTGCCCATCGCCATCAAGAAGGGCGTCGAGGACGCGAAGAAGAACATGTTCAGCGTGCCGCTGACGGCCGAGAAGACGCTGCCGCACGAGATCATCGGCGAGTACGGCGCCGGTCGCGTGCTCATCAAGCCGGCTACGCCCGGTACCGGCGTTATCGCCGGCGGCGCGGCTCGTGCGGTCATGGAGCTGGCGGGCGTCACCGACTGCTTCGCCAAGTCGCTCGGCACCGACAACGTGATGAACGTGGTCAAGGCCACCGCCGAGGGCCTCAAGAACATGGAGAGCCCCGAGCAGGTTTCCGAGCGTCGCGGCATGTCCGTCTCCAAGATCTACGGCTGGAAGGAGAAGAACTAATGGCTGACGCAAAGAAGACCCTGCGCATCACCCAGGTGAAAAGCTCCATCGGCTACAAGGAAGACCAGGGCAAGACCCTGCGCGCGCTTGGCCTCGGCAAGATCAACCGCTCCGTGGAGCAGGTGGACAACGAGTCCGTCCGCGGCATGATCTTCAAGGTGAAGCACTTGGTCAAGGTCGAAGAGATCTAATCTTCGTGGTACTTGGCAGGTAGGATATAATGATTCGTCGGCGTGCCGCAACGGCACGCCGATGGTCGATTTACGGAAGTTTGCTGGCGGCGAGCTGCCAGCGCCGGGAAGGGTCCCGGACAGCGAAAGAAGGAGAAACTAACATGGAACTCAAGGATCTTAAGCCGGCTGAAGGTTCGCGCAAGCCCCGCAAGCGCGTGGGTCGCGGTCCCGCGTCGGGCACGGGCAAGACGTCCGGTCGCGGTATGAACGGCCAGAAGTCGCGTGCTGGCGGCGGCAAGGGTGCAGGCTTCGAGGGCGGTCAGACGCCGCTCGCTCGTCGCCTGCCGAAGCTCCCGGGCTTCAAGAACATCAACCACGTGGAGTACCTGCCCGTCAACGTGAAGCGTCTCGAGGAGACCTTCGAGGCCGGCGACGTGGTGAACGGCGAAAGCCTCAAGGCCAAGGGCATCATCAAGCATGCCGACGCGCTCGTGAAGGTGCTGGGCGACGGCGAGATCACCAAGGCTCTCACCGTGCAGGTGGATAAGGTGTCTGCTTCCGCCAAGGCGAAGATCGAAGCAGCCGGAGGAAAGGTCGAAGAGCCTTGCTAAGCTCGATCATCGATGCATTCAAGGTACCGGAGCTGCGCAAGAAGATCTTGTTCACTCTGGCTATCCTCGCGCTGTATCGTTTCGGCGCGTACGTGCCGGTGCCCGGCATCCCGTTCAACGAGTTCGCGAACTCGTTCCAGGACTCGGGCGTGTCCATGACCATGCTCGACCTGTTCACGGGCGGTGCGTTGTCGAATTTCTCGGTTTTCTCGCTGGGCATCATGCCCTACATCACGGCATCGATCATCATGCAGCTGATGCAGGGCGTCATCCCCGCCATCGGGCGCTGGGCTAAGGAAGGCGAGACGGGTCGTCGCAAGATCACGCAGATCACGCGTTACCTGACGTTGGGTCTGGGTCTGATCAATGCCATCGGCTACCTGCTGCTGTTCAAGTCGCCGCAGTACGGCGTGGTGTTCTCCACGGAGGTGCCGGAGATCCTCACCGACATCCTCGTCGTGTTCACGCTCGTGGCGGGCACTGCGTTCATCATGTGGATGGGCGAGCTTATCACGCAGCGCGGCATCGGCAACGGCATGTCGCTCATCATCTTCGTGAGCATCGTGTCGCGCGTGCCGAGCGCCATCTTCTCGTCGATGAACCTCACGGCCGATACCACTATGGGCGTCGCGATTACGGTGGTCACCCTGCTTGTGGTGCTTGCCTGCATTCCCGCGATCATCTTCGTGGAGCGTGCGCAGCGCCGCATCCCGGTGAACTATGCCAAGCGCGTGCAGGGTCGCAAGATGATGGGCGGCCAGTCCACCTACATTCCCCTCAAGGTGAATGCGGCGGGCGTCATCCCGATCATCTTCGCAAGCTGCCTGATCTACTTCCCGGCGCAGCTGGCGGCCCTGTTCAACGTGGGCTGGCTGACGGCGGTGGCCGACGCCATCTCCACCGGCTGGGTCAACTGGATCCTCACCGTGCTGCTCATCGTGTTCTTCGCGTACTTCTACACCTCCATGGTGTTCAATCCGGAGGAGACGGCCGACAACCTGCGCAAGCAGGGCGGCTTCATTCCCGGTGTGCGTCCGGGCACGGCGACGGTGACCTATATCAAGAACGTGCTGCATCGCGTCACGCTGCCCGGCGGCATCTTCATCGCCGCCATCGCGGTGGTGCCGACGATCATCTTCTACTTCACCGGCAATACGCTCATCCAGGCGTTCGGCGGCACTTCGATCCTCATCATGATCGGCGTGGCCCTCGACACCATGAACAAGGTGGAAAGCCAGCTGAAGATGCACAACTACGAAGGTTTCTTCAAGTAATGGGTTCCGCTGGCCTTGCGGCCAGCGGAACAAGCCGCCGCTGCGAAGCCCCGAGGCGCCTTGCCTTGCCGCTCCAAGTCCTCGTCGCGTACCGAAGTACGCTTCCTCGGACTTTCACGGCAATGCAAGGCGCCTCGGGGCTTCTCGCTGTCTTTACGAACGACCTGCGAGTTTATTATGCGCCCTTCGGGGCGCATTCGTTCGCTCTGGCTGTCTTTCTGTTGAAATGCGCGCGTACGGCGTAGGGCTTTGATACAATACGGCGCATCGATTGTATGTCGAAAGGATTGAACCATCATGAATATCGTGTTGTTAGGGGCGCCGGGTGCTGGTAAGGGTACGCAGGCGGCCAAGCTGGTTGAAGAGTTCGGCACGCCGCACATCTCCACGGGCGACATGCTGCGCGCTGCCGTAAAGGCCGGCACGCCGCTGGGGCAGAAGGCGAAGTCTTTCATGGACGCGGGCGACCTCGTGCCCGACGATGTCATCATCGGCCTGGTCACCGAGCGCCTGCAGGATCCGGATACCGAGAAGGGCTTCATCCTCGACGGCTTCCCGCGCACGTCCGCGCAGGCGGTCGCGCTTGACGCCGAGCTGTCCAAGCTGGGTCGTCCGCTGGACGCGGCGCTGCTCGTCGACGTTGACCCCGAGGTCATCGTCAAGCGCCTCACCTCGCGTCGCATGTGCCGCGACTGCAACTACATCGGCACCGCCGCCGACGAGACCTGCCCCAAGTGCGGTGGCGAGATGTACCAGCGCGACGACGACAACGAGGCCACGGTGCGCAACCGCCTCGACGTGTACGAGAAGTCCACGGCTCCGCTGATCGACTACTATCGCGGCTGCGACCTGCTCGTCTCCATCGACGGCGATCGCGATCCGAACGTGGTGTACGCCGACGTGAAGCAGGCGCTTGGTCTGTAAAGCGCGTCCGCGCGCTTTTTGCACGCAATCTTGAAGGCGGACGGGGCTTGAGCTGCCTCGCCCGCCTTTTTTCATCTATAATTCCATACCAATATGCCGACCGTACGCCAGAACATAGCCTATGCCTACAACGGCTTCATGAGCAGGCACCGCTTGGCGGCGGTTCACCTGATCAAGAGCGCGCTTGCCATCGTACTGATCTCGCTTCTGCTCGAGACGTTCCTGTTCAACATCAACTACTTCACGTCGGCGAACTACAACACCATCTCGCTGAACGACAAGCTCACCTTGCAGGAGACCGTTGACGACCAGTACAAGGTGACCGCGGTGAACCACGTGCTGGAGTTCTCGAACCTCAACACCGAGGTGCACAACATCTGGCTCAATTTCGACTACCGGCAGCCCGCGCAGGACCTGACGGTGAAGATCCAGTTCACTGACGACGCGCACCATACGTACTTCGACTCCACGGAGTACACGGTAGGCGTGCCACCGGTGGGGGTGTCCACGTTCAGCGATCAGAGCGAGTACATCAACCTCAACACGACGGGTCTCGTGAAGAACCTGCGCATCGAGATCGCGGGCGACGACGTGAGCTATCCCATCAAGCTGAGCGACATCGTCCTCAACGCGCATCACCCGTTCGACTTCAACACGACGCGCTTCTTCGTCTGCATGGGCCTGCTGGCGTTGGCGTTCGCGTTCCGTCCGGGCTCGGCCATCTACCGCATCGGCATCGTCAGCGAGCCGCGCAAGTCGAAGGCCGCCATCGTCGCAACGGTGGCTATCGAGGTGTGTCTGCTGGGCTCGTTCCTGTTCCTGGGATCGAATCTCGTGGGTGTGGCCACGCAAAGCTACAACAGCGGCTCGTGGGACGGCAAGAGTCTGGTCAACGTATTCGAGGTGGGCGGTGACAACGCGCAGCAGTACGCGGAATTGGCGAAGGCCATGGCTCACGGCCAGCTGTACCTGGAGGAGGAGCCGCCGCAGTGGCTGCAAGACTCCAACGACCCCTACGACAAGGGCGCGCGCGACGAGATGCAGAAGGAGACGGGAGAGCCCTATCTTTTCGACGTGGCGTATTATAACGGGCACTACTACGTGTACTTCGGCGTGGTGCCGGTCATATTGTTCTACCTGCCGTTCTACTTGCTGACGGGCGCGAATTTCCCCACCGGCCATCGGCGTGCTGATCGCCGTCGTGGCGTTCGTGCTGGGATGCTCGGCGCTGTTGGACCGGTTCGCGCGCTACCAGCTTCAAACGGGGTGACGCTTGGGGTTGTACCTGTTGCTGCAGATACCGCTGGTCATGTGCTGCGGCGTGCTGTACCTGCTGAAGTTCCCGACGTTCTACTCGCTGCCCATCGCACTGGGCCTGGCGTTCTCGGTATGGGGTCTGTACTTCTGGATGAAGGGGCGCGCTTCGGCGGGACCCGAGAAGTGGTATCTTGCGGGATCGCTGTGCATGGCGCTGGTCGCGGGATGCCGCCCGCAGCTGCTGGTGCTGTCGTTGGTGGCGTTTCCGCTGTTCTGGCGCGCGTACATCACCAAGCGCCGGCTGCTCACCCCGCGTGGCGCACGCGAGTTCGCCTGCCTCATCGCGCCCTACCTCGTGGTGGCGGCCGGCCTGATGGCGTACAACCATGCGCGCTTCGGCTCGTTCACGGACTTCGGGGCGAACTACAACCTCACGGTGAACGACATGACGAAGCGCGGGTGGAACATCGGGCGTTTGGCCCCGGCGCTGTTCGCGTACTTCCTGCAACCGCCCAGCGCAACGGGCGTGTTCCCGTATTTGCAGCCGGCACCGTTCGATACCACGTACATGGGGCAGACCATCAAGGAAGTCACCTTCGGCGGCATCTTCGCGTGCCTGCCGGTGCTGTGGGTGCTGCCGTTCGCGAAGCGCGTCCTGCAGCTGCGCATGAGCCAGCGCTCCACGCGCACCATCGCGGGCGTCATCGTCGTGCTGCTGCTGGGCGGCGTCATCGTGGCGCTGGCCGATGCGGAGATGGCCGGCATCCTGCAACGATACTTCGCCGACTTCAGCTTCATGTTCCTGGCCGCGGTGGTGCTGCTCGTGTTTATCGTGAACGAGAACCTGCAGCCCGGTTCGACCGTGCAGAACCTGCTCATGAAGGTGCTGCTCGTGTTGGTGGCCGTGTCGGTGCTGTACAGCGCGCTTCTGTGCTTCGTGCCCGAGACGGGCTGGTACTCCGACGTGTATCCGTGGGCGTACCGCGACATCATCGAAACCGCGCAGTTTTGGACATAGATCCGTATCCGTATCCGTTCGATCCGAGAGAAGAGAGGTTCCATGGAATTCATCATCGCCGAGAGCACCGAGGATATGAGCCGTCGCGCCGCCGACCGCATCGCGTCGTTCGTCGAGGCCGACCCGTCGTGCGTGCTGGGGCTGGCCACGGGCACGACGCCCATCGGCTTGTACGCGTGCCTCGTTGACGATTGCGCGCAGGACAAGATCAGCTTCGCCGACGTGACCACGTTCAACCTGGACGAGTATCGCGGCCTCGATCCCGAGCACGATCAGAGCTACCGCTACTTCATGAAGAAGCACCTGTTCGATCATGTGGACATCGATCAGGCACGCACGCATGTGCCCGAGGGCTCGAACCCCGATGCCGAGGCCGTGTGCGCCGCCTACGAGCAAGCCATCGAGGAAGCGGGCGGCATCGATTTGCAGCTGCTCGGCCTCGGGCCGAACGGGCATATCGGCTTCAACGAGCCCGAGGACACGTTCCCGAAGGCCACGCACTGCGTGGATCTCACCGAGAGCACCATCCAGGCGAACAGCCGCCTGTTCGACCGCGTCGAAGACGTGCCGCGCCAGGCGTACACCATGGGCATCGGCACCATCATGGCCGCGCGCAGCGTGCTCGTGGTGGTGGAGGGTTCCCACAAGGCCGAGATCGTGAAGAAGGCGTTCTTCGGCCCGGTCACGCCCGAAGTGCCGGCGTCCATCCTGCAGTTCCATCCCGACGCCACCGTCATCGTCGATCCGGCAGCGGGTGCGCTGTGCAAGTAAGGGGCGGCTCGGTTCTGACGGGCGCGGGATTCGCGTCCGCCGACATCGTCATCGAAGGCGAGCGCTTCGCGGCTGTCGACCCGCAGGGCACTGCGGCGACGGCGGCTGACGGTCAGGTGCTCGACGCGTCGGGATGCTACGTCGTTCCGGGCCTCATCGACCTGCATTTCCATGGATGCGTGGGGCACGACTTCTGCGACGGCACCGAAGAGGCCATCGACGCCATCGCGCGGCACGAGGCCTCGTGCGGCGTGACGGCCATCTGCCCGGCCACGATGACCTATCCCGAAGACGTGCTGGCTCCCATCATGGATGCCGCGGCCTCCTACGAGGCGAAGCGCGACGGGGCGGCGCTCGTGGGCATCAACATGGAGGGTCCCTACATCTCGCCCGGCAACATCGGCGCGCAGAACCCTGCCTACCTCCATCTGCCCGACGAGGCGATGTTCCGTCGCTTGCAGGAACGTTCGGGCAATCTCATCAAATTGGTCGACGTGGCGCCCGAGGTGGACGGCGCACTCGATTTCATCCGCTCGGTGTCGTCCGACGTGCGCGTGTCCATCGCGCATACGCAGGCCGACTACGATACCGCGTGCGCGGCCATCGAAGCCGGCGCTCGGCAGATGACGCACCTGTGCAACGCCATGCCGCCGCTACACCACCGCAAGCCCGGCCCCATCGGCGCGGCGTTCGACCATTCGGAGGTGATGCCCGAGCTTATCGCCGACGGGGTGCATATCCATCCGTCCATGGTGCGTCTCCTGTTCGCCGCTTTCGGAGCCGATAGGGTCATCCTTATCAGCGACTCGATGATGGCGACGGGCCTCGACGACGGCGAGTACTCGCTGGGCGGCCAGGATGTCACCGTGCGGGGCAACGTCGCCACGCTGCGCAGCGGCACTAGTCGCGGGCTCGGCCACCGACCTCATGGCGTGTGTGCGCGTCGCCGTACGCGACATGGGCATCCCGCTGGATGCAGCCGTTCGGGCCGCCAGCGCCAATCCTGCCGCGCGTTGGGGCTGGAAGGGGAGCGCGGCAGCATCGAGGTCGGCAAGATCGCCGACGCCGTGGTGCTCGATGAGAACCTCCGCGTGCGCCACGTGATCCTGCGAGGCGAGCTGCTGGGGGTAGCTTTCTGCGTTCATCGCGCCGGGCGAGGGCTCGGCAGCGGGGCGAAGGGTTCCGTGCGGAGGCGACCGACGCTCTCGGCCGCTCTGTGCAGAGCCCTTCGCCCTTTGCCGTTTTTTTAGGGGGGGCCGGCAGCCGGCGGCGCTACCGTTCGGTGACGCTTCATTCTCTTTGACGGCTTTCCGGTTTCTTCTTGGCATGCTCGTCCTATACTCTACTTTTTTCGTCGGATAAACGAGGAAGGGCGTTGCCTATGTCGATGGAGGTGCTGGTGCCCGTCGCAGGTATCTTGGCGGTGTTCGCCGCCATGCTCGTCGTGCTCAAGATCATGCGATCGAAGGGCCTAAGCTTCACGGCGAGGGTGTTCACCGCGCTCGGGCTGGGCGTCCTGCTAGGTTTGGGAATCCAGCTGTTGCTCGGCCGCGACGGGGATGCTGCCACGACGGCGCTCGACTGGATATCCATCGTGGGACAGGGTTATATCGGCTTGTTGAAGATGCTCGTCATGCCGCTCGTGTTCGTGGCCATCGTCGGGGCGTTCACGCGCGCGGAGGTCACCGAGCACTTCGGGCGCATCGCCTTCGCGGTGTTGGCCGTGCTGCTGGGCACGGTGACCGTTGCGGCCGTGCTAGGCTGGGGTGCTACGGTTCTGACCGGGCTTGCGCATGCGGGCTTCCTCGATGCCGCGACCCCCGATGCCGCCGAGCTTTCGTCGCTCGCCTCCCAGCAGAGCGAGGCTGCCAGCCTTACGCTGCCGCAGGAAATCCTCTCGTTCATCCCGACGAACCCCTTCGCCGACCTCGCTGGTGCCCGATCCACCTCCACCATCGCGGTCGTCATCTTCTCGGCCATCCTCGGCGTCGCATATATCAGGTTGCGCGATAAAGACGTTGACCAGGCAGACTTCTTCAAGAGCTTCATCGACAGCCTGTACGGCATCGTCATGCGGATAGTGGCCATGGTGTTAGGGCTCACCCCGTACGGTATCCTCGCGCTCATCGCGAAGGTGATGGCCGCGAGCGATTACCGCGCCATCCTCGGACTGGGAAAGTTCGTGCTCGTGTCTTACGGCGCGTTGCTGGCGGTGCTGTGCGTGCATTGTCTCATCTTGCTGGCGAACCGCGTGAATCCGGCGACCTACTTCAAGAAGGCGTTTCCCGTGCTCAGCTTCGCGTTCGTATCGCGTTCGAGCGCGGGCGCGCTGCCGCTCAACATCGAGACGCAGCATAAAGCCCTGGGCGTGGACAGCGCGTCGGCGAACCTCGCGGCAAGCTTCGGCATGTCTATCGGGCAGAACGGGTGCGCGGGCGTGTACCCGGCGATGCTGGCCACCATCGTGGCGCCTACCGTAGGCATCGACGTGCTGTCTCCTACGTTCTTCGTGCCGCTCATCGCCGTGGTGGCCATGCAGCTCGTTCGGTGTGGCAGGAGTGGGCGGGGGAGCGACGTTCGCCTCGCTCATCGTGTTGGGGACGATGGGGCTTCCTATCGAGGTGGTGGCCGTCCTCGCATCCGTGGAGCCGCTCATCGACATGGGTCGCACCGCCCTCAACGTCAGCGACTCCATGGTGGCGGGCATTACAGCCTCGCATGTTGCGGGCGGCCTCGACCGCTCGGTTCTGGACGATCCGGAGGCGCGTGTCACCGCCGAGGCGCACGTGAGCTGACGGGCATGAAAAAAGCCCTGGAGGGGGATGATCCCCTCCAGGGCTTCGCGCATCGGATTCGGTGCGTCCTAGCCGATGGCGTCGGCGAACCAGGAAGTGATGGACTGCGGGTGGGTGATGGCCGTCCCCACCACGATGGCGAAGGCTCCCGCCTCCATGGCCGCCTGCGCATCGGCGAGCGTGTGGATGCGACCCTCGCAGAACACGGGCACGTCGCCCGCTGCGGCGACGGCCTCGCGCAGGAACTCGAGGTCGGGGCCGGCGGTTTTCTCGCGGCCGCCGGGCACGTAGCCCGCCAGGGTGGTGGACACGATGTCCGCACCGGCTTCGAGCGCCCGTTGCACGTCGTCCATGCAGGAGCAGTCGGCCATGATCAGCGTTTCACCGCGCAAAGCCTCCACGGTCTCCTCGAAGGTGCGACCGTCGAGGCGGGGGCGTGCCGTGGCATCGATGGCCACCACGTCGGAGCCGGCGGCGATGCAGGCGCGCGCGTGGCGCAGCGTCGGCGTGATGTAGACGCCGTCGTGCCCCTCTTTCCAAAGGCCGATGACGGGGATTTCCACCTGGCCTTTGATGGCGGCGATGTCGGCAAGGCCTTGGCAGCGGATAGCGGCTGCGCCGCCGCGTTCGGCGGACAGGGCAACCTGCGCCATGGTTTCGGGGTGGCGCATCGGCTCGCCCACGTAGGCCTGGCAGCTGACGATGAGCTTGCCTTGCAGGGAGGAAATCAGGGGATCGGTCATGATCGTCCTTTCAGGGTATCGAGCAGGTATTCGGCGGCTCCGATGAGCGGGGCTCGCTGCCGAGCGCGGCATCGACGATGGGCAGGCCGTGCATCACGGAAGGCGCCTGTCGCTCGAAGCCTTCTTGCAGGGCGGCTCGCCAGGCTTTTCCGGCGTTGCATACCGAGCCTGAGAGCACGACAAGTTCCGGATCCAGCAGATCCGTCCAGGTTGCGATGGCTTCGCCGAGCACCGCGCCCGCCTCCAGAATGATGCGGCGTGCCAGCTCCTCGCCGTCTGCGGCGCGCCTGGCTATCTCGTCTCCCGCAAGGCGTTCGCCTCCTGCTGCGACGTAACGGGCTTCGATTCCGCTGCCGGCCGCGATGGATTCAAGCTCGCTGGCGGTGCCGCAGGCGCGCGGCGTGCCCAGCGCATCGGGGCAGGGCGTTCGCCCCAGCTCGCCTGCGAACCCGTGCGCGCCTAGCAGCACGCGGCCGTTCGCCACGATGCCGCCGCCGAGCCG
>ENA-OQCU01000393-OQCU01000393.1-human-gut-metagenome-genome-assembly--contig:-NODE-393-length-20880-cov-3.766492_pt1 | contig 20880 bp, 20 predicted proteins | sample MGYA00242504_ERZ504590 | MGnify/ENA primary metagenome ERZ504590 (study PRJEB26092, sample SAMD00036318) | human gut metagenome | host: Homo sapiens | study: EMG produced TPA metagenomics assembly of... | reverse complement strand
TGGACCGACGAGCTGCAGGGCTCGCAGTCGAAGCGCGATGCGGCCCACGGACAGCGAGCTTGCCGAAGCCGTGGCCGAAGCGGAGGCCGCGCTGCACCAGGGCGTCGATCCCTCGGACATCGCCGCCGAGGAGCGCGCGGCGGACGCCGAGGAAGGCGATGCCGTGGCGAGCGTGAAAGACGTGGAGGCAGACGATCGCGGGAAAGACGAGGCCGTTTACGTCGGGCGAAGGATGCGCGATCGATGGCGGCAGCGTGCCCGAGCATCTCGACTATCGCGTGTGGAACGTGGCCTACGCCGACGGCACGTCGGTGCGCTTCGACTCGGTACTGGGCGAAGCGCTGCTGGACTAGCGCGGCGCGCCCTACCAGAACAGCTCCGGCTCCTTCCGCTCGAGGCATTTCGATTCCAGCATGGCTATCACCGCGTCGGTGGATTCGCTCGAGAAGTATTTCGCGTCTTCGGGGCAGCTTTTCACGCAGGCGCAGCAGTGGAGGCAACCCTCGCCGATGAGCGCGGGATCGTCTTCGTCGATGATGCCGAGCGGGCAGCGCGCCGCGCAGATGCCGCAGCTCGTGCACGCGTCGGTGGTGATGGGGCGCACGTCGGCGCCGGGCTTGAGCTCTTTGTAGGGGCGGTTTCCCTTGATGGCGGGTTGGGGCAGGCGGCTTCCGCGCGCCAGGCGCTCGCCCAGCTCTCGGCCGAAGCGCTGCGCTGCGGCAACGTCCGCGTCGTCGGGGCGGCCGCTTCCCACGCGGGCCGTCAGCGAGTGCTCGCCGATGAACGCGCCCGCCGCCACCACGTCGAACCCGCGCTCGCCCAGCAGGTCGGCGGCTTCCAGCAGCGCGTCGTCGAAGTCGCGGTTGCCGTACAGCCCCACGATCACGGCGGGCGTATCCTGGCCGATCAGGTGTGCGAACTCGTCGCGCAGCAGCACGGGCACGCGCCCGGCGTACACCGGGAAGCCGAACACCAGCACGTCGTCGGCGCCGCACGAGACGTCGGCCGGACGATTCCCCGGCAACGTGAGATCGACGATCTCGACGGAAGCGCCAAGCGGCGCAGCCAGCGCGCCGGCCACCTCTTCCGCGACGGTTTTGGTGGTATGCGTGGGGCTGAAGTACACGGCGCGAACGATCGACGGCATAGCGGTTCCTCTCTTCTCCAACAACCTCACGATGATACTCCTTTTCGTGTAGATGCGCGGTCGGGGTCGTTCCCGCCTCGCTCTTCGGCAAAATACGATGCTCCATCTGATGCAAGGGATCGGGGCGCGGGTATCATGGGAGACGCACAAGGTTCGACATACACAAGGAGGCATTTCATGGGACGCATCGTTCTGCCCGTATACACCCCGCACTATATTCCCAACGGCAACGAGGTTGCCGTCATCGAGACGTCGCGCGGCACGATCCGCGTACAACTGGCCGGCAAGGACGCGCCCGTGACCGCGGGCAACTTCATCGAGCTCGCCGCACGCGGGTTTTACGACAAGTTGAAGTTCCACGCGCACAAGCCGGGCTCCGTGGTGCTGGGCGGCTGTCCCACCACGCGCACGCTGGGGCCTGCGCAGGTGGACGCGGCGGCGCGCGGCATGATCCGCGGCATCCATCCCGGCACAGGCGACGCGCGCTACACCATCGTGGACGAGTGGGAGGCCAACCCGAACAACAAGCACGTGCTGGGAAGCTCTGCATGGCGCACAAGTCCGAGCCGAACTCGGGTAGCTGCCAGTTCACTTCTCGCTGTCCGAGCAGCCTGAGTTTCGACGAGAAGTTCACCGTGTTCGGCCAGGTGATCGAAGGTATCGATACGGTGCAGGAGTGCTGGGGTGGCGACGCGATCAAAAGCATCGTCATCGAAGGCGCCGACGAGGAGGCGCTGGCCGAGGCGATCTCCCACGAGCTGCCGCGTCCGAAGTCGCCGAAGGAAGTGCTCGAGGATCTGGAGCGCGAGAAGGCCGAGCGCGAAGCGGCGGCCGAAGCCGAAGCGGCCGCGGCGGAAACGGCGGCCGAGTAGCTGGTTCCTATCGGGCGAGGGCGGCGTCGCCCTCGCCTATTCGTACGTCTCAACCAGATCGATCAGCTCTTGCTGCTTATGCACGTCGAGCTTGCGGTAGATGTTCTCGATGTGCGTGCGGGCGGTACCCTTTGCAATCTGCAAGTCGCGGGCGATGATGGACAGGGTGCGACCGTACGCCAGAAGCACGATGACCTCGCTCTCGCGCGGCGTCAGGCCGTAATCTCTCGCCACGCTCGCGCAGTGCTGCTCGAGCCGCCCCGCGCCCGCATCGGCAACCGCGACGGCGGGTGCTTCTTCGACGTCCTTTTCCTTGCGGCTTGTGCGCATGGTTTGCGACAGCTGCGCCACCACGCCTTCGGGCAGCACCATGAACGCCACCACCACCAGGCACAGCGTGGCCAACATGGCCACGGCGGAGATCTGCATGTCCCCGCTGGCGATCATCGCGTCGCACGCCCTGCCCGCCATGGTTCCCGCTCCCATTCCCGCGAACATGAAGGCCACGCCCAGCCCGAAGATATGCAGCGCGTTCTCGTTGCGTCGACGCGATACGTCTACGAACAGCACCCAGGTGAGGATGTCGAAGAACTCGTAGCCTGCGTTGATCAGCAGGATGGACATGGCGGCGTGCGTGTCGAAGAACAGCGCGATGGCGACGAATCCCGCCACCATGATGGGCAACGACAGCCGGTAGGTGAGTGCGGCGTTGAAGCGCTCGCGCAGCTTCGCCACGATGACGAGGAACACCACGCCCACTACGATGAGTCCGAATATTGCGCTTCCGCCGACAAACGCGAACGGGTCGTCGTAGGCGGGTATGGCATCGAACAAGCGGCACAGGAACGAAAACGTCATGATAGAGAACATGAGCTTGCCCACGCCGAACTTCGCACCCGGTTCTTCCTCGGCGTCCCTTTGAGACGTCGAGCGGGCCGAGGGGTCGTCGGCATTCGCGTTCTCGACCGCGAGTTCCTCTTTGGGCTTCTGCGTGAGGTCGCTCCACGACAGGCCGGTGCGGTTCGCTTCGAACAGCAGCAAGCCGAACGATAACAGGGGTATCACCGCGAAGCCGATGAAGCTCGTATGATCGTTCGACATGCCGGCGACGAGCGCGGTGACGATGGCCGCCGCGGGGGAAGCGACGGCGGCGAACAACGTGGCGTGGCGGGCGAAGCGGTCGCCCCACAGCACCTGCAAGGGCCCCGCTCCCAAGCCGCCGGCTACGAACCCGACGATCATGAGCGCCTCGCTGTTCAGGGCTAGCGCCACGGGGATGATGATGCCGCTTGCAGCAAGGGCTACCGGAGTTGCGCGGAACAGCGCGACGCGCACGACGCCCTCGCGCTTGCCGCTTCGATTTGCAACGAACGACACGGTCAGCGCGCTGAGCGCGCCGAACAAGAGGTAGGCCCAGGTGAAAGATGATGCTGCGCCTGCGATGAGCGGCGCGCCCAGGCAGAACACGATCCATGCGCGGCACAAGCCGAACCCTATGACGGTTATCAGGTAGTCGAGCGTGCGCGAGTCGCGTTCCGCGGAGGTCGTATCCGCCGCCGCCTCCGCCGCCTGGCCGCCCTCTCCTCCGTTCGGAAGGCCGCCGGTAGCGCCGTCCCGGCCTTCGCCCTTGGTTCCGTATTGCATGTGCATCTCTCTCCCCAGCGTTCATGCCACGGGCCGCGCCGAGCGACGCGGCTCCCTCCCGTTTGCAACAAAACTCATAAGTAGCATCATACGCAATTTCATACGTCGATCAAATCGGATGGAGCATCCGATAGGGGTCTGATCTGGAAAATCCTATTCAACGTCAGATGTCCTGCGAAAAATCCGACCGCCCATCAGATGTGCCGGAAACGTGCCGAGCGTAAGGTTCGAAAGGCAAGAACGGATGCTTCCAAGGAGGGGCATCTCTGCTGGGAGAGAGGCAGGGGCCGATGTTCGATGCTCGCGAGCTCGATAGCTGCGCGGTGCGGGAATCGGTTCGTTCATTCAAGTAGGAGGAAGGAACACTATGAGCAAAGGCATGGAAGGCGGAGTTTCCCGTCGTTCGTTCCTGAAGGGCGCGGGCGTCGCTGCCGCAGCCGTGGCGGGTTCCGCCGCGCTGGCCGGCTGCGCGTCGGGTTCGACGGGCGCGGCTTCGGGCGATTGGCTGCCGAAGAGCTGGGACTACGAGTGCGACCTCTTGGTCATCGGCTATGGCGGCGCGGGCATGTGGGCGTCGCTCATCGGCGCCGACGAGTGCGGCCAGGAAGTCATCGTGCTGGAGAAGGCTCCCCTCGAGGGCGGCGGCAACAGCCGCATCAACAACGGCGAGTGGACCATCGTCGAGGAAAGCGACAAAGAGCGCTTCAAGAAGTACATCAAGGCGTTCACGCACGGCAAGACCCCCGAGCCGATGATCGACGCCTGGGTCAACGAGTGCGTTCGCAACACCGAGTACGCCGACAAGTACGGTATGACCTACGAGGTGTCCGAGGTCGCGCTGGCCGGCGCCATCCCCGAGTACTACTTCCTGGACGACAACGCCTACGAGGGCTCCTGCAAGCTGTCCTCCGTCGACGGCTTCGGCATGCTGTCGTTCCGCGAGCTCGACGCGCAGCGCGAGAAGCTGGGCGTGCAGGTTCTGTTCGACTGCCACGACGAGCGTCTCATCCAGAACCCCGAGACCAAGGAGATCGTCGGCGCGTATACGATGATCGGCTCCGAGGAGAAGACGGTCAAGGCTCGCAAGGGCGTCATCATGACCACGGGCGGCTTCGAGTTCAACGAGGATCTCAAGAACGCCTACCTCAAGTGCTACCCCTTCAAGTTCGAGGGTTGGCAGTTCAACACGGGCGACGGCATCAAGATGGTCGAGGACGTGGGAGCGAAGCTGTGGCACATGGACATGGCGATCTCCATGTACTCCATGTGGACGCGCGATCCTGAGAACGACTTCTCCATCCTGTACTTCATGCCCGCCAACAGCTACTTCAACGTGAACCGTCTGGGCAAGCGCTACGTCAACGAGAACAACATGGGCTCGCCGCACAACGGCTGGCACACGCTGCTGTCGTTCGACGACTCCATCGACGACTTCGACCGCATCCCGTCGTGGGGCATCTTCGACCAGACCTGCTTCGACGCCGGCAAGCTGTCCACCAGCCAGGGCGATTTCTTCGAGTGCGGCAACTTCGCCAGCGACCTGCCCGACGAGATCCGCGCATGGAACGGCTGGAGCCAGGACAACAAGGCTGAGCTGGATAAGGGCTGGATCCTCAAGGGCGACACCATCGAGGAGCTTGGCAAGAAGATCAAGGAGTTCGACCACTGGATGGACGTCGACGCCTTGAAGCCACGGTTCGACGAGTACCAGGCATTCTGCGAGGCAAAGAAGGACGCGCGTTTCGACCGCTCCGAGAAGACGCTCGAGAAGCTGGACGACGGCCCGTACTACGCCATCTCCATCTACCCCGGCTCCTGCTCCACCTTGGGCGGCCCGATGAAGAACGAGCACGGCCAGGTGCTGGATCCCGCCGAGAACCCCATCCCGCGTCTGTACGCGGCGGGCTGCTTCGGCAACTTCCAGAGCCACAGCTACGGCATCACCGGCGGCAACAACGCCGAGAACCAGGTGTGGGGCCGCATTTCCGCCCGTCACGCCGCGGGTCTCGAGCCTTGGGACGCCAAGTAGCATCCTCCCTTCGCTGATCGGTTCGGCGCTGCGCTCCCCAGCGGCGCCGGATGCGACTCAACCCCCGCGCCCGCCGCTCCCTCGGCGGGCGCATCTGGCGGGAAACCGCCTTCCGAACTGCAATACGACTGATAGGAGAAGCGCATGACCGTGCAAGCACACACCGCCGACCGGCGCCTCGTCGTGCTCGCCGTCCTCGGCGTCGTCCTCGCGCTCACGGCCGCGATGTGGACGCTCGCGGGCTGCGCGCCGAAGGCGGAGCCCTCGGCTCCGGCGGCGTCCGAGCAGAAGGACGGGAACGGCGGCTCTTCGGCCATGGACGGCCAGCCGGTGAACTGGACGATGGACTCCGACTGCTCGATGTGCCACACCGTCGAGGACGCGTCGGCGACCGACGCGTCCTGCCCGCAGGCCTCGGCCCACGAGGCCGAGGGCGTGACCTGCGTCCAGTGCCACACCGACGAGGCCGTGCTCTCGACCGAGCACGCCGACGTGAAGTTCGGCGACAAGGCCGCCACCAAGGCGACCGTGGTCACGGTGGACCCCGAGACCTGCATCTCGTGCCACGGCACGATGGAGGAGATGGCCGCCAAGACCGCGGACTCCACGGCGCTCACCGACGACAAGGGCACCACGGTGAACCCCCACGACGTCCCCTCGAACGAGAAGCACGACGCCAACCCGGCGACGTGCACGAGCTGCCACAACAACCACTCGAAGGACCAGGCCAAGGACGCGATGAAGTACTGCGCCCAGTGCCACCACCGCGGAACCTTCGAATGTGGCACCTGCCACGAGCTCCGCGAGCGCTAAGAAGCAACGAACAAGCATACCCGCCCGAGACGGAATCCCCTCCCTCCCTTTCCGTTTCGGGGTCATCGAAGACCCGGCCCCTCCCTCGGCCGGGTCTTTCGCGTTGGGATCTTCGCGACCTGGCCTTATGTCGGGCACCTGACAGCGTCAGCTCCTGACATTCGTTGGCGTTGTCGCCCGAAAGCCTCGTTTTCAAGCGCGATTCCGCGTTTTTACGGGCGACAACGTTCTCTGTGGGGCCTCTGCGTCTTCGCTATACTGGGTCGAACGACGGAAGGGGACGGCATGGAGCGGGAACCGCGCTACTTCGAATACGGCGAAGCGGAGGTCGCGTACCTTGCGGCGCGCGATCCGAGGCTGGGCGAGGCGATGGCGGTTATCGGACGCATCGAGCGCGAGGTGCACCCCGACTTGTTCGCTGCACTCGTGAACTGCATCGTGGGTCAGCAGATAGCGACGAAGGCGCAGACCACCATTTGGAACCGCATGCTGGAGCGGTTCGGCGAAGTGACGCCCGAGGCGATGGCGGCGTGCTCCGACGACGAGCTGCAGCAGGTGGGCATCTCGTTTCGCAAGGTGGGCTACATCAAGGGGGCGGCCGCGCGCGTGCTGTCCGGCGAGGTGGGCCTCGAGGGGCTGGCCGAGCTATCCGATGACGAGGTGTGCCGCACGCTGTCGGCGCTGCCGGGTATCGGCGTATGGACGGCCGAGATGCTCATGACGTTCTCGATGCAGCGACCCAATATTCTGAGCTGGGGCGATCTGGCCATCCATCGCGGCTTGCGCATGGTGCACCACCACCGGCGCATCACGCCCGAGCTGTTCGCGAAATACCGCCGCCGCTACACGCCTTACGGCTCGGTGGCCAGCCTCTATCTATGGGAGGTGGCCGGCGGCGCCGTGCCCGGCATGAAGGACTGGGCTCCGAAAAGCGAGAAGAGGTAGGGAGGGGCGCCGAACGCGGTGCGCGCGTTTCGCCGTATGTTTCACGTGAAACATCGGTTCGTCCGAGTTTTGCTTTCCGCAGTCGTTGTCAGCAATGAAAAAGAGACCCGTCGGATCATCCGACGGGTCTCTTCGTATCCCGTGGTGGGCGATGAGGGATTTGAACCCCCGACCTTGTCCTTGTAAGGGACCTGCGCTCCCGCTGCGCCAATCGCCCGGTTTTCGTCGCCTTGCGGCGAGCACCTATTCTCGCATAGAAGGCGCGTTCGCGCAACGAATCCCCAGGAAAGCCGCATCTAATCTGCCGCACGTTGGAGCGGCGTGGGATTTTGCGGTGCGGCGCGTGGAATTCGCGTTGGAAACGGAGGTGCGAAATGTGTAATCGGCGTTGGAACGACGTCGCAAACGGGTAAGGTTCAGGCGGCTTTCATGGTGAACTGTGCCATGAAAACGTGAGATGAGCTGGTCATACTGAAAGGAGGGAAAACGGCGGAGAGGACGAAATGAAACGGAGCAGAACAACCATCATCGGCATTGCCTGCGGGCTGGCATGCGCGGCATGCGTGTTCGCCTACGCCCAGGGCGTGCGGGGAGAGGCCGACGCGGCGCGCGCGGAAGCTCTGGCGCGCTACGGGGGCGAGCAGCTGGAAGTGTGTGTGGCTAAGCGCGACATCGCAGCGGGGGAGTCGGTGGACGCGAGCGCGGTGGAGACGCGGTTGTGGGTGGCCGACTTGCTGCCCGCGGAAGCATTCCGATCGTCCGACGACGTGGTGGGCAAGAAGGCGTCGTCGACGATCCTTGCGGGCGAGGTGCTGTCGGAGCGCCGCTTCCGCGATGCAGGCAGCCGCCTGGACGTGCCCGAGGGCCTGACGGCGCTCAGCGTGCCGGCGAAGGACGTGCAAGCAGTGGGCGGCGCCGTGGCGGCCGGCTCGCGGGTGGACGTTTACGCCACCGGCGGCACGTCGACCGATGTGCTGGCGAGCGGCGTGCTGGTGTTGGCGACCAGCGCAAGCGCGCAGGAGTCGACAACCGACGCGAAGGTGTCGTGGATCACTGTGGCCGTCGCGCCCGAGTCGGTGCAGGAGATCGTCGCGGCGGCGCAGAAGACGGAGCTGTACTTCACGTTGCCGGGAAGCGAGGGAGAGCGATGAGCGGATCTTTGGTGGCGCTGTGCGCCGATACGACGAGTTTGCAGCATCCGGAGTTCATCGGGCTTGCGGGGGAGAACCTGGCCGCGCAGGACTGGCTGCGCATCTTCTCCTCGGCTGAGGAGGCGCGCAGGTTCCTGCGCACGGACCATCTGGTCGACGAGGTGTGGGTGGCGTCGAGCGACGACGTCGCTCCCATCAACCTGGATTGAAAAATATGGTATCAAGTTGCTTTCTATCGGTTTCTTTGTCGACCCTGATCAAGCTACTTTATGGCGTGGAGGGATGGCTAGTAATGCTTTGAAACAACTGATTGGAGATGCCGCATGGGGAGAACTGGATTATTTCATATTGGATACGCCTCCGGGCACCAGTGATATTCATCTGACTTTGGTGCAGACTTTGGCTATTACGGGAGCTGTAATCGTCAGTACACCCCAGCAGGTGGCTTTGGCTGATGCGCGCAAGGGAATCAATATGTATACCAATGATAAAGTAAATGTTCCTATTTGGGATTGGTGGAGAATATGTCATGGTTTACTCCTGCGGAACTTCCTGAAAATAAGTATTACCTTTTCGGAAAGGAGGGTTGCAAACAGCTGGCAGAGGAAATGAATGTGCCTTTGTTGGGACAAATTCCTATTGTGCAGAGTATCTGTGAAAATGGTGATAAAGGAACTCCGGCTGCTTTGAATGAGGACAGCATTACCGGGCGTGCATTTATAGAGTTAGCTGAAAATGTTGTGAAGCAGGCCGAGAAGCGTAATGCGGAACAGGCACCGACACACATTGTGGAGATGAAGAAATGATTTAGGAATATATTTTTAAGATGAAAAGAGACTGTTCGGAACAGCCTCTTTTCTGTTTTTATGCTCTTTATTGCAGTTTGAAAGTTACAGGAACAGTGTATCTGCAACGTACTGCTTTGTCTTTTACAGTTGCCGGCTTCCATTTTGGCATGGATTTTACAACCCGTGCTGCTTCAGCATCCAGTTCGGGGGTAATGCTGCGTACTATGCTTACATGGTCTACCGAACCATCTTTTTCAATAACCATCTGTACGATTACTTTACCTTGTGCTCCTTCCTTTTGCGCTGTTACGGGATATTTTATGTTGCGTGCCAAATATTGCAAGCAGGCTGTCATACCTCCGGGGAATTCAGGCATATTGTCTGCTATCTGGTATACGGGGTCTTCTCCGACAAGAAGTAATCTCACCAGTTCCGGATTTTCCATATCTTTGATGGGGCAGAGTTCTTTTACCGTGAATTTTCCTTCTTGATAACCTTTATGGTTAATGGCAATGGTTTCGCCTACTCCTACTGTTAACTGAGCTTCTCCGTGAGCGTTTGTCGTGGCTTTGGCATTTGTTGAAGAAGAAATAAGTTCTACTCCTGCAAGTTGTTGGTTATCATTATTGGATATTTGTAACTTGATCCGTATTTGTTTGCCGGCTTTGATGTAGGCGGCAATATCATCATCGGTATCGAAAATGGCAGTGACATTCGGTTTGTTTGCTGAAAGTAGAAGTGATTGGTGTTTGGAACTTTTAGGAGAGGAAACGTCTAGGGAAACATACTTGGGAGTCGTCATATCCACTTCTATAGTAGCCTTTCCTTCTGCATTGGTCTTGAAAGTTTTTACTTCATTACCCGGTTTGATTTGCAGAGTAATATTAGGCTGAGGCTTACCTTCACTATTGGTTACGGTAATAGTGAAAGTCACCAGACCTTGTACTGTTGTGTTGACAAAAGATGCCACTTCTTCCCTTTCGGGGCGTGGGGTGCTTTCTTCCGTGGAATAGATTAACCTTTCGGCTGTCCGTGCCACGGTTTCAATGTTGCTGACCAAGAGTAGAGCAGCAGTCAGCGGTGCAAACAAGGCATATTTGATATGCCCTGTGGTGCGGGTTCTTTTTTTGTTCATCATTTTAATTCTGTTTTTTAAGTGTGATAAGTTGAAATTATTATATAAACCGGTTTGTCTGTTTTGGTTGGCTAATCCCAAAAGGTGATATTGATATGCTTTCTTATTTGTGCCGGATTCCATTACTTTATGATCGGCAAGGTATTCCAAATTGAGTCTGATCTCTGTTTTCAGCAGCCATGCAAAAGGATTCATCCAGCAAATGATATTCACTATTTCACTGATAATGACATCTATGGAATGCCATTGGCGGACGTGGGTCTGTTCGTGCGTCAGGATTTCTTGTTTTTCATCTTCTTTCAGTCCGGGCAGATAGATGAAAATCCATTGCCAGAAAGAGAATGGATTGGCAGGTTCTGATAGACTGCGTATGGATATTTGGTCTACATTTATATTCTTGCTTTTTAAGACAAGGCGGAAAATACTGCTTAGTTGGATCATAAATCGTGCGGATAATAAAAGGATTCCAATCCAATAGACGAACTTTATTATATCAAGCAGGTCGGGTGTGGGAATAGCAACAGGAGCTGTGACTACTGTGGCAGTGGAAGTATTTGTTTCTGTCAGCATCATCAGTGCGTAGTAATCTGCCAGTTCATTGATGGCAGGTTGTTCTTTCACCCATGCTTGCATATCCATCAGCGGATAAAGAAAAGAGAGGGCAAGAAAACTCAGCAGTGCGATACGACGCCACTGGAAGAAAGTGTCGCGACAGCAGAACAGCTTGTAGAAAGCATAGAATAAGGCGATGCCTATATTTACTTTCAGCATGTAGATGAGTTCGGGTGCTGTAGTTATCATAGTATTTGTGAATTTAGCAGGATTATTTATCTTCTTCTTTCTCTATCAAGTTGATAATGTCTTTCAAGTCGGCTGCGGAGATTTTTGCTCTTTGGCGAAGAAAGATACCATTTCCTTGTATGAGTCAGCAAAATAGTTCCGGACCACACCACTTACAAATGTGCGTTTGTATTCACTTTGTTTCACTACAGGGGTGTATTGATAGGTGTTACCGAAGCGCTTGGCTGTAACATAACCTTTTCTTTTCAGGTTGGTCACTATAGACGCTACCGTAGTGTAAGGTGGTTTAGGTTCGGGAAATTTAGCAACTATGTCTTTCACGAAACATTCTCCCATGCTCCAAATATGAAGCATCACTTCTTCTTCTTGTATCGTTAGCTTTTCCATAAGAAAATGAATTGATTACGATGTTTTCGCAAGTCTACGAAAAAATCGTAATAAGCAAAAGGAATGGGAGTTAATTAGTGTGAATACAGATTGTGGGCAGATAAAAAAACAAAGTGAAGAATCCGGCTGTGATAGATTGAAGCGGACCCTTCACTTTGGCATGAAAATGACAGATGAAGTAAAGTTTATTTTTTGTGTAGAATATAATGGTCTGCTAACTCTCCTGTTATTGCCTGTTTGTCTTGATTGAGAGCGGTCAGGGTATTCTCACCGACTTTATAATATTGCTTATCCTCTCCATTAATTAAAGTCATGATATTACCTTCAACAGAGTAAGTTCCATATTCTTTGAAAGTAGCATCCTGCCGGTCAATATATTCTGATATCAACTCAAAAGTCTTGTCCTTTTTTAATAGTCAGGGTCATGTTGATACCCGGACAGTCGGCAGCCGGAAAAGTTCCGGTGTAAGTACCGTCATAATCCAATGAGTTTTCTGCATTGTGCATATCCGTTGTTTCGGTGGAGATTGCAGAATCGTTAGTGTTTTTGGAGTTGCTGTTACATGAAGTAATCAGCAGGCATACGCATGCCAGAATAAAAAGTTTTTTCATCATAAATAATTCATTTAGTTCTTAATTTATAAACAAATTCAGACGACATTTGTTCTGCGTCTTTTCTTAATCTCTTTTAATCTTTCGTATACATGTCTGCGGCTTAAGGTAATCTGACGACGGTATACGATGCAGGTGGTAAGGAAATAAACACCTGTTTGTATCCACAATACCCGGTACTCTGTCAGCACATCGGTCAGTGTGGCTCCCATATTGTTGATGCGTACAAAGCCGTTGATGCCGAAAGTGGAAGGGAACAACCACGAAACCACCTCCCAGAATTTAGGAATGGCAGTACCTGGCCACGAAATGCCTGAGATAAATAGCAACGGTACTGAGGTAAATACATAAATCATCATACAGGCTTCCCGATGGTGAATAAAGATAGAACAAGTCATCGCGAAAAAGATGCATGCCAGTATATAGGGAAACATGAATGCCGCTAGGGTTCCGGCTTGAGCTATTTGTACCAGGCTGAACATTTTGGGAACAAGGCAGAGCATATAGGTAGCCATGACAGCATATATCATAAGGTAAGTCAGTGATTTGCCTAAAACAATGCGCAGCGTGCCATGATAATGGCGGCTCATGGGGATAAGGTCCCGAAAACGGTTGTTCTCACGAGCAGTTCCGGCAGATAGACCTACTCCTAGCAGTAAAGTTTGTTGGATAATCAGTATCAGTACGGCGGGTATCAGGAAGCTGGCAAAACCGTTCTGCGGATTGAAAATGGAAATATCCTCATACGCTATGGGAGACGTGCTCACTTCATCTTGTCGGATGGTTGTGTTGCCGGAGCGTTCTATCTTTATCTGTTTGTTCATTACCAGCGAGGCATTGGTGTTGGCTGTCAGCATGGCTTTGTAGTATAGCATACCGCTCATGTCACAGTAGATGGTGACATGGGTTTGAACTCCTTTAGTAATGTCGCGGCTGAAGCTTTCAGGAATATAGATGATGCCATACACTTTGCCGTTCTTCAATAAAGTTTTTGCTTCTTCCATATCACTGCAATGAGATACTATTTCCAAGTCGGCACCTGCATCTACCAGGCGCAGGTATTCACGGCTGAGGCTGGAACGGTTGTTATCTACTACGGCAGCAGGGACTTCACGTACTGTTTCATTGGTATATATAAAGGTATAGAGAAGCGGATAGCCTAGTGGTACCAGAATGAAGAAGATAAGTACACCCTGATCCTTTACAACTGCTTTCAACTCTTGCCACCAGATGTAGAAAAGGTCCTTGGTTCCTTGTGAGATGATATCTTTGAGTTTATATGTTTTCATACCTGTTTGCCGTTTTAGGGAATATATACATAATGTAATAGTACTGTGCGCAGTCTTTTTCAGTATAAAGAAAGGCAACAGCATGAATAACATCAACGCGACTACTGAATGCCATGCGTAAATCAGCGGATATCCGTTAAGTGCCAAATCTACATAAATCAGGAAGTAGTGGCGTAACGGGAATAGATTGGCCAGTGCCTGTAATACAGGATTCATTGCCATAACCGGAAAACTCATACCCGATATGGAGAAAGAAATCACCCCCCATAGGGAGGCGGTGCTCAGTGCCAAGCGGACTGTTGTAAACAATCCGAACAGAAATACTCCGAAAGCCTGTGAAGCCAGTACTAGTAACAGACCGGCAAACAGCATGGGCAGTATACCGCTATTACAGGGATAGTGCAGGAAACCGTATAGATAAACATTATAGAAGGTGGCCATGACAAAGAAAACTACAGTCTGGGGCAGCAATTTGCCGGTCAGGGCTACGGTGATGGAATTGTCTGCCATGCTCATCCATTCTTTTTGGGTGTTGGTTTTCATTTCACTTCCAATGGTATAGACGGTGGTCATAAAGATAAGCAGCATCAGGATACCCGGTATGATGGTGTTACTCAAATATACAGAGTAATTGAGCCATGGGTTGTTTAATACATGAGAGTCGATGACTATGGGCTGCAGGAATGCCATGGCCTGGTCTTCTGTAGCTCCTTTGGCATATAAGGTGGCACGGCCGATGGCTCCACCCGCCAGCTCGGACATGGTGCGCTGGTCTTTATAGAGTAATGAACCTGCTACCAGATAGGAGTAGTTGGTATAAAAGGAAACCTTGGGTTGACGGCTTGCTAATGCCTTCTCGGTAGTTCCTTTTGGAATATAGTAGAAAGCATAGATCTTTCCTTGCTGCATGGCTTTGCGGGCATCCGCGAAACTGGGGTAATGTGCTATGATTTTAGTCTGCTGAAAAGCGTCCAGATTACGGATGATGCTGCGTGTGGTAGCTGTGTTGTCCAAATCGACCACACCTGCCGGCATATCCGTAGGGAGTCCGTTCCACATTAATGTAGTGAAGAAGAGATAACAGAACAAGGGAGCTATGATCATGCAGAACAGATATAGCGGTCTTGTGGCGATGCGGAACACTTCACGCCGGGCTATGCGGAATATACGGTTATGGACAGTATTGTTCATTGTTTGTTATTTCTCGATGATGGCACTCATTCCCGGACGCAATCCGTCTGTTCTCTCTACAGGAACAGCTTTCACCTCGAAGGTCTTCAGGTCGAATTGTCCCGTAGTCTTGGTTGCTTTCCAGGCAGCATATGTACCCAGATCTTTCATATAAGTAACCTTGAATTTTATTTCTTTGTCAAAGGCAGGAATAAATGCGCTAATCTCATTTCCTACGGTAAAGTCTTTTAGGAAATCTTCGCGTACATTAAATGTTACCCACATGTCATTCAAGCGGGCCACGTTCATAATGGGGGCACCGGTACCTACCAGTTCGCCTGCTTTGGGAAAAATTTCGGTCACTTCTCCATCAGCTGACGCGGTCAGTATCGTTTCGTCTATGTAGGAGGAAACTTCGGCTACAGCACCTTTGGCACGTTCTACTTGGGCTGCGGCTGCTGCTTTGTCTTCACGTTGTGCACCGTTCTTTGCCATTTCGTATTGGGAGCGTGCTGCTTTTTCTGTAGCGGTCATGGCATCAAATTGTGCTTTGGCTTCATCACGTTTTTGCGCGGACATTACGCCTTGTTCAAAGAGCCGGTTGACACGGTTGTATGACTTTTCAGCAATTTCTACTCCGGCTTTGGCTTTCTGCCACATTTCGTAGGCAGCTTGCAGTTGCTCTTGGCGGGTACCTCGTTGTGCTTTTTCATTCAAGGCTTGTGCTGCTTGTTCGGCAGCTTGTGCTTGAGAAAGTTTGGCTTTTACATCGGGGCTTCAAGGATAGCCAGTGTGTCACCGGCTTTTACTTTGTCTCCTTCCTTTACACGAAATTCCAGAATGCGTCCCGGCACTTTGCTGGATACACGGTATTCGTCGGCTTCTGCTTGCCCCTGAATGATTTCCGGACCTTTACCCAGTGTAAAGAAACCTATCAGTGACACTATGACAATGACTGCTGTCAGTGAAATAAATGCCAGCAAAATATTGCTGTGTTGTGATCTTTCTGCCATATCTTTTCGTTTTTAATCTTTAATTTTTATTTAAGCACTCCCATTGATTTGCGCAAATAGACTTCAGTCAGTTTTACATCAATCTGAGCGTCTATTTTGTCCGACTGGGCAGATAACCAAGCGGTTTGCGCTTCCAATACGTTACTGGTAGGAATGACTCCTTCCATGAATCCCAGTTTGGCATAGCGCAGATTCTCGTCTGCTTTTTCCAGATTTTTTTCAGCCATACTCAGGCGTTTGGCTGCTTCATTTACTTTATAGCTGGCTTGGCTTACCTGCAATTCTACCTTTTCTTTTGCATCTGCCAGTTGGTAGCGGGCAATGTTTGCTTCCGCTTTGGCAGCTTTTACCTTATACATTCCTTCGCCCCAGTTCCATATTGGAATTTGTACCATAGCGCCAACAGCCCACATGCCGCGGAATTTGCGTTCAAAGCCGTTTACCAATGAGGGATTGGTTACCATGTAGTTGGCGGTCAGAGCCACTGTAGGAAGAAATCCCGCGCGGGTGATATTGACTTTTTGGTCATAAATTTTATTAGCTAGATCCAAACTTCGTAATTCTTCGCGATTTGCCAAAGCGGTGGCTACATTATCACCTACATGATATTCAAGGAGAGTTAAGCTTTCTACGTCTTCATCTGCTAAACGTATTTCATCATTTAAAGGCAGACCGCATAATTGGCATAGTACCATTTTAGATAGGCTTAATCCGTTGTCTATTTGTGTGAGCTTCATTTCGGCTTCATTCACTTTTACTTTTACACTTAGTCCGTCGGCTTTGGTGGCGACACCTTCGGTTATCATTTTATCTACATCACTGTCCAGTTGGCTGACCAGTTGCAGATAGCTTTGGGCTAGTTTTTTCTTGTTTATCAGTGAGATGACTTGCCAGTAAGCTTGGTCTGTACTCAAAATGATATCCTGCATACCGGTGGCGTGTTGTGATTCGGCCAGTTGTTCAGCGTATTTGGTGATTTTATTGTAGGCAACGATTTTTCCTCCCATGAAGATGGGTTGGGTAAGGGTCACAGCTCCTGCATACATATTGCGTGTGTCGGTGCGCAGCGCATCTACCAAACCTTGTCCTACCTTGTTCAGTGCATTTCCAATACCTGGGATGAGGGGAGCAAGTGGTTGCAGTATTTGTGCGAGTTCGGGATTGGAAGCTGCCAGTTGTTGGAAAGTTTCCTGTATGGAGCCTTGGGCGGTAGTCCCTATCTGACTGATAGCTCCCTTTTGTTCGTCACTTAATAAAGAGATTTCTTTCTGAGTGTGCATATAGGTTCCTATAGCCGCAATCTTAGGAAGATAATTGGTAAAAGCCGCTTTCTTTTCATAATGTGCAGCTGTTATCTTTTTCAGCTGAAATGCGCAACTCTTTATTGTTGGATAATGCTAAAGCACGACAACTATCTAAGGTGAGTGTGCTTTGGGCTGAAATACTATCTAAAACACCGATAAATAGGATAAAAGCTGCAATCTTTTTCATTATAGTGTTCTTGTTTTGTTGTTTTTAAGTTGTTTATGCAACAAAAATAAGACAAATCTTCAAGAAAGCCATATTCTGGATGTTATTTTAAAATATTTTTATAATTCTGCAATCTGTATGTTTACTGCTTTTGCTTGGTGGAGAAAAAAACAGCCGGTTCGTTTCCAACCGGCTGTTTTTTTATTAAATATATTGGAGGGGAGAATGTTCCTTGTTATTTCATGCTGAAAGCTTGTTGTCCTATCATGGTTCCATCAGCGAAGATATAAACATGATAAGTTCCGGCAGGCAAATATTCTTCTACATCCCAATATACGGTTACATTTTGTTCTTCTCCGGTGTATTCTATGTATTTCTTGATGGAATAAACCAAACTACGGTTTTCGTATGGGAATGTGTTTGAAGGGTTTTTGGTTAGTATGTCATTGTCCGGTTTGGCAATACGTATATATAAAGTACGTTCACCTGTTTTGGCAGTAATATTCTTGACAATGGTGAACGAGATAGCTATCTTTTTTACATCTTTTACCTTCTTGGCTGTTTTTACCGCGTTTGTTTCTAGGCTCTACACTAATTGCTGTGGCATCCAATTGAGCTGCCAAGGTGACCTTTTCATTCAGATTCTTTTTCTCTTGCGATAAATTATTGATTTGACGGGTTGCCTGCGTATATTTTTGTTTTACTTCTTGGTTTTCTTCAGCTAGTGCTTGGTTGAGTTTGTTCAGTGAATCTATTTGGATAACATAGGTGCGTAGTACGGCACGTACTGTTTTCAGTTCTTTCTTCAAACGCATGATCTCAGCTGCGTTACTGGTCTTTACTTGTCGTAATTCTTCTAGCAGCCGCTGTGTTTTCAGCTTCTCACTCTCCAGCTTTTCGCGCAAGGAATCATTGTTTATCTGTATCTGAAGTTCATCATATTGGGTGGCGAAAGTGGTATATTCGTTTTCCATTTCCAGTTTTTCCACAGCGAAGAGTTCGCTCATTTCCTTATTCTCTTTTGCTTGATGAAAAGCATAAAAAGAAACTCCGCCGATAATCACAACCAGCAGAATAATGACAATAATCAGTTTTTTGCTCTTATCCATAGTGTTACATTGAATTTTGGACAAAAGTACAATAATTTATGTAGACTGCTCGAAAAATATTATGGAAATTTTTCTTTAATTCGGAATATCATTGTAACTTTGCGGTGCTTTTAAGAAGGCGATTTTATTATCAACTTTAAACAAAATATAGAGATTATGTCAAAAGTAACCGTAGTAGGCGCAGGTAACGTAGGTGCTACATGTGCAAATGTTCTTGCTTTTAACGAAGTAGCAGACGAAGTAGTAATGCTGGACGTTAAAGAAGGCGTATCAGAAGGTAAGGCAATGGATATGATGCAGACTGCTCAGTTGTTGGGCTTCGACACAAACATTGTAGGTTGCACTAACGATTATGAAAAAACAGCTAACTCTGACGTTGTGGTTATCACTTCAGGTATTCCCCGTAAGCCGGGTATGACCCGTGAAGAACTGATCGGTGTTAATGCAGGCATCGTTAAGTCAGTTGCTCAGAATATCTTAAAGTACTCTCCTAATGCTATCATCGTAGTTATCTCTAACCCGATGGATACTATGACTTATTTGTCATTGAAAGCTTTGGGCTTGCCTAAGAATAGAATCATCGGTATGGGTGGTGCTTTGGATAGCTCACGTTTCAAATATTTCTTGTCTCAAGCCTTGGGTTGCAACGCTAATGAAGTGGAAGGTATGGTTATCGGTGGTCACGGTGATACTACTATGATTCCTTTGACTCGTTTTGCTACTTACAAAGGTATGCCTGTTTCTAACTTCTTGTCTGAAGAAAAATTTGCAGGAAGTTGCTGCTGCTACTATGGTAGGCGGTGCTACTCTGACTAAGTTGCTGGGTACTTCTGCATGGTATGCTCCGGGTGCAGCTGGTGCATTTGTTGTTGAATCTATCATCCACAACCAGGGTAAGATGGTTCCTTGTTCAGTTTATTTGGAAGGTGAATACGGTGAATCAGATATTTGCTGTGGTGTGCCTGTAATCTTGGGTAAGAACGGTATTGAAAAGATCGTTGAATTGCCTTTGAACGAAGAAGAAAAAGCTAAATTTGCTGCAAGTGCTGCTGCTGTTCGCAAGACTAACGCTGCTTTGCATGAAGTAGGTGCTCTTTAATAAGAACAAGCTATAATTTTATATAAAAAGCCGTTTTTTCAGTGAAATGAGAAAGCGGCTTTTAATTTGTACAGAATCCCTGAAAAAGTAAGTTCACTTACTTTTTCAGGGATTCTGAAATGAAAACGGCAGGAAGATTTTCTCCTCCATCAGTCCATCGGGTAAAGGGGTAACCGGGATAAAGGGTAGGAGCTGTTTCATCTATCCATTGGTTGAGAAGCCGGTAGATGGGAATGTCTTCCTTATTCATAAAAGTACCTGTGTATTGGGCATTTTTAGACAACTGATTACCATCGTCATTTTTTCCGATAAAGGTTATTTTTGCATTATCATAGTAGTTGTGGATAAAGAAAGAGTTGGCAGCTATACCTGCGAATAATCCTTTGGTCGTAATTAGATCTATGTTATAGACATAACAATTTTCAATGTGCGCTCCATCCGAAGCTTTCCCGCATATTCCACCATTGTAACTCTCTCTGTTCTTTATTATGTTGTTGGCAGAATAGCAGTTTGCTATCAAACCTTGGGCCTGGCTGGAACCTGCTATTCCACCGGCTGGTCCTGCTTTTATTTTTGAATTTGCGTCATAAATGATTTGGGTGTTGGTAACATAGCAATTGGTGATTTCCCCTGTTGAAGTTCCTGCTATGCCTCCTGTATTGGCTGATTGGTTCGTTTTGGTTGGATTGGCTGCAATTTGGCACTCCTTAACGCAACAATTTAGTATTTTGCCTTTATTGCGTCCGACTAAAATACTTGTACCTTCTGCTGTGCTCTTGCTTTTTGATGTGATAGATACTTTGCTGGATTCTATATGGAGATTTTTAACTATGCCGGTGATATTGACGGCTCCGAATACACCTGTGGTGCCATTGCTGGAATTGATAGGTATATTGTAAAGGGTGTGATTTTGTCCGTCAAAGGTTTGGGAAAAGTAATAGTTTGTTTGGGCGTATCCTATTTGTTTTAACTCAGTACAATCCACATCTTTAAAATCAATGTCATTCAATAGATAATAAGTGGTTATTCCATTTATCGTTTCTCCGAAATCGTCCAATGTTTTTCCTTTGTATTGGGTAAATGTATTGCTATTGATAAGTTGACTGAATGCAATCCAATCTTCGGCAGTCATAATTCCCGGAGTTTTTTCAGATATTTTTAAGTGATAAGTATATTCTTTTGTACCTTGCAAATTTACACACCTCATTTTTATGTAATTTAATATATCCCACTTTTAGCAGGATATTACTTTACAGTTGTTAACTCTTTTAAAGTGTCCGTATCTTCACTCCGATTGCTAAAAATTGTTTTCCTGTTTTCCATCCGATAGCTGTTTCTTGACAGTTGTATAATCTCACAACAGTAGAGCAGTCTGTCAAGCAATGCCGCTGCGACAGCTTCCTCTC
>ENA-OQCU01000392-OQCU01000392.1-human-gut-metagenome-genome-assembly--contig:-NODE-392-length-20893-cov-5.171145_pt1 | contig 20893 bp, 11 predicted proteins | sample MGYA00242504_ERZ504590 | MGnify/ENA primary metagenome ERZ504590 (study PRJEB26092, sample SAMD00036318) | human gut metagenome | host: Homo sapiens | study: EMG produced TPA metagenomics assembly of... | reverse complement strand
GCCGCAGCCGTCGCCGCTGCCACAGCCGGATTCGCCATGGACTGACACATTCCGAAGGGCATAATATTTTTCATCGGCACGTGATCCATGATCGTCGCCACCGGCATGGACGATACCGTCTTTTTTTCCGGCGTCACCATAAGAGTGGACGGTGCCATTCCAAATGAGCAGGTAGGCTTCCCAAAGTGCGGCCTCCAGTTCGGCTGTCTTGCGATCGGCAATGTCCAGCATCCCTTTACTTTCCCAAATGGTGCCACAGCAAAGCTTGTCCATATCTTTCGGGAAGATGATTTCGTAACCGGCTTTTTGCAACAAGGACACCATTTTATTTACCAATGGCTGCTCTACGGGAGACTTCTTTGCCAGACCCATAGTCTGGTTGATGCAGCTGGGGAAGTAGACGACTTTGTAGTTACGAGTTACAGAGCTACGAGCTACAAGTGCTGCGCTATTATGCTGCATAGTGCTTGTAGCTTGTAACTCCGTAGCTTGTAACTGATAACTTTTCGGCATAGCCGGCGTCCATAGAGGTATGCCTAATGCATTGTGCAGCCCCTTGGTAATGCCGCTCATCGCCTTTGTCCCTAATAGTGAATGTCCGAAGTTGGCTAAGGACAATACGGGACGCAGTGCACTCTTGACACCAGCGAAATGATTGGCGACAAAGTCTCCGGCTTTGTATCCCAGACTGCCTTTGGGTAATGCTTCCTGGCGGATTATATGGGTAAGGTCGCCCGTATTGATACCCATCGGGCACGACATGGAGCAGAGGCCGTCTCCGGCACAAGTCTGGTTGCCGGGATAGCGGTATTGTTTTTCGAGCAGTGCAAGGCGTGTCGGGTCCTCGCCGCTTTGTTTCAGCCGGGATATTTCGCGCTGCAACACGATACGCTGGCGCGAGGAAAGGGTAAAGCCGCAGGAGAGACAGTTGACTTCGCAGAAACCGCACTCGATGCATTTGTCAGCTACGAGTGACGTAGCTTGTCTCTTGTCACTCATCACTAATAAAGGCAGCGGCTTGAAGTTCTTGATATGGCATTGCGGGTCATCATTGAAAATGACACCGGGGTTTAGCAATCCTTGTGGGTCAAACAGCTCTTTGACGGCTTTCATGGCTTTGTAGGCGTCATCTCCCCATTCATGGCGGACAAAGGGAGCCATATTCCGGCCCGTGCCATGCTCGGCTTTTAGGGAACCGTCATATTTATCTACTACCAAGGTCTTGATGTCATTCATCAAGTCTTCGTAGCGTTTCACTTCCGCTTGGGTACTGAAGGACTGGTTGATGATGAAGTGGTAGTTGCCTTCGAGAGCATGGCCGTAGATGCAGGCGTCATTATATCCGTGGCGGGCTATGAGCTGTTGCAGTTCTGCCGTTGCCTCCGGAAGGTCTTCAATGTGGAAGGCGATGTCTTCGATGAGGCAAGTGGTTCCCGGCTGGCGCGTACCTCCCACAGAGGGGAAGATGCCGGAACGGATGGCCCAGTATTTGGAATATTCCTCCGGACGGTCGGTGAAGCGTACCGGAATATAGGTGGTGAAGGCTTGCAGGCAAGCTTCAATGGCAGATATGTTCTGTTGCAGTTCTTCCGGGGTACGGGCTTTGGTTTCGGTCAGCACTGCTGTCAACCCGGTTTCGTCGCCGGGCTCCACGCCGGGGAGGGCAGAGGAGGCAACTTCGCCTTTGTATTTTAGGAATACGGGGTCGTTGACGGAAGAAAGGCTTTTATAGTCTAGCATTTCAGCCCCTTTTACTGTCCATTCGCCGGTTTCGTCGACCAGCTTCTTCATGGCTACCACAGCGCGGCTCGCTTCTTTGATGGTCTTGAAGTAGAGCATAGCGCTGGCCTTGTAGGGATAATCATATTCAGTCTTCATCGTCACTTCCGAAAGGAACGCCAGTGTACCTTCGGAACCTACCATGAGGTGGGCAATGATTTCGAATGGGTCGTCGAAACGGACGAAGGGCAACAGATTGAGCCCGGTTACATTTTTGATGGAATATTTGTAACGGATGCGTTCGGCCAGTTTTTCGTTGGTACGTATTTCATCGCGCAGTTCGCAGATGCGGCGAATGAAGTCACGGTGACTCACTTCGAAGGAGGCGCGGCTGACGGGATTTCCGGTATCCAGCAGGGTACCGTCCATTAGGATGATACGGGCGGAAACAAGCACCTTGTCGCTATTGGCGTGCGTACCGCAGTTCATGCCGGAAGCATTGTTCATGACAATACCGCCTACCATGGCGCTTTTCACCGAGGCGGGGTCCGGTGCAAACTTACGGCCGTAGGGAGCCAACAGTTCGTTCACACGTTGTCCGATGATGCCCGGTTGGAGGGTTATCTGTTCGTAGTCGGCGGATATGCTGTATTTTTCCCAATTCTTACCGGCTACGATGAGGATGGAGTCACTAATGGCTTGGCCCGACAAACTGGTCCCTGCCGCTCGGAAGGTGACGGGCAGCCCGTGGCGGCTCGCCAGTTTCAACAGTTGTGAAACTTCATCTTCGTCTTTCGAACGGATTACAATCTGGGGAACCAGTCGGTAAAAACCGGCATCCGTACCCCAAGCCAGCCGGCGAAGTTCGTCGGTGTAAATCCTTTCCTGCGGAATGAATTGTTTTGCTTCCTGCAGGAAAGCCATGTAACTATGCTCTTTCATGTTCACTTTTTTTTATTGCATCACTTCGCTTCAAAGTGCTCTGTAAACGTGTCTTACGAGGGGGTACATTCAGTCGTATACTGAATATATTTAAGTATACGACTGAATGTGGTTCTGTATACGACTGAAATAGTCTCCGTATCAGGCTCTTTTCCCTTCCTTATTTATCTGTAAATTTATTTATATAAATAATACTTTTTCGACAACTTACGGAAGTCTTCGGCATCTTTATACCAGTAGTCGCGTATGTCCTCCCAACGGTTCCGTTTCGAGAAGCGCTCGCGTATCTGCCGCGAACCGCTTACTTTGTCGAACATGTTGAAACGTCCCTTGTCGGCATGGTCAAACACGGCACGGTCAGGATAGAGGGCGGCGACTTCCTGCATGACCAGGAATTGCAGGTCGCTCAACGGTGCTTTGCCGAAATCCATGATGTGCACTTGCACACCTTGCAGCAACTCGCCTTTGCCTACACTATAGAACGGCTTTAGGTACATCGGTCTGAAGATGACCCCCGGTACGTTCAGACGGTTCAGGTTTCCGGCCAGCTTTTCCGCTTCCATCCATGGTGCGGCAAACATCTGGAACGGAATGGTATACCCCACGCCGATAGACATATATCCTAGTTCGCCCAGAATGCCGCTGACGGGGTAGAAGAATGCAGAATGAGGATGTGGAATGTGTGGAGAGGAGGGAACCCATTGCAGTCCGGTTTGGGTATAATCCATCTTGCGTTTCCAGCCTTTCATCTTCACTATGTGGAGATTACATTGTTCCCCATCCTTCAACATCTTCTCGCCATTGAGCATCAGTGCCAGCTCACCGCAAGTGAGGGCGTAAAGGTACGGAATTTTAAACTGGCTTACAAAAGAAATGCAATCATCTTCAACCAAGTTGCCTTCAATCTTCAATCCGCCTACGGGATTGGGCCGGTCCAGCACAATGAATTCCTTGCCGTTTTCGGCAGCGGCTTCCATGGCCAGTCCCATGGTGCTGATGTAGGTAAAGGAACGGCAACCGATGTCTTGGATATCATACACTAATACATCCACATCTTTCAGCATGTCCGGCGTGGCCTTGCGGGTCTTTCCGTAAAGCGAATAGACGGGCAGTCCGGTAGTCGCGTCTTTGATGTCCGTCACATGGTCGCCTGCGTGCACATCGCCGCGCACGCCGTGTTCGGGGCCGTAGAGTGCCACAAGGTTCACGTTGGGCGCCTCGTGCAGGATGTCAATGGTGGACCTCATCCGGTTGTCCACCCCCGTCGGGTTGGTAATCAATCCTACACGCTTACCTTCCAGGCATCGGAAATTCTGTTCTTTCAGTACCTCGATACCGGTCTTTATTCTGATCTTCTGTGCTTGCATCGCACCTCCGCAAAGGAGGCAGAGCAAGGATATAATAATAGTCCTCTTCATAACCAATCACTAAATATTACTCACAAAACATTAATCATTAACCATTAATCATTTTTTTCCATATTCCGGGTCTATCCTTCTGTCTGCAAAAATGGTGACAACAACCGTGGCGAAACAGCATATCATTACCAACCAGAAGAAGTCCGTATATCCGATAGCCTCCTGGATATATCCCGCAAACATACCTGGTATCATCATGCTTAGTGCCATGAATGCGGTACAGATGGCATAGTGGGATGTTTTGAATTCACCTTCGGAGAAGTACATCATGTAGAGCATGTAGGCCGTGAAACCGAAGCCGTAGCCAAATTGCTCGATGGCGATGGCGGTTGAGATAGCAAACAGATTGTCGGGCTGGGCAATGGCAAGATAGACAAACGTCAGGCATGGCAGAGTCATGCATCCTGCCATCCACCAGATGGATTTTTTCAAGCCAATGCGTGATGCGAACAATCCTCCGAGGATACCGCCCAGGGTGAGGAATATGACTCCGATGGTGCCGTATACGATACCTACTTCTGCTGTCGATAGTTCCAGACCTCCCGATTCTTTGGAGGCAACCAGGAAAGGCATACACATTTTGATGAGGAATGCTTCAGGCAGGCGGTACAGCAACATGAACACGATGGCCAGCAATGCGCCCGGTTTGGTAAAATAGGTGGCGAATGTTCGTCCGAATTCTCTGAATATAGCTCCTGCAGTGGCGGCATCGGCAGCCAGTGTTGACTTATCTGAGGTGGGTTTGGGGACTGCAAAGAGGTGATAGAACGTCACCAGGCTGAACAGAACGGCTGTAACCAGCATCGTGATGGTCCATGACAGCGGAATGTTTTCGGTTCTCAGTTCGATGGCGCCGGCAATGGCTACGAGCACGCCTTGTCCGAAGATAGAGGCGAGCCGGTAAAACGTGCTTCGGATGCCAACGAAGGCTGCCTGGTCACTCTGTTTCAGTGCCAGCATGTAGAAGCCGTCGGCGGCAATGTCGTGTGTGGCAGAGGCAAAAGCCGTGATGATGAACAGCATCAGCGTGATGCTGAACATGCTGATGGGGGTTGTTCCGGCCGCCATAGTCGCCTCGTCCGGCCGTGGAATGGACAGCGTCAGCAGGATGAATGCCACAGACATCAGAATCTGCATGGAAAGGGTCCACCATCTTTTGGTCTTGATGATGTCGACAAACGGGCTCCAGAAGGGTTTGATAGTCCATGGCAGATAGAGCAGGCTTGTGAACAAGGCCATTTCTCCGTTCGGTACGCCCATTTTGGTAAACATCATCACGGAGATGTTGTTTACGATAAAATATGGAATGCCTTGTGCAAAGTACAAGGTGGGTACCCATGCCCATGGCGATATGTTTTTTGTATGGTTCATGATATTGATTTATTGTGTTCTATTCGATTATTCATACAGCTTGTCAATGCTGGCACCTATATAGTAGTGCAACAGTATTGCATCATACTTATACCCTTGCTCGCCCATCACGGCTGCACCTATTTGGCAAAGTCCCACACCATGCCCCCAACCGGCACCGGTGAGGATGAAGCGTCCGGGAATGCCTTCGGCGGACAACTCCTCTTTGTCTACCACGAAGGCAGAGCTGTAGAGGTGTGAAGTGGAGAGCGTGCGGCGGATTTCCAGTTCCTTGCCGATGGTGAGTGTGCGTTTGGTTCCCACAATCTTCAGTTTCCAGAGGCGTCCGCTGGTTCCGCGGGCTATGGGGATAAGGTCGATGATTTGTCCGTAGTCAATGCCTGAACGTTTCAGAATGAGGGCTGAAAGCTCTTCCTGGGTATATTCCACTTTCCAGCGATAGAAGTCCGTAGTCTCCTGGTCATAGTTATTGAGTACCTGCGAGAGGATTTTCTTGTCGGTGGTGTTGCAGAATGCTTCGGGGGAGGTACGAATCCAGCGGTCCGCTTCGACTTCCTGCGTCAAATCGGGCAGTGTGGCGTGCGTTTTGCTGTCTCGTTGTTGGGCAAGATAGGGGTATTTGATGTCTTCCCAGCAGTATTGGAACTCCTCGAAAGCACCGCCGCAGCATTTGGAGAAACGGGCGTCGCAAATCTTACCATCAGATGTCAGTACCTGGCCGCGGGTAGCGGAGATGGCTTGTTTCACAATATCGGTAGAGGCACGTGTAATACCCTGGTAGCGCTGACAATGGTCGTCGGCGCATACATCGAAGTGGGTGTGGTCCTCTCGGTCGTACCAGCGAATCAGCTCTTCGTCGGTCTGCGTTAAAGGCCGAGTAGTTAGCTTGGGCTTCGGTGATTTCCTTATTCTTTTGTATTTGTGCCAGTAGCCAGCTTCGGGAGATGACAGCGTGTGCCTTGAGCAGCTCCGGAGAAGCGGTGGCACTCATCTCGGAGGAGATGACGCTGGTCAGATAATCTTCTACATGGATGACGTTGATGCCGGTGAGCTTTCCATTCTCAACGATGATTTTGAGAGCACCCAGAAAACGCTGGTCTTCCTTGCGCTCCCAATGGAAATTGATGCCGATGGTAACGTCCAATAGTTCGAAGGCATCGGTCTGCTCGTGTTGCGGTTCAAACAGCAGTTCGTCATACCGGCGTCCATTCCAGAGAATCTTGCCTTCGTCGTAGGTCACTACCTGCTTGCCGCTGACTTCCGTTCCGTCCATGCGATACGGATTCAGCAAAACGAATTCTATCTGCGGTTCAAACAGAATGCCTACTTGTACTTTGGGCTCTTTCATAATGGTATTTCTTTAAAATTAGAGTTCTTGGATTTCAGAAGTCATATTTTTTCCCTGATACGCTGCCGTACCTTGTGGAAATCTGTGGCAGAGAGGCATACTTCACTTAATATCTGCGCCACGTCTTCCGCAGTGATTTTCAAGAAATCCTTTTCTACGGGGGTGATAAAGACACCTCCCAAGTCGACGGATGCCGGGCTGCTCAACAGATTGGCTTCTCCTTCGGCAGTATAGCAGGCGGGGCGGTGTTTCTCGCGCGGGAAGACAAAGACCACCCAACGGTCGGCCTCGTATAGGACCAGTACGTTCATCATCGGCTCGTCTTCTTCGGGTTTCACGTCCAGAGAACGGTAAATGATGTCGAACAAGTCTGCCGCGTCCTCTTTGGAGGTGGATTCAATCACAAGTGTGGCACGGGGAGCGTCGTCAAGATACCACAGTGCTGCTTTCCTATAATCGGCTATTTTCCCGGCAGTCTGTCCGCGCCAGTCCTTTTCAATAGGCATGAACCCTTTGTTTCCTGCCTGGAAATGAGCATGGTCGGGGGCGGAAGCACCACATTTGGGACCGTTGTAGAAGATGGTGTAATCCGTCAGCGCCTCGGCCAGCTCCAGCATGTCGGTGAAGCGGGTGGCTATGCGTTGAGGGGTATGTGCCAGTTCCGGTACTGTCAGGTGGCGGGGGAAGATGGGGAACGGATTCACCAGAATATTGTAGTGTCCTCCGAACGGGATACCTTTCTGTACCGGCGGCAAATTGGCCGGGCACAGAAAGCATTTCCGTTCCAGGATGGACTTGGCATCCACTTTGGCACCGGAGGAAACGATGCGTGCCGGGTTGAACTGTACCTTATAAGGTATCCCGTTTACATTCAGCTCTTTCACCCGCACACCGGAGAGGGCGGCATAGTTGTTGCGTGCCGTCTCCCAGGATGCCAATTGTCCAGTCAGAAGATGGTGTATCGTTTGATTCATATCACTTGTTTTTGTTCATCGCTATGCGTGCCTGAAGTTCCCAGGTACGGATGCGGTCTTTGTAGAGGTTGTGTCCGTTCATTTTCACGATGTCCAGTGAGGCATCGGAGTTGTCGTCCCAGCGGCGGCAGAGGTAGACCACGTCGTACACGCGTCCTATCTGGTACTGGCGGGAGAAGTTCAGTCCCAGTGCATAGTCTTCGCCATAGCTGGTATTGGGTACTTTCACTTCGCGCAGCACCGGGGTATAGAAGGCGCGCGGGGCACCCAGACCGTTGATGCGGAGGGCGTTGTTGCGTCCGTTTGCCGGAGTCCATTCCTTGTGGTCGATGATGCCCGGAGCAATCATGTTCATGTTGAAGTCCGTCATCATATAGGTGCCTACTACCATGGCGCAGTTCTGCTCGTAGAAGGCGCGGACCATGATGGCGAGTGTATTTTCGTCTTTGTATACGTCATCGCTGTCCAGCTGCACGGCAAACTTGCCGCACTTGGGGTGGTGTACCCCCATATTCCAGCAACCGCCGATGCCGAGGTCGGTACGTTCGGGGATGATATGGATGACGCGTTCGTCATCCTTGAATTCATCGATGGCCTCCGTAGTGCCGTCTGTGGAATGGTTGTCGATGATGATAAGATTATATTTAAAGTCTGTCTTCTGCATCAGTACCGACTTGATGGCATCGCGGATGGTACGGATACGGTTGCGTACCGGAATGATGACGGAGGCCTCATATTCGAAGTTACCGGCAGAGAACTCAATCTTCTTGAACTCCGGTGCCAGATATCCCCCGATTTCTTTCAGATGTTCGGTACATGCCTGCTCCATCTCAATCTGGCGGTCACGGTTTTTGGGGTCTACATAGTCGAAAATCTTTTCGCCGCTCTTGCGGGTATCGTTTTCCACCTCGCTGTATAAGTATTCGTTGATATGTACCAAGTTTGAATGTTGGCTCAATTTCAAGCGCAGGTCGTAAAGTCCGGCGAAGTTGTAGTCAGACTTCATGTGTCCGGCGGCTTCCTTTAGTTTTTCGGTGTTGAAAAGGAGCAGGGAGCCAAAGTTGAAGTCATCCCTCAAGGACCGAATTGGTAGTCGATTACCGGAGCGTTGCTCTGCTTGCCGTCTGCTATTTGGTAGTGGTCGGCATATACCATACCGGCGCTTGAATCTTCAAGGATGTGTATCATACGTTCCAGTGCAAACATACCCATTTCGAGCGTAGTCTCTTTGGTATAAAGCAATGTGTATTCTCCCTTGGCTGCATTAGCAATAGCTTTGAGAGTTGCACTGCTGTAGGGCATGTCAACAAACAATATTTCGCAGTCCGGGAGCGATTCCAGAGTGGCATCGGTCGTGATTAACCGGATTTCTTCTATAAGTCCTGTCGCCTGTAGGCTATTCACTGTTTTTTCTACTTTGTTCTTTTCCTGCGTAGGGAAGAAAGCAACTGATTTTATTCATGATATATCTTTTAATTTTTAATTCTCAATTTTTAATTCTCAGAAGTCCCACTTCCCCGCTGGTTGCCGTGAATAGAACTTCGTGGCCGTTCAACGGAACTACGGTACTGATGAGTGAATTTCCTATTTTATGTTTCCACAGTACTTTGCCTGTTTTTCCTTCCAGTGCGAAGATAAGTCCTTCTTTGGTACTGCCAAACATTACCCCCTCTTTTTCCACTTGCATGGAGGGGGCATGCTCATAACCGAAACCTACATTGGTTGCCCACAACTCCCGCGGAGTATCTCCTTGAGCTGCATAGCAAACAATGCTGTCGTTCATCGTTTTGCTATAGATACGTTCACCGTCTTCGGAAAGTCCGATGGTCTCGCGCACCATGGACTGGAAGGTGCGCCACACGGTATTGCCCGTATGGATGTCTATGGCGGTCATGGCGCGTTGCGGGTCGGTAATGAATACTTTGCCGTCGGTGGCTACCGGCCATACGGCGGCTGGAGAGAAGTGCATACGGGTCAGTCCGCCCGTCCATTTCCATAGTTCATGCCCGTTTGCCTTGCTCAGGGCATACAGTGTATTGTCCCATGCGCCGAAGATAACTTTGTCTTCCGTCACCAACGGCTTGGTCTCGATGTAGCCCTTCACGCTGGTGTAGGCCCAGATTACTTTTCCCGTATGGATGTCTATGGCACGGAAAGTGGCGTCACTGGCACCGATGTATGCTCTGCCGTCTGCGATGGTCACGGCTCCGAGTACCGGTTCGGCGGCTTCTACCGTCCAGAGCAGGCTGCCGTCTTTGGCGTTCAATCCGTAGATGCGACGGTCAGCAGACCCGAATACAACGATACCCTCGCTTACGGCCGGAGTACCGACAATGCGCTTGCCGGATTCAAAGCTCCATAGCTTTTTACCGTTTTTCAGGGCGTAGGCTGTCAGCTGTCCCATATCGTCTCCTACGAACACTTTATCTTTTTCTACGGCGGGAGAGCAGTAAATGCCTGCGCCCGTCTGCACCATCCATTGCTCCTTTACTTGCGGATACTCCTTGTTGACCGAGAAGTCAGGATATTTCTCTGCCTTTCCGTTGCGGTCGTAATACTGTCCGGTCAGCGAGAATGCTGTCCACTGCTTCTTGGGCTCGCCGATACGTTGCGTGTATACCCGGATGGAATCCCCGGTTACTTCATAGATGCCGTAACCCGGTTTCCCTTCTTTGTCGCACAGGTTGCTGCGCATCAGTACGCCCGGAATGCCGTCGTAACGTAAATCCCGGTTGCTGTGGTAGTGTCCGCCGATAAACAAGCGTACGTTGTAGGGGCGGACGGCATCCGTCACCTCATACCAATTGTCCACATCACCTTCCATTAGCGGGTAGTGGGTGACAAGTATCACCGGTTTGTCTTTGCCGTTTTTATCCATTTCTTCCGTCATCCAACGGATATCTTGCGGCACTACATGCCCGTAGGCCATACGCATCAGCGGACCGGAGTTGAAGCCGAGGAAAAGGAATCCCTTATGCTCGAACTCGAAGCGTTCGCCGCCAAAGATTTCTCCGAAAGCGGTACAGCCGGAGTCGCTCCATTTCGTTTCATGGTTGCCTAGGACTACGTGGTAGGGGACCTTCAGCAAGTCAAGGCACGATTTCACTTTTTCCATGGTAGTACGGTCGCCTTCTTCGGTCAGGTCGCCCGTCACCAGGACAAAGTCGATACTGTCGGTGGCATTAATCTGTGCCACGGAACGCAGCAGGTCCTCTGTGGGATTCGGATTGTTCGGGGTCAGATGAATGTCCGTCAGTTGGGCAAAACGGAATGTCCCTTGCTGTGCCTGCATCCCCAGGGGGAGCAGGCAAGCCATCAGGACGATTATTAACAGTCTTCTGTTCATAGATGATGATTGGTTGATATTACTTGTTGTCATTGAAGAATGTCAGTACAGCATTCATGAATGCCTCTCTTTCAGAATCAGTACGTATGGATTCAAAAGGGAATCCCAATACAACAGTCTTGTAGTCGCCTTGGTAGGCCACACCGGCACTCAGGTTGTTTTCAGAATACCGCATCACGGTGTGTGCATCTTTGGTTGCCGGTTCAATGGCGTCCGGTGATTCCACCACATACGAATCGGCATTCAGCTCATTGTGATAGGTATAGTTTCCTGAAAGGGCGGGGAACGGAGAAGCTACGCTTTTCACCTTACCCATTGTAGCCGCTTGTCCCACACGCCACTTATATTTCAGTACTTCCATCGCAAATTTCTTGTCGGCTTCGTCGGCGGTTGCAAGGCGGTTGTCCCATAAATCCGTTCCTACAAAAGCGCCCGAAACAAAGATATTTCCACCTTGCTTACAATAAGCCGCAATAGCCTCCTGCATCGGTTTGCTGAAAGTCTTGAACTCCAACGGTTTTACGCCTCCCCGTCCCATCTTGGTCTGGCATTGCTTCCCAAGTATCAAGTCCACATACCTATACTCCCTCATATCCACCGGAATATTCTTCTCTCCCTTTCCTACGGGGGAGAGACTTTCATTACTAACCGATACAAACGAATATCCCGCTTTCAGGATAGCGGCACCATGTATGGCAGGATAATCGAACGTATTTCCTGCGATGACTTGGGTCTCGTAATTTCCATAACTGTCGCCGAAACCGGAGGCGTCGTCGTCCATCCAGGGAATGGAACGGCGGTATTCCTTCATCTTGCCAATGTAGCTGATGTCATGGATATAGGGGACCCCGTGGTCCTGCTCATCCAGAAATCCGGCAAGGAGGGTGTCGGCGGGGGCCGTAAAGTCGGCAGGGGCACTGATGCGGTCGAATCCGTTTATCACCAATACGGTACCTTTGGAATTGAACGCCCGTCCGGCGGAAAGAATTTCGGAAGGGAAACTTTCACCGCCCTTGTTGACAGCGGTTACCTTGTAACTGCATACCATGCCGGCGGGGAGCGTGGTTCGGTAACTGTTGCCGTCCACCAATACTCCGTTGTCGAAATCCCCGTCACCGATACGGGTATAAACAATGTATTTCTCTGCTACGGCAGTTGGTTCCAACGCATCCGCTACGGGTTGCCAGGTCAGTTCCACTTCGTTCTCGCTGGTCATGCGCAAGGCCATGTGGTCTACCGGTAACGGTTGCACTACATAATCCATGTTGTATTGTGAGCAGAGGAACTGAAGCATACCTTTGTAGATGGCGCGGCTTACGGTGAAACGGAAACGCGGGTCCAGTCCGTAGCGCATGTCTGCAAAGTTTTGATGGGAAAGTAGTTCGAGTAGCATGGTAGGTACGCGGGGTACACGGGCCTCATAGTAGGATTGGTTCCATTTGCCTCGGCGTGTCCATTGGGGGTCGTAGAGGGTACGCACGTCACGCACGATGTTGGACTGAATCAAGTCTGTCAGGTCGTGGCTCAAGTAGCGGGATGCTCCGTTGGCGAATTTCTCATTGTAGGCGTTGGTATAGTAGATGCCGAGTGTCCCGATGATGGAATCGTTCAGTGTAGTTCCTGCATCGGAGTGGAAGGCAAAGGCCATGTTGACAGGGATGTTCAGCCCTTTTTCCGTCGGGTTCACGGCAGAGCCTCCGGAAAGGTAGTTCACCCAGATACCACGGCATTTATAGTCGTCGGTATAGTCATTCTTGCCGTTGCTTTCTGAATATACGCTGTCCGGTATGCCTGCCCATTGCAGCCAGTAGCGGGCGGCTTCGCAGAAACGGGGATAACCGCTGACTTCTCCCCGGGCTATGTTCCCCATGCCGCCGCCTATCTTCACGGCGTCGGCAGTGATGATTCTTCCTACTTTGGAGGAAAGGTTGTTCAGAACGACTTTGCATTCATTGTTCCGGCCGGCATTGAAGCCGAAGGTGCCGAGGTAAATCCAGGTGCCGCCTCCCATTTGCTGGTTTACCTTGAACTGCGTGGTGCCGCCTTTGTGATAGACGGTGTAAAGGGCATCGTCCGCGCTGTTTGGCAAGGTTTGGTAAGAGACGTATACGGCGTATTGTCCGGTCGAAGGGATTTCGGGAATCCATTCGGCGGTGCTTGCGTTTCCTTTCTTGATGGTTTCTATGGCGCGGTAGGTGCCTTCCTTGAAAGGATTCTCAAAGTCTATGTATTGGGGGCGCAGGTGGGCGAAGCCTTGTCCTTCTCCCTGACTCCAGAGCTTGTCACCGGAATTTTCTGTATAGACGGAACGGCCGGTCAGGCAACCGTCATTGTCTACGATGACTTCTGCCGTCTGGCAATCGCGTTCGCGGGGAAGCAGCACATTGGCACCGGCATTTTCCAACATCGGTACGAGGAAGGGCAATACGTAGCTCTGGGTGTAGAGGTCTTCCACTGTCTGGAAGATACGCGCACGCTGCCATTCCCAGCGGTCGAGTTTTGATTCGTAGTACCAGCCGTGGCTTTGCCATAGGGCGATATGCCGGTTATGCAAGCCGTTGGTGGGGGTGTAGGGGGAGGAAACTTCGGTAACCAGAGGCTTGGAAGCGACGGGGCTGAATGTCTTCGTCTTTTTGTCTTTTTTACTGCGCAGGGCTTGGGGAACCAGTTCTTCGATACTGCGCTTGTTGGTACGGATTTGCAGCTTGTATTTGGCAAACTCCGCCGGCAGCAGGGCGCTTACGCCTTGGTAGATTTCGGCCACATTGTCCTCACGGAAAGGAATATAGGCACAGTTCATGTTGGCAAACAGTTGCAGTGTATTTCCTTCCACAGCCACTGAGTCGATGCTGATACGTCCTACGGAAACTTCTTTTCGTGCGGTGGTATCCAGGAATTTCCCGATTGCCTGACGGACATCCGTCGGAAGTCCTTGCGCGCCTCCCGCGTGGGGGAAGAGGGAGGCGGCAAGCAGACTAAGTAAAAACTGACGTCTTACATTCATAGATGATGTATTAAGTTAATTGTTCTTTTTATCTTTCTTAATCAATAGACAGAGACCGATGAAAGTGAACAGTGCATTGAAAATCAGCAATTCGTAGCTGAATTGATAACCTCCGAACCAGGCTTCGGAATTCTTCTGCAGAATGAAGCAGAGAACCGGGGAGGCGATGGCAACTAACGGGATGTACTTGTCACGCACTTGTTGTTTCATGAAAATGCCGAAAGCAAACAGACCCAGGATAGGACCGTAGGTATAGCTTGCCAGAATATATACAGCGTCGATGACACTGGTGTTGTTGAGAAGATTGAATACGAAAATGGTGATTCCCATGACAACCGCCATGCCGATGTGCACTTTCTTGCGCATCTTCACAACCGTCTCTTCCGACTTGCCTTTCGTTCCCAGAATGTCTACGGTGAAGGAAGTGGTCAGCGCGGTGAGTGCCGAGCCTGCGGCTGAATAGGCAGAAGAAATCAGGCCGATGATGAACAGTATGCCCACAATGGCAGGGAAATAGTTGCCGGTGGCAATCAGCGGGAACAGTTCGTCACTCTTCTCCACCGCAATCTGCTGGTTGGCGGCAAAGATGTAGAGCAGCACGCCCAGCATCAGGAAAAGCAGGATGACGAAGAACTGCGAAATGACACTGGTAATCATGTTCTTCTGTGAGTCCTTGAAGTTCTTGCAGCTCAGGTTGCGCTGCATCATGTCCTGATCCAGCCCGGTCATGGCAATCATGGTGAAGGCACCGGCGAGGAACTGCTTGAAGAAGTACTGCTTGCTGTTCACATCGTCGAAGAAGAAGATGCGGGACATGTCACTGTCGGCAATGGTGCTTACCATACCGGTAAATGACAGATTGAGGTCGGAAGCGATATACCAGATGCAGAGTACGACCGACACCACCAAGCAGAATGTCTTCAGAGAGTCTGTCCAGATAAGAGACTTTACGCCACCCTGGAAAGTGTACAACCAGACCAGTGCCACCGTGATGGCCACGTTCAGTAGGAAAGGCAGTCCGAAAGGTTCGAATACCAGCAGTTGCAACGTCAGGCATACGAGGAATAGACGGACAGCGGCACCGAGCATTTTGGAGATGAAGAAGAACCAGGCACCCGTGCGGTAGGAAGACATGCCGAAACGGTTCTCCAGATATTCGTAGATGGATACCAGGTTCATTTTGTAGAATAGCGGTACCAGCAGATAGGCTATGATGAGCTGTCCGGCAATGAAGCCCAACACCATTTGCAGATAGCCGAAGCTGCTGGCGGCAACCATGCCGGGTACGGATACATAGGTCACACCTGAAATGGCGGAACCGACCATGGCGAACGCCACGACATACCAGGATGACTTGCGGTTACCCACAAAGAAGCCGGCGTTGTCTGCCTTCCTTCCTGCAATATAGGATACCGTGAACAGTATCGCGAAGTAGGCGGCTATGGTGATGATTACGGATAGTGGAGTCATAATGTTTATTTACAATTTGTTCATTTACAATTTACAATTTGCCATGCGGCGTTTCTTTAGTATAAACTGTTGTACCTTCCCATTTACTTTTGAATTGTACCTTCTCTGAAATTGTACATTGTAAATAGTGAATTGTACATGTCTTTATTCTTCGTAGAGCAGGTAGGGCTTGCGCTGTACCTTGAATTTCTCTACGTCGTCTTTCCATCTTGCCTTGATTTCTTCGGCGCTCTTCCCTTCCTTTATCATTTTGCGCACGTAGTCGGTGCCTATCAACAGTTCGAAGAAGGAACGGAAGAAATGGTCGTCCATGTTCAGATTCCGGTAAGCGTCTATCACGTAACTCAAGTCAATACCGCGTTTCCAGATTTCCTCGTCGCTCATGTTGCTCAGGTTCACGCCGTGGCAAAGCTTGCCCAGCTGGGGCGGATTCTTGGCTCCGGGAACACTGCGCGGGGTGAAGCTGTAGCTGTAGCCCGTCATGTTGGGATGCCCGTAGACCTGGAAGGGGAGGTCGGTTCCTCTTCCCAGACTGACCGGAGTGGCCTCGAAATAGCAGGTCGAGGGGTACAGATAGATGGACTTCATGTTCGGCAGATTGGGGGACGGGGGAATCGGCAGCTTGTATAGGGTCCGGTGCGTATAGTTCTTGCAGGGAATGACGGTCAGGTCGCAAGTGCGTGACGCCGGCAACCAGCGTTCGCCGTTTACCATCAGGCCCAGTTCGCCCAGCGTCATGCCGTGCACCACGGGAATCGGCAGCCAACCTACACCGGATTTATATTTCATGTCCAGTATCGGGCCGTCCACGTAGTGTCCGTTCGGATTGGGGCGGTCCAGTATCAGCACCTTGCGGTTGTATTCTGCACAAGCGTCCATCAGCCGGCACATAGAGGCATAATAAGTATAGAATCTTAGGCCTACATCCTGGATGTCTACCACAAGGATATCGAACTTGCGCATGGATGTTTCGCTTGGTTTTCCGGATTTCCCGTCGTACAGCGAGAGGATAGGTACTCCGGTCTTCTTGTCTACCGAGCTGGACACGTGTTCGCCTGCGTCGGCATCTCCTCTGAAACCGTGTTCAGGGGAGAAAATGGCTACTACATTGAACTTGTTTTCCAGCAGAATGTCCAGCAGATGCTTGTCTCCTATCATTCCTGTATGATTGGAGAATATGGCAATTCGTTTATCTTTTAGGATTGGAAAATACTCGGAAGTCTGTTCATCACCTAAAATAATTCGTTCTTCTTGTGCCCGGCACAGTAAAGAACTACATAGCACAAAGGCTAAAAGCAGCAGTTTCTTCATAATAGTATTATTAAGGAGGACGTTGTTTGCAACAAAGATACGTTTTATTTTAATATCAAAAACACTTATTTGGGTATTTTTAGTATTATCAATCATAATTTGCAAATAGTCAACTGTTCACCTTATTAAATAATGGTTGAACTGCATCAGTTGCCTACGGAAATACTTTTTATAAAAAGAGTGAGGGCCAAGTTTGCCCTCACTTTGGTACAATCGGTGGGAGTGCCGGTTCATTCTTCTATTCTTACCAGATGATAAAGTGTTCCCCGGTTCGATTTCTTGTTGAGGATGTCCAGCTTGCGGAGCGTGCGCCCGAAAGCTGCTATCCGGTTGATGGCCAACTTATCCCTCGTTTTCTGTTGCAGGTCGTTGAAAATCTGCATGGCTGTGAGCCATTCGCCTTCTTCGCTCTCCTCCGCGCCACGGAAATGGCAAAGGAAAAGTTCTTCCAATGGGTCTACCCGCTCGAATTCCCGGTTGTACTCCTTTACGATTGCTTCGTCAGTGTCGTCCAGCCAGTAGCGTTCACCCTTCATGATGTCGTGCATGGCTTGGGCATAGAGCTGGTGATAATTGATAGTGACGTTTGTCTGGATAGGACCGGTCACTTCGATGCAGATGAAACGGCGACTTCCCGACGGGTCGGTCAGCAGGTCTTTCAGATTGCTGGTCCCGATGAAGGAGGCATAGCGGCGCATTTCCTGAATAGTGGTACCGTAGGGCTTTCGCAGGTTGGCAACCGGTTTTTGCAGGAGGTGCTTCAAGAAGCCTTGCTGATTGGCGTTTATCTGGTCGAATTCGTCGATGTTAATCAGAAAAAAGCGGCCAAGGCTGCGCTCCGCTTCCTGCTTGCTCTTGAAGTCGATACTGTCGGTGTAGCCGAAACGCAGTTCCGGTGGCAATAGGATACGGCAGAAAGTACTTTTGCGGTAACCTTGCGGACCTACGAGCAGGGGCGAGGTATTGTTGCCGTGCTGTTTGTCGATTCCCCGCCAATGTGCCACCATGCCAAGAAACCACCGGTAGAACAGTTCCCTCCAGTGGGGATTGTGGCAGGGCACGAGGTCGGCCAATGCGCGGATGCGGTCTTTGCCGTCCCAGCGTCCGGTGTTATAGAGATATTCTTCGATGGGGTTGTATAGCGGCACGTAGTCCGAAGACAGGAAGCGGGTGATGTCGCGGTCCCACACACGTACTCCCTCTTTCAGTGCCTTCATGGCGATGCTGCTGCGTACGCGCTGGTCGGCAGGTTGGAAGTAGAAGTGGATGGAGTCGCGCTGCCGGTATTCCAAGTCGCCAAGCACGGTGTTGTAGCGGAATTCGTAGCGGCGTTTCATGAACTCCTCCAGCCGGAAAGCTGTTTCCTGGTCTTTGTTCAGGCTGCTGCGGGTGCCGAAGCCTTTCAATTCCCCGTAAAGGTTATGCAGCGTCAGGCGTACAAGGGGTTCGTCTGCCTCCCGGTAGTAGTGCATCAGTGTCTGGCGCACCGCTTCTTCTTCAGGAATGCCGGCTTTGAAGCAATGTTCGGCAAGGCGGGACAGCAGCGGGCGCAGGTCGTCGCCCCGTCGCCAGTTGTCCAAATCGCGGAAGGCGCGGTCGAGGGCGGCCTCGAAGAGCAGGTTGCATGTGTCCGCCACTTCGTAGCCGGGAGTCATTCTCAGCAACGGATTGCTTTCCTGCTGTTTCCGTTGGCGGTAGTTGTCTTCCGAGGGCAGGGCGCAGGGCTGTTCCAGGCAGAAGGCCACGGCGGTGGGGCTATAATAGGGCTGTTCGTCCACGGTCATCCGGCAGCTTTGTAGGAGTGAAGGAGCCCGGAGGGTGATGGGGAAAGGGAGAAGGGGTTGGTAGCACTTCACTGCCAGGCGGTAGGCGTGGGCGTGGAATAAGGCGATATCGTCTTCATTCTTTGGAAGCCCTCCGTCGGGCAGGGTGAAGCGTACCCATATTTTGGCGCTTCGTCCGCTGGAGCCACAGAAGGCGGCAAAGGTTTGCGGCAGCAGGGCGGCTTGTTGTTTCACCAGTTCGGCTTCGGCCACCCCGGCCAGATTGTTTACTTCCAGTAGTACCAGCCCGTTGTAGGTCTTTATCCGGTGTTCTCCTGCTTTGGTGCGGGTCATTTCTACGGCGGGATAGAGACGCGGCAGTCTGTCGATATGCTCATATCGGGCGTTGGTCCCTTTCAAATGCGGGATGATGTTACGCAGCTCCGTAATGTATCCGGTCTTGTTCTCTGTTTTCAGCTTTTCCATCAACATGTCCGTTTCTTGTGTGCTGACGGCCTCTTTTCCGCTTTCGCGTTCCTCTCTGATCAGTGTGATTTTTCATTCTTTATCGTGTATGTAATATTCTTGTAAAGATACGCCGGGAAAGGGGGGGATACAAGCTTTTCAAGGATTATTTTCCGATTGGCTTCTTTTTTGGGGTGGAATGTCTATATGTTTCTTTTATAAAAGGTGTTTGTTTCTTTGCTTATCCCCATAGTTTTGTCTATTTTTACACCAGAGTTTATGAACAGTCCACTAAAGTGGTCTTTCTTGTTCATATTAGTGAACGGAGCAGCTCACTACAGTGAACGGTTCTGCTCACGGGCTGGGCTGTGATATAACCTTTGTACTTCAACAGACTGCGTACGTACTTCGCACGTGTTCCGTGCAGTGCTTTATCGTATAATGTAACCCTTTAACGCAGTTTGAACTATGGCTATTTTGTTTGATTGGTACGAGAATCCGGACTCGTACGACAAATCTCCGGAAGATAAAATCCTTCATCCCCGTCTCCGCCTAAATGGGAGCAGGTCTACCGATGAATTGCGGCGGGACATCCAGGCACGTTGCTCATTGACAGAAACCGATGTGACGGCTGTGCTTGATGCTGTGTCGCACGTCATGGGCAGGGAACTTGCCGAAGGAAGGCAGGTGCATCTCGACGGCATCGGCTACTTTCGCGTGTCGCTCACCACGATCGAACCGGTAGTGGCTGCTACCAAGCGTAAGTTGACGAAGGTGAAGATGGCGGGTGTGAAATTTCGTGCCGACCAAAAACTGAAAAATGAAATTGGTACCATCAAGGCAAAGGCTTTGAAGGCAAACGAGCATTCGGCTAAACTGACGGATAAAGAGATAGACCGTCGGCTGACCAACTATTTCGCCACTCGCCCTTTTATGACACGGAATGACTTTCAAAGCGTTTGCGGCATGATGCGTACTACTGCCATGCGGCATATCCGTCGGCTGCGCACCGAAGGAAAGTTGAAGAATGAGGGAACAATGCTGCAACCGATTTATGTACCCGTTTCAGGATATTACGGTAAGAATGAGTGACTTATAACTTTGAACGAAGAAATCTTGTGGTGAGGGCAAATTTTGCCCTCACTTTTTAAATTTGCTCTCACCCACCTCTTGAATGCCGATGAATAGGGCGATGCGTGCGAAAGGTGAGGGTGGTGAGGGTGGATGTGTGAAATTTAGTTTAGTTTGATGGGCGGCTGAATATGGGTATTCCCATACGGTGTATATGTTCCAAAAGGTCGGCATTCTTTAATTTGCCATAGATGGAAAGGTCTACGCTGTAAGGCAAAAAGCAGGTCGTCGATTTCATCGGAAAGGCTGCTTAAAGTATTATACGTAAGTCTGTCTCCCATCAGCGTGATGTCTATGTCGGAAAAAGGCTTGAAATTTCCTTTGGCTCGTGAGCCGTACAAAAACAGCCTGCTCTATTTCTTCATGTTTCCGGAAGAGATTGCATAGCTTTTCCAGTTCATTGTCGGTCAATCCGTACATAGCTCAATCGAATAAGGATGGTGTATTCAAGGATTGCATTTTCTCTTCAGAGACTACATCGTTGTCATGATTGTGCGATGTCAGATTTCGGGCTTCTATAGTCTCCGTCCATTGCTTGTCATCAATCAATCCCATTTCAAGGGCTTTGCGTATGGCATCACGGAGCTGCGGTATGTCGGTATACCCTGATATTCTGCATAGTCCTTCATCA
>ENA-OQCU01000391-OQCU01000391.1-human-gut-metagenome-genome-assembly--contig:-NODE-391-length-20919-cov-2.535543_pt1 | contig 20919 bp, 22 predicted proteins | sample MGYA00242504_ERZ504590 | MGnify/ENA primary metagenome ERZ504590 (study PRJEB26092, sample SAMD00036318) | human gut metagenome | host: Homo sapiens | study: EMG produced TPA metagenomics assembly of... | reverse complement strand
CATGGTCATGGTCATCCTGCGGCGCCACTACCAGTTCTGGTTCGTGGCCACCGCGCTGGCGAAGCTGGGCGCCGTCATGGTTCCCGCCACCTTCATGCTCAAGGAACACGACCTGGAATACCGCCTGAACGGCGCGTCCGTCAAGGCCGTCATCGCCACATCGCTCGGCGACATCGCCGAGGTGTGCGACCGCGTGGCCGACGCGTGCCCCACGCTTGAGCGCCGCATCCTCGTGAACGGCGCGGGCGGCGGCCTCACGCCCGAGGACGCCGACGGCAACCTCGTGTTCCCCGACGACGGCCTGCCGCTGGGCGAGGCGCTGTCGGGGCCGGAAGGCGTGTGCGCGGCGGGCGTCGAGCGCGCCGGCTGGCTCGACTTCAACACGTGCGTGCGCGCCGCGTCCGAGGACTTCGAGCGCCGTGAGACGGCGGCGGCCGACCCTATGCTCATGTACTTCTCGTCCGGCACGTCGGGCAACCCCAAAATGGTGCTGCACGATTCCGAGTACGCCATCGCGCATCTCGTCACGGCGAAGCATTGGCACAACGTGGATCCCGACGGCCTGCACTTCACCATCGCCGACACGGGCTGGGGCAAGGCGGTATGGGGCAAGTACTACGGCCAGTGGCTTATGGAGGCGTGCGTGTTCACGTACGACTTCGACCGCTTCCACCCCTCCGAGATCCTGTCGCTCATCGGCGAGCACCGCATCACCACGCTGTGCTGCCCGCCCACGATGTACCGCATGATGATGACCGAGAACGTCGACGCCTACGATCTGAGCTCGCTCCAGTACTCCACGACGGCGGGGGAGGCCTTGAATCCCGATCTGTTCGATTTCTGGAAGGAGCACACGGGGCTCACCATCTACGAGGGCTTCGGGCAGACCGAGACGCCGCTGACCATCGCGAACCTGACGAACTCCACTCCGCGACCCGGCTCCATGGGCAAGCCGGTGCCGCTGTACAACGTTGAGATCCAGCGCGACGACGGCACCCGCTGCGCCGTGGGCGAGACGGGCGAGGTGTGCATCGACATCCACGAGAAGGCTGCCGGCATCATGCTGGAATACTACCGCGACCCCGAGAAGACCGCGGCCGCCATGACGTGCGGCTGGTACCACACCGGCGATACCGCGTGGTGCGACGAGGACGGCTACTTCTGGTACGTCGGGCGCAACGACGACGTCATCAAATCGAGCGGCTACCGCATCGGCCCCTTCGAGATCGAGAGCGTGCTTCTGGAACACGAGGCGGTGCGCGAGTGCGCCGTCACCGGCGTGCCCGACCCCACGCGCGGCAAGGCCGTGAAGGCCACCGTCGTTTTGGCCGAGGGTTTCGAGGGTTCCTCCGAGCTGACACGCGAGCTGCAGACCTGGGTGAAGCACAAGACCGCGCCGTACAAGTACCCCCGCATCGTGGAGTACGTGGACGCGCTGCCCAAGACCGTGAACGGCAAGATCCGCCGCGCAGCCATCCGCGAGTCGGACGAGGCGGCGAAAGCTCTGGAAGGCCTCGTATGATGATGGATGCGCCCGTGGCCGTGGTGTGCGGGCACTACGGCGTGGGCAAGACGAACCTGACGCTCAACATTGCGCTCGACGCGGCTGCCGGGGGGACGCGCGGTCACGGTGATCGACCTCGACGTGGTGAACCCCTTCTTCCGCTCCAGCGACTACCGCGCGCTGCTCGACGAGCGCGGCATCCGTTTGGTCGCGCCCGTGTTCGCGGGCACGAACGTGGACGGACCCAGCTTGTCCGGCACCATCGAGCCGGCCATCGACGGCGCCCAGCGAGCCTGGCGCGACGGCGACGAGCGTCCCTTCGTGGTGATCGATGCGGGCGGCGACGATGCGGGCGCCACGGCGCTCGGGCGCTTCGCGCGCACGGTCGAGCAGGCTCCCTACGAGATGCTGTACGTGGTGAACCGCAACCGCAACCTCACGCAGGAGCCGGCCGAGGCGGTGGAGGTGCTGCGCGAGATCGAGGCGAAATCGCACTTGCGGGCCACGTGCGTCGTGAACAACACGCACCTGCAGCACGACACCGACGCCCAGGTCGTGGAGCAGGGCCTGCCGTTCGCGCAAGCGGTTGCGCAAGCGGCCGGGCTGCCCTTGGCATGCACCACGGTGCCCGCTGCGGCGGCGCGCCAGGTCGCCGACCGGGAAACTACCCACCGCGCGCCGAATGGGGATCGGCAAACGTACTATCCTGTGCAAGTATATGTAAGAACTCCCTGGGAATAGACAAGAGAGCTGCGCGCCGGACGCTCCAGTCCGGCCGTTTATGCATTCGGACGAGACGAGGAAGGCGGATCATGGCGAGAATCAGCGTAGACGACTCCTTCTGCAAGGGGTGCGGCCTGTGCGTCGACGCGTGCCCCGAGCAGATCATGGCGCTCGACCGCGACAAGATCACCGTGAAGGGCTACCATCCCGCGTACTGCACCGACCTGGACGCGTGCACGGGATGCATGTCCTGCGCGGTCATGTGCCCTGACGTTGCGATCACGGTAGAGAGGTAGACCATGGCAGAGAAAGTGCTCATGAAGGGTAACGAGGCTTTGGCGGAGAGCGCCCTGCGCGCCGGCTGCCGCTTCTTCTTCGGATACCCCATCACGCCGCAGACCGAGCTTGCGGCCTACATGTCCAAGCGCATGGAGAAGGTCGGCGGCACGTTCTTGCAGGCTGGAAAGCGAGATCCGGCGGCCATCAACATGGTGTACGGGGCGGCTGCGGCCGGCGCGCGCGTCATGACGTCGTGCCTCGGTCGCCCGGGCATCTCGCTCAAGGGCGAGCGGGCATCTCCTACATGGCCGGCGCCGAGCCTGCCGGGCGTCAGTCATCAACGTGCAGCGCGGCGGCCCGGGCCTCGGCGGCATCCAGCCGTCTCAGGCCGACTACTGGCAGGCCACGCGCGCGCTCGGCCACGGCGACTTCCGCGTGGTGGTGTACGCTCCGTCCACCGTGCAGGAGATGGCCGACTACGTGTACAACGCGTTCGACGTGGCCGACAAGTACCGCACGCCCGTCATGATCCTGGCCGACGGCATGCTGGGGCAGATGATGGAGCCCGTGGTCATGCCCCGAGCCCGTCGACTCGCTGCCCGAGAAGCCCTGGGCCGCATGCGGCCACAAGCACCAGCGCCCCCATAACGTGGTGAACTCGCTGTACCTCACCGCCGAGGCCCTGGAGAACCTCAACGTGGAGCGCTACGAGCGCTACGCCGCCATCGAGCGCGACGAGCAGCGCGCCGAGGCGTTCATGACCGACGACGCCGACATCGTGGTGGTCGCGTTCGGCGCGAGCGCCCGCGTGGCGCGCAGCGCGGTGGTCGCGGCTCGCGAGAAAGGCGTCAAAGCCGGCCTCGTCCGCCCCATCACCCTGTGGCCGTTCCCCGTGGACGCCATCGAGGCCACCATCCCTCAGGCGAAGGCCTACCTGTCGGTGGAGATGAACATGGGCCAGATGGTGGACGACGTGCGCCTGACCGTGGCCGGCCGCCGCCCGGTGGACTTCTACGGCCGCACCGGCGGCGTCATCCCGACGCCGGTGGAGGTGCTGGCCAAGCTGGAAGCCATGAACGAAGCAATCGCCGCATCCGCGAAAGGAGGGGAGTAGGCCATGGCCGACAAGGAAATGAAAGTCGTGTTCGAGCGACCCCATGCGCTCCTGCCCGTCGTCACCAACTATTGTCCTGGGTGCTCCCACGGCATCGTCAACCGTCTTGTGGCCGAGTGCCTCGACGAGCTGGACGTGGAAGGCTCCACCGTGGGCATCGCGCCCGTCGGCTGCACCGTCACGTCCTACGACTTCTACGGCTGCGACATGATCGAGGCCGCGCACGGCCGTGCGCCGGCGGTGGCCACCGCCGTGAAGCGCGCGCTGCCCGACGGCGTCGTGTTCGCCTACCAGGGCGACGGCGACCTGGCGTCCATCGGCATGGCCGAGACGGTTCATGCGGCCACGCGCGGCGAGAACATCACCGTCGTATTCGTGAACAACGCTATCTACGGCATGACCGGCGGCCAAATGGCTCCCACGAGCCTGCCGAACCAGGTGACCCAGACCTCTCCCTACGGCCGCAACACCGAGACGGCCGGCTTCCCCATCCGCGTGTGCGAGCTTCTGAGCTCGCTCGACGGCGTGGCGTACCTCGAGCGCGTCACCGTCGACTGCCCGAAGAACGTGCGCAAGGCGAAGAAGGCCATCAAGAAAGCGTTCCAGACCCAGATCGACAAGCGCGGCTACTCGCTCGTCGAGATCGTGGGCACGTGCCCGACGAACTGGGGCATGACGCCGCAGGACGCATTCGCCTGGATGAACGAGAACATGCTGCCGTACTATCCCTTGGGCGTGTACAAGGACGTGGTGGCCGAGGGCCACGCGAACGCGGCCGAGGCGGCTTCGGCTCGCAACGCCGCCTGCCCCATCGCGCACCCCGACCCGCAGGTGGAAGGAGGCGCACGATGAGCCGTTCCGTCAACATGGTGCTGGCCGGCTTCGGCGGCCAAGGCGTGCTGTTCGCCGGCAAGCTGATCGCCTATGCCGGTCTGCTGGAGGATCGCGAGGTGTCGTGGCTGCCTTCCTACGGCCCCGAGATGCGCGGCGGCACCGCCAACTGCAGCGTGTGCCTGTCCGACGATCCCATCGGAAGCCCGCTCGTGCTCGCCCCCGACGTGCTCGTTGCCATGAACCAGCCGTCCCTCGACAAGTTCGAGCGCAGCGTGGCCGAGGGCGGCATCGTGGTGGCCGACTCCACGCTCGTCCAGCGCATCCCCGAGATCGAGGGCGTGCGCATGTGCGCCATCCCCGCGACGGCCATGGCCGAGGAGGCCGGCTTCAAGAAGCTGGCGAACATCATCCTGGCCGGCAAGCTGTTCGCCGAGACGCGCTTCTGCGAGGAGGAGACCCTCTGGAAGGCCATCGAGAAGTGCGTGCCCGCGAAGAAAGCGGCGATGCTCGACATGAACAAACGAGCCCTGCAACTGGGAATCGACGCATGATCGTTCCGACGGCCTGCCGGCCGTCGGAACTGCTCGACGCTGCGACGCGCAGCTAGTCCCCGTAGGGGGCGGCTTTCCGTGGCGCTCGATCTTGGCGCTCCAAGCCCTCGTCGCGTACCCAAGGTACGCTTCCTCGGGCTTTCGCGCCAATCTCGGGCACCACGGAAAGCCTCGCTGACCGATTTGGAAATGTACGCGTTAGAAAGTGTAGGATTCGCATGGTAGCTGAACTGGCCGAGATCGGCCTGCGCATCAAGGGTCTGCGCGAGGCGTGCGACGTCTCGCGCGAGGACATGGCGGCCGAGCTGGAAGTGCCGCTGGAGACGTATGTCCGCTGGGAGGAAACCGGCGACGACGTGCCCATTTCGGCCATCTACCACATGGCGCACCACTTCGGCGTGGAGTTCACGGAGATCCTCACGGGCACCGCGGCCAAGCTCGACACGTACCAGGTGGTGCGCTGGGGCGAAGGGCGCGAGGTCGACCGTTATCCGGGATACCACTTCGAGGATCTTGCGTGGCGCTACACCGGCAAGATCATGCAGCCGCTGCTCGTGGTGCTCGATCCTTCCGACGAGCCCGCGAAGCTCGTGACGCACACCGGTCAGGAGTTCAATCTCGTCATCGAGGGCACCGTCGTGGTGACGTGGTCGGACAAGGAGTTCGAGCTCACGCGGCGACAGCATCTACTTCAATCCGGAGCATCCGCACGGCCAACGCTGCGGCGGAGATATCCCTCAAAATTCGTGACCGAATCATCGCAGAGTAGGAAGCACAGCCCGTGAACCATATCCTGAAAAAATACTGCCCCCGCATCGAGTTCGATTCGTACGAGGACTTCTTCGAGAACTTCAAGATCGACGTGCCCGAGGCGTTCAACTTCGGCTTCGACGTGGTGGACGAGTGGGCTCGCGTCGATCCCGAGAAGCGTGCGCTCGTATGGTGCGACGATCGCGACGAGGAGCGCACCTTCACGTTCGACGACTTGTCGAAGCTGTCGAACCGGGCGGCCAACGCGTTTCGCAAGCTCGGCATCGGCAAGGGGGACGTGGTCATGATGATCCTGCGCCGTCGCTGGGAATACTGGGTGTGCGCCGTGGCGCTGTGCAAGCTGGGCGCCACCATCATCCCCGCGTCGTTGCAGCTGACGAAGAAGGACATCGTCTACCGTGCCGATAGCGCGCAGGTGAAGGCGGTCGTTTGCGTGAACGACGAGTACGTATGCGGGCAGATGGAGGAAGCGCTGCCTGAATCGCCGTCCATCGAGAACCGCATCATCGTGGCGGGCGAGCGCGACGGCTGGACGCCGTTCGACCAGCTGATCGAGGGCGAGTCCGACGAGTTCGAGCGCCCGAGGGGCGAGGCGGGCGTCACGAGCAAGGACATCATGCTCATCTACTTCACGTCAGGCACCACGGGCATGGCGAAAGCGGTGTGCCACAACTTCGCCCACCCGTTGGGCCATATCATCACCGCGAAGTACTGGCAGCAGGTGGAAGAGGACGCGCTGCACATGAGCGTGACCGACAGCGGCTGGGCGAAGTTCGGCTGGGGCAAGATCTACGGCCAGTGGATCGCCGGCGCCACCGTCTTCGCCTACGACATGGACAAGTTCGTGCCCACGAAGCTGCTGCAGAAGATCCAGGACTACAAGCTGACCACGTTCTGCGCGCCGCCGACGATGTACCGCTTCATGCTGCAGGAGGACGTGAGCGCCTACGACCTGTCGAGCGTGCACAACTTCGCCACGGCGGGCGAGCCGCTGAACGCCGAGGTCACGTTGGCGTGGGAGCGTTTGACGGGCAAGAGGATCCGCGAGGGCTTCGGCCAGACCGAGGGTCCGGTGCTGCTGGCGACGTTCCCGTGGGTCGACCCGCGTCCGGGTTCCATGGGCAAGCCTTCGCCGCTTTTGAACATCAAGCTGCTGGACGACGACGGCATCGAGGTGCCCGACGGCGAGGAGGGCGCCATCTGCGTGACGGGGCTCAAGGAGGCGTACCCGCCGGGACTGTTCGTGGGGTACTATCGCGACGAGGAGCGCACGCGCGAGGCCGTGGGCGGGGAGTACTACAACCTGCACGACATGGCGTGGCGCGACTCCGACGGCTACTGTTTCTTCGTGGGTCGCAACGACGACGTCATCAAGTGCTCGGGTTACCGCATCGGGCCCTTCGAGGTGGAGAGCGCGCTCGTGGAGCATCCCGCCGTGGTGGAGTGCGCCGTCACGGCGGCGCCCGATCCCATCCGCGGCAAGGTGGTGAAGGCCACCGTCGTGTTGGCGCGCGGTTACGAGCCTTCCGACGAGCTGGTGCGCGAGCTGCAGAACCACGTGAAGCACACGACGGCGCCCTACAAGTATCCGCGCATCGTGGAGTTCGTCGACGAGCTGCCCAAGACCATCGGCGGCAAGATCAAGCGCAAGCTGATCAGGAACAACGACGGCATCGAGGATTAAGGGGCCGACCTGCCGGCGGCGCCGGCGGTCGGCAGGTCGACTTTGCATCATCGCCCGAAAAACACGCTTGCAGGAGCGATTCCGTGTTTTTCGGGCGATGATGTGCGTTCGCGGGCGTCGTGCTATGATGCGATCATGGGTCACGACGAGCCGACATACCGCGACTACGCCGTCTGGGCGCGCCAATCGCTCGAGGATATCGCGCGCGACTGCCACGTGCAGGCGTTCCGCGCGAGCGGGCCGGGAGGCCAGTGCGTGAACACAACGGACTCGGCGGTGCGCATGACGCACGTGCCCAGCGGCATGACGGTGACGTCTCACGAGTCGCGCAGCCAGTTCCGCAACCGCCAGCTGTGCTTGCAGAAGCTGCGCGACCGGTTCGTGCGCGAGGCCGTGCCGCCGAAGGCGCGCCGCGCCACGAAGGCGACCCGCGCCTCCAAGGAGCGCCGTCTCGCCCAGAAGCGCCGGCGCTCCCAAACGAAGGCGCAGCGCGGCCGCGTCGACGAGTGACGCAGGCGATCAGCCAGTGCGTTCCCTCCGTGGTTGGGCGTCCTCCCGCGGAGCCGGGTTGCCGCAGCGTTTCCTGCCAAATTTTCTATTTCGGCGTACGTCGCCGTCGTGACTCGGACTGGTCGAGCGGGCGCGAAGCCGCCCGCGCCGGCGGGGGTAACGCTTTGCGTGTCCTTCCTTCTACGAGCGCGCTACGGTTCGGCGACCGCGCGCTGCGCAGGCGTATCGTGGACGAGTAACGACGGTTCACGCCGCCCGTCAGCGGCGGCGTATGAGTGATAAGGAGCACGCATGGCGGATTTGCAAAGCCCGAAGGATCGTATCACCCTGCGAAACGGATACGGCATTCCCTGCCTGGGGTTCGGCACGTGGAAGATGCCCGATGGGGAAGTGGGGATCGATGCCGTTCATCAGGCTCTTCATGACGGGTATCGCCATATCGACACGGCGGCAGCCTACGACAACGAGGGCACGGTAGGCAAGGCGCGTCGCCTCGGAGCATATCGCGCGAGGACCTGTTCATCACCACGAAGGTGTGGAACACCGATCGCGGCTACGATGCGACGCTCAAGGCGTTCGAGGAATCGCGTGCCAAGCTGCACCTCGACTACGTCGACCTGTACCTCATGCCACTGGCCCGCTGCGCAGGGCGCCGAGGCCGAATGGCAGCGCACGAACCAGGAGACGTGGCGCGCGCTCGAGACGCTCTACCTCGACGGGCTCGTGCGCGCCATCGGCGTGAGCAATTTCAAGCCCCATCATCTTGAACCGCTTATGGACGCGGCCGATATCCTGCCGATGGTCGACCAGATCGAGCTGCACCCCGGCTGCAACCAGGAGGTCACGCGCGAGTTCTGCAACCGCCACGATATCGTGGTGGAGGCGTGGTCGCCGCTGGGCTCGGGTCGCGTGCTGGAAAACCAGCTGCTCATCGACATCGCTGCCAGCTACGGCTGCACGGTGGCGCAGCTGTGCCTGCGTTGGTGCCTGCAGCGCCGTGCCATCCCTCTGCCGAAGTCCACGGACCCGGCGCGCATCGCCGAGAACGCGCGCATCTTCTGGTTCGACATCACCGACGAGGACCTGCAGCGTATCGACGAGCTGGATCCTCTCGGCCAAAGCGGTCTCGATCCCGACACCATCGACTTCTAAACCTGCTCGGAAAGCCCGCGAAAGCGGGCTTTCCTTTTTGCGGAGCTTGCGGCGTTCGATGCGAAAACACCTGGCCGACAGGCTGGCAACGCATCGGCAAGGACGGTCGGGTCTTCCAGCGCCCTTCCGGGCTCTGCCGTATCGTGTATCGGGTACGTCTCGGCGCTTGCGCGCCGGACATCCGAGTGGCCTGGCGAAAGGAGCGGCTGCATGGTGGATAAGGCTCACGGCGGCGCGAAGCGCGCCTCGTCCGACGCGAGCGCCGGCAGGCAGCCGGGCGGGCAGAAGCTTGCGCGCGTGCTCGGCGTGCCGGACATGATTGTGTACGGGCTCATCTTCATGGTTCCCATCGCGCCAATGGGCATCTACGGCGGCGTGTTCTCGGAGTCGGGCGGCATGCCTGCACTCGTGTATCTCGTGGGCACGCTGGCCATGGTGTTCACGGCGCTGTCCTACGGCATGCTCATCCGCGAGTGGCCGGTGGCGGGCTCGGTGTACGCCTACACCTCGCGCGGCCTCGGCAAAGGCATTGGTTTCGTCACGGGCTGGACGCTGCTGCTCGATTATCTGTTGATTCCCTTGCTCATGTACGTGGTTGCCTCGACGGCGCTGTCCGGGCTCGTGCCCGAAGTGCCCCCGTGGGCGTTCGCCGTGGCGTTCGTGGCTGCGAACACGTTCGTGAACGTGCGCGGCATCGGACTCACCGATATCGTGAACCGCGTGGCGCTTGTGCTGGAGATCCTCGTGCTGCTCGTCTTCGTCGTGCTGGGCGTTCGATGGCTGCTCGCCGACCCTTCGTCGCGCGGTTTCTCGCTCGACCCGCTCTTCAATCCCTCGACGTTCGACCCGAACCTCGTCATGAGCGCCGTGTCGTTGGGCGTGCTGTCGTTTCTGGGCTTCGACGGCATCGCCACGCTGTCGGAGGAGGCGAAGGACGGCCGACGCGGCCCGGGTCGCGCCATGATGGCATCGCTGGTCATCGTGGGTGCGCTGTTCGTGCTGCAGACCTACATCGCGGGCTGCATCAGTCCCGACGGCGCCGCGTTCGCGGGCGACTCGGGCAACGCCTTCTACTTGGTGGCGCAGGTCGTGGGCGGACGCTGGCTGTACATCGTGTGCGCCGTTGCCACGGCGCTGGCCTGGGGAATCTTCACGGCGTTGGCCGCTCAGACGGCCGTGTCGCGGATACTTTTCGCCATGGGGCGTGCCGGCGGGCTGCCGAAGCCGTTGGCCAAGATCCATCCGAAGTACCATACGCCCTACGTCGCCTCTCTGTTCGTGGGAGCCCTCACGCTCGTGCTGGTGCTGACGTTCGGCAGGCTGGGCACCGACACCATATCCCTGTTCGTGAATTTCGGAGTGCTCTCCGCGTTCCTCATGCTACACGTTACCGTCATCGGGTACTTCTTCATCAAGAAGCGCGACGGGCGCTGGGCGGCGCATTTACTGTCTCCCTTGTGCGGCATCGCGGTGATCGGATACACGTGGTGGAGCCTCGACGTGCCGGCGAAGGTGCTCGGCCTTATCTGGATGGCGGCGGGCATAGCGTACTACCTCGTGCTGCATTACGGCTTGAGGCGCGATGTCGAGCTGGACGGGTAGTTTTCATCGTCACGTTATCCCAGCTGCGAAAACGGCGCTTTTCGCGTCGTAACCGGTTCTGGACAATATAACCCTCTTCATCGGACAATATAGCGACACGTCGAAAACTGAGGAGGTTCCGGTTTGAGGATAGCGATCTGCGATGATGACGGAGCGCTGCGAAGCGATCTGCGCAGTGCGCTGGACCGGTCGCTGGCAGGGCGTAACGTTCGGGCTCGGTACCAGGAGTACACGGCCGGCGAGCGCCTGGTAGCCGATGCGGCGAACGGAGATCCGTTCGATCTGGTGTTCCTCGACGTGTACCTCGAAGGCGTGGACGGCGTGTCGGCGGCCCGCGCGTTGCGCGCGGTGGACGCGGCGGTTCCCATCGTGTTCCTCACCGTCTCGCGCGAGCATGCGGTGGAAAGCTACGAGGTGCGTGCGACCGACTACCTCATGAAGCCGCTCGACCCGGCCGCCATCGAGCGTGTCCTCGATCGGGTTCTGCCTGCGAGCGAGCCTCGACTGGCGTTTCGGGTGGGCGCATCGCGGCGCTATTTCGCCTTCGGCGACATCGTGTATCTGGAAAGCCGCGATCATTCGGTGCTGCTGCACACCGCGGACGGAGCCTGCCATCGCGGCTTGGCCAAGCTCGACGACGTGCAGCAGGATCTGAACGATCCCCGCTTCCTGCGCTGCCATCGCAGCTGTTTGGTGAACATGGACTACATAGCCGACGTTTGCGACGATTTCATTCTACGCGACGGAACATGCGTGCCGGTACGCGTGAAAGAGCGTCGCAAGATGCACGAGGCCTATCACCGCTACTTCGTCGATGCCCTATGCGAGGGCCGCGCCGAAGCCTAGGCGCGGCCCTCGCATAGCTTTTCCCCGTTGCGGCGTTCGGCGTTTCGCGAAGCCGCCCTTCCGCAGCGCTCGTTCTCACGTTACGATACCGTTACAGCCGCGTGGCGGGTGGAGGACGGCGCGTACGATGTGCGCGCGGTATCGTCAACGACCGAGGAAAGGAATCTTGCATGAACGACACGGTGAACGAGGAAGGTCGCCTCCCGGTGCCGCTCAAGGTATTCGGCGTTCTCAGCATAGTAGGAGGACTCGCTTCCCTCGGCGACCTGGCGCCGGTGATCTTCTCCTTCGTGCAAGGCGTCGGCGGCGGCACGTACCGAACGGCGTCCATCGTCATCTTCGCCGGTCTCATGGCGGTGCTCACGTCATCGGCCGTGCTGTTCGTGTTCTTGGGCGTGCGGCTGCTGCGCAATCGCCGAGCCCACGCGGCGCAGGCGGCGAACACCCTCGCGGCGCTCACCGTGCTGGCCGTCATCGGCACGCTGATGCTGTTCGGCTTGTCTGCGCACCACATCGGCTACCTCGTTCAGATCGTCATTCTCGTCGCGGTGACCAGCTATCTCGACCCGCAGTTGCACGAGGAGCGCCGGCTACAGCGCAAGCTCAAGAAGATGGACAAGGAGCAGCGCTCGGAAGAGAGGAGGTTGGCGCGCGAGCGCAAGCCGAAAAAAGGGTTCATCACGCTGAACTTCTTCAACCTGTTCTGGATCTTCGTGGTGTGCTGCGTGCTGGGGCTCATCATCGAGGTGCTGTTCCATTTCGCGCTATACCATGAGTATCAGGATCGCGCTGGGCTTCTGTTCGGGCCGTTCTCTCCCATCTACGGTTTCGGCGCTCTGCTCATGACCATCGCGCTCAACCGTTTCCACGACAAGCCCGTGTGGGTGGTCTTCCTCGTGAGCGCCGTCATCGGCGGTGCGTTCGAGTATTTCACGAGCTGGATCATGGAGTTCTCGTTCGGCATCCGCGCATGGGACTATTCGGGCACGTTCTTGTCCATCGACGGACGCACGAACTTCGTGTTCATGGTGATGTGGGGCGTGCTGGGCGTGGCGTGGATCAAGCTTCTGCTGCCGCGGCTTTTGAAGTTGATCAACCTCATTCCGTGGAACTGGCGCTACGCGGTGACGGCCGTATGCGCGGGGCTCATGCTGGTGGACGGCGTCATGACCGTGCAGTCCATCGACTGCTGGTACGCGCGATCGGCGGGCAAGGCGCCCGACACGCCCATCGAGGAGTTTTACGCGAAGCATTTCGACAACGCCTACATGGAGCACCGCTTCCAGACCATGACCATGGATGTGAACGACGCCGCTCGAGCCGATCGGTAAGCGCGGCGATGCGCGCGTCCGTCAACGCTTGCGTATCGAATGGGCGCATGCGGCGGTAAAGGACAGGAGCGGCTGTTCGCAGGGTGTACAATCGAACCATTGAAGGGCGCACACGTTCGAACGTTCGAGCGCCCGGTCGAAGCTTGCGGGAAGGAGCTCTCATGGGAATCGTCGCCGCGTACGCCGTGCCGCATCCGCCCCTCGCCATGCCCGAGGTAGGCCGGGGCCAGGAGCGCGCCATCCAGGACACCCTCGACGCGTATCGCGAGGTGGCGCGCCGCATCGCTGCCCACGCGCCCGAGACAGTCGTCGTGGTGTCGCCCCACGCCCCGCTGTTCCGCGACTGCTTCCATCTGTCCACGGGCGACTTCGACCGCGGCGACATGGGGCGCTTCGGCGCATGGGACTCTTCCATGACCGTGCAATACGACGGCGAGATGACGGCCGCCATAGCCGCGTGCGCGCGCAAGCACACGGTGCCGCTGTGCGGCAGCGGCATGGGCGGGAAGGATCTCGACCATGCCACCATCGTGCCGCTGCGATTTCGTGAACGAGACATATTCGACGTACCAGGTGGTGCGCATCGGGCTGTCGGGCCTCTCGCCCCAGACGCACCTCGCGCTGGGGCGCTGCATCGCCGAGGCGGCCGCCGATCTGGATCGCAGCTGCGTCCTCATCGCCAGCGGCGACTTGTCCCATAAGCTTGCGAGCGACGGCCCGTACGGCTACGCTCCGCAGGGCCCCGTGTTCGACCGTATGGTCACCGCGCTGTTCGATGCGGGCGATTTGAGCGGTCTGCTGGAGATAGACGAGACGTTCGGCGAGGAGGCGGCGGAATGCGGCCTGCGCTCGTTCTGGATCATGGCGGGCGCGTTGGAAGGCCTTCCCATCTCGCACGAGCTGCTCAGCTACGAAGGCCCCTTCGGCGTGGGTTACGCGGTGGCCGCGTTCGAGGTGCAGGGCTCGGCCGGCGACGGCGCCGTGCGGACCGCGGTTGACCGCGATGAGGATCGCAGCGGTGCGCGCGACGCAGCCGCGAACGATGCGCCGGTCGACCCGTACGTTGCGCTTGCCCGCGCCAGCGTCGAAGGGTTCGTGCGCACGGGCAACCCCATAGCGGTGCCCGACGGCCTGCCGCCCGAGCTGTCGGACAAGCGCGCCGGCGTGTTCGTGTCGCTGCACGAACACGGCGAGCTGCGCGGCTGTATCGGCACCATCTCGCCGGTGACGGGCAGCACGGCCGCCGAGATCGTGCGCAACGGCGTGGCGGCGGCTTCGGAGGATCCGCGCTTCCCGCCCGTGCGCCCCGACGAGTTGGACGCGCTGTCGTATTCGGTGGATGTGCTGTTCACGCCCATGCCCGTCGAGTCGATCGACCAGCTGGACCCGGCCCGCTACGGTGTGATCGTGACGAAAGGCTGGAAGCGGGGGCTGCTGCTGCCGAACCTCGACGGCGTGGATTCGGCGCAGCAGCAGGTGGACATCGCGAAGCGAAAGGCCGGCATCGACCTGTTCGACGACGACGTGGAGCTGGAGCGCTTCGAGGTGGTGCGCCACGAACGCGGGGGAGAGCCGCGCCGTGGCTGACGGGCGCGCCGTGTGCGGCGTGTGCCCGCACGCCTGCGCGCTTTCCGAAGGACGGCGCGGGCTGTGCAGGGCGCGCGTTGCCTACGGTGGACGGGTCGTCGACGAGAATTACGGGCGCGTGACCTCGATCGCGCTCGATCCGGTGGAGAAGAAGCCGCTCGCGCGGTTCCGCCCGGGCTCGACCGTGCTGTCGCTGGGAAGCTACGGGGTGCAACCTGCGCTGTCCGTTCTGCCAGAACGCGGATATCGCCTGCGCGGGCGCGGAGGATGCGGCATGGCGCTACGTGGCGCCCGAAGAGGCGGTCGGCCTGGCGCTGCGGGCCCGCGATCGCGGATGCGTAGGCGTCGCGTACACGTACAACGAACCGCTCGTGGGTTACGAGTACGTGCGGGACGTCGGACGGCTCGCGAGCGAGGCGGGGCTTGCGAACGTGCTGGTGAGCAACGGGATGGTGAACGAAGAGCCGCTTACCGAGCTCCTCGGCATCGTGGACGCGGCAAACATCGACCTCAAGGGTTCACGCAGGGATTCTACGATACGGCGGGCGGCGACCTGTCCGCCGGTCAAGCGCACCATCCGAAACGTGGCGGCCGATCCGACGTGCCACCTCGAGGTGACGACGCTCGTCATCCCCGGGCTCAACGACGATCCCGACGAAATCCGATGCGGCAGCGGCTTGGCTGGCTCGCTCGATCCCGCCATCCCGTACCATCTCAGCGCTTCTTCCCGTGCCATCGGATGCTCGACCGGCCTCCAACCCCCGTGTCCGCGCTCCATGCGCTGGCGGATGTGGCGCGTCGCCACCTGAGCGACGTACTTTTGGGGAATTGCTGAACGATACGCAACATTTCGGAACGCGCGTCCTCGTCGCGGACAAATGCGCTATCATATCTACGGTGCCGAAACGGCACCTTCTTATTGGAGATGGATGGGTCCTGGTGGGCTCCACGGCCTTCAAAGCCGCTGTGAGGCGTGCAGAACGTCTCGGGTGTGTTCGATTCGCACACATCTCCGCCAGAAACGCAAGCGCCCCGATCGGGGCGCTTTTCGTATTCCCGGATAGAACCTCCCTCGGGGCGTCATCTTCCTCCCGGCACCCTCGTGTCGCCTTCGCGGCGAGTGACGGCTTGGGAGTCGAAGTACTCGAGCAGGGGGATGGCGTACTTCCTGCTGGTGCCCATCGCGTCCTTGAGCTCGGCTGCGGTGGCGGGGCCGTCAACCAGACGGGCGCGCACGGCTTGCTCGAAGGCGGCCAGCGCCGATACGTCGAAGTAGAAGTCGGCTCCGATGCGCCGTACGAGGCCCTGCTTCTCCAGACTTCCCAGCGCGCGGTGGACGAGCGAGGAGTCTAGGCCGCTCGATGCGATGAGCTCGCCTGTGGACGGCGGCGCCCCGGCTGCGGCGGCCAGCGTCTCGCCGCAGCTGCTCGGGCGGCCTCGCTCCTCCAGCTTGCGCGCGCCTGCTCCGGCTTTGGGATGGCTCACCTCGCCCCCGTCCGTCACCGCGGCGCCGCGCGCGACCGCGTCGTCCAGCAGCGCGTCGAAGCAGCCCGCGTCCGCGCGCGGCAGGCAGCGCCGGCGCAGCGCGTCCTTCGCGATGCCGGTGGCGGCCGGGTTCTCGGCATGGAACTTCAGCAGGGCGTTCTCGATGGCGGCGCGCTGCTTCTGCAGCACGGAGGGGGCGGCGTAGCGCAGCGCGCGCTCGCCGCCGAGGCGCACCGCAGCGCCGCGCGCGGCAAGGGCTTCGAGCTCGCGGGCGGCCGCGTCCTCCTCGAGCCCGGAAAGCGTCGCCAGCTCGGCGGCCGTTACGGGCGCGGCGGTCAGCGCGAACGCGGCGTGCGCCACGGCGGCCTCGTCGCCTTCGCGCAGCGCGTCCAGCAGCTCGAGCGCGCCCGGTGCCAGCGTGGTGGTGCGGCGGGGGCGGGCGCGCAGCACCTCGCCGCCGCCGACGACGTGCACGGGCGAGTACGAGCGCACGACGAAGCGGTCGCGCCATGCTACGGGCAGCGGCTCGTCGAGGCGGATCTGCGCGTAGGCGCGCTCGCCGACGCCGAGCGACGGCCGTCCGTCCATGAGCAGCACGCGGCCGGTGACCTCGCGCGTGCCGTGCGCCACGTGCACGCGCGCGCCGCTGACGAGCGGCTTGCCCTTGCCTGGCACGCCGAGGAACGCAAGGTGGGCGTCGAAGCGGTCGGTGGCGCTCGCCGCACCGGGCGCGGCCAGGAAGTCGCCCGGTCGAACCTCGTCGGTGGACACGGCGTTCAGGTTGAGGGCGACGCGGTGCCCGGCGTCGGCGCGATCGACGGGCTCGCCGTGCACCTGCACGCTGCGCACGCGCGTGCGCAGGCCGGAGGGCAGCACCTCCACCTCGTCGCCCGTCCGGGCCGACCCGCTCCACAGGGTGCCCGTGACCACGGTCCCGGCGCCTTTGATGCTGAACACGCGGTCGACGGGCAGGCGCAGGCGCGAGCCCGCCTTCGCGCGCCGCGTGGTGCGCGCCGCGCGTGTCAGAGCCTCTTGCAGCTCGGGAAGCCCGGCGGCCGTGCGGCTGGACACGGGGACGATATCGGCATCCGCGAAAGGCGTGCCGGCCAGGCGGCCCCGCACCTCGTCGGCCATGAACAGCGCCCATTCCTCGTCCACGAGGTCGGTTTTCGTGAGCGCCACCACGCAGGTGCGTATGCCCAGAAGCTCCAGCACGGCCAGGTGCTCCTCGGTCTGCGGCATGATGCCGTCGTCGGCGGCGATGCAAAGAAGCGCCAGGTCGATGCCCGTCGATCCCGCTATCATCTGGCGCACGAAGCGCTCGTGGCCCGGCACGTCCACCACGCCGAGCACGGTGCCGTCAGGAAGCGCCAGGCGCGCGAAGCCCAGCTCGATGGTGATGCCGCGCTGCTTCTCCTCTGCCAGACGGTCGGGGTCGGTTCCGGTCAAGGCCAGCACGAGCGACGACTTGCCGTGGTCGATATGGCCGGCCGTGCCCAGCACGAGGTCGGTCTGCGTGTGCCCGCTCATGCGCGGCTCCCCTCGGCTCCGGCGTCGAGCGCGTCGAAGTAGGCGCGCACGGCCTCGGCGACCTCGGCTAGCTCGTCCTCGGCCACGGTGCGCGCGTCCAGCAGCACGGCGTCGTGCTTGATGCGCCCGATCACGGGCACGTCGCGCCGCGCAATGAGGAACGTCTCGCACCCCTGCGCGTCCCCGCGCGAAAACTCGATGCGCACCGCATGCGAGTCGATGTCGCACAACGGCAGCGCGCCGCCGCCGGCTCGCGCGGTATCCGGTACCACGTCGATGCGCGCCGCCCCTGCGGGAAGCGCTTCCTCCAAGGTGCGCGCCAGCCGCTCGGCGCGCCCGCGCACGGCTTCGGCCGGCTCGGACAGCATGCGCAGCGCAGGGATGCGCTCGAGCGCGATCGCGGGGTCGAGGTAGAGGCGCAGCGTGGCCTCCAGCGCGGCCAGCGTCATCTTGTCGAGGCGCATCGCGCGGGCGTAAGGGTTCTTCTCAGCCGGTCGATGAACCGTTTCGCTCCCACGATGATGCCCGCCTGCGGGCCGCCCAGCAGCTTGTCGCCGAGACGACACGAGGTCGCAGCCCGCCTGCAGCGACTCGGCCACGGTGGGCTCGGCGTACGCGCCGAACGCATCGAGGTTCAGGAAGGCGCCCCGAGTCCCTGGTCCTCGTACACAGAAGCTCGCCCGCGCCCGGCTCGCCGGATGCCGTGCGCCGTGCGTTCTCGGCATCGGCCAGCGGGCGCAGGTCGCGCGCCGACACGCTCTCGGCGAAGCCCACCACGCGGTAGTTCGAAGGATGCACCTTCAACAGCATCGAGGTGTCGGCGCCGATGGCGCGCTCGTAGTCGACGGTATGCGTCTTGTTCGTGGTGCCCACCTCCACCATGCGCGCCTGCGACAGCTCCATGATGTCGGGTATGCGGAACGATCCGCCGATCTCCACCAGCTCGCCGCGCGACACCACGGCTTCGTGCCCGCGCGCGAACTCGTGGAGCACCATCATGACCGCCGCCGCGTTGTTGTTCACGGCCAGCGCCGCCTCGGCGCCGGTGAGCGTGCAGATGAGGCGCTCCACATGGTCGTGGCGGCTGCCGCGCGCCATGGCATCGGTGTCGTACTCCAGCGTGGAGTAGCCGTGCGCCACGTCGCTCACGGCGCTCACGGCCTCGTCGGCAAGCGGGCTGCGCCCGAGGTTCGTGTGCACGACGATGCCCGTGGCGTTGATCACGCGGCGCAGCGACGGCGCGCCGGCGACGCCGGCGCGCGTCGATTCGGCGAGCGCCGGAACGTCGACCCGTTCGCATGCTCCCGCAAGCACGGCTCGACGCGTCTCGTCGACGGCCTCGCGCACGCAATCGGCCAGCACGCTGCGGGGGAGGAGCGACAGAAGTGCGCTCACCTCGGGCAGCTGGAGCATCTCCTCCACCTGCGGGAGCGCGCGGAGCAGATCGGTGCGTGACGGATTCGCCATGGAAACGCCTTTCTCGAACACGGGTGCGGGGATGCGCGGCCGACGCGGCCGCTCGCCAAAGTATACCAGTGTTGCGCGCGCCCATGCACCGACGGCCGGGTATCGATTCGGCGATGCGACGAGCAGGACGACGAGATGGGGAAATTGTCGAGGAAAACGCTTTTGTTTCTCCCTGCGCCCGCGAGTTGCGGTACCATACCGTGCGACTTCGCAGGGGACGCGCGAAGAAGCCGCGACCAGGCAAGGAAGGAACCAGATGCGATCATGATGCAGGACGAGATCCAAACGCTCAGGCCGGATGCGCTGTCGCCGGCTGAAATCGCGGAGAAGGCCGAGAAGGTCGGCGAGGCCAAGGCGGCCATGCCGAAGGCGAAGTGCTTCGCGTCCGCGATGCTGGCCGGCGCTTTCATCGCGTTCGGGGCGCTGTACTTTTGCGTGTTCCTGGGTGACCCTGCCGTGCCGTTCGCGGTGCAGCGCGCGGTGGGCGGACTCTGCTTCTGCCTCGGGCTGGTGCTCGTGCTGTGCTGCGGCGCGGAGCTGTTCACCGGCAACGTGCTTCTGGTGTGCGCGAAAGCGTCGGGCCGCATCGGCTGGAAGCCCCTGCTGGGTAACTGGCTGCTCGTGTGGCTCGGCAACCTCGCCGGCGCGCTCGTCGCGCTCGCGCTCGTCCACTTCGCGAACGTCGCCGCCATGAACGGAGGCGCGGTGGGCGAGGCCTTCGTCAGCGTGGCCGCGGGCAAGGTGGCGCCCGATTGGACGACGCTGTTCTTCAAGGGCGTCATGTGCAACATCCTCGTGTGCCTGGCCGTGTGGATCGGGTTCTCGGCGCGCACCGTCGCCGACAAGGTGCTCGGCATCCTGCTGCCCATCTCTGCGTTCGTTGCGTGCGGGTTCGAGCACTGCGTGGCGAACATGTTCTTCCTCCCCATGGGGCTGTTGCTCAACTCGATGGGGGGTGGGTGCGCCCGACGCGGTGACGCTGGCCGGCATCGCGACGAACCTGTCGGCCGCCACCGCTGGGCAACGTCGCCGGCGGCGTCGCCGTCGCATGGCGTACTGGTTCGTGTACCGGAAGAAGGACGTCGATCGGTAGGGGCTTTTCCGCCGGCCTTTCGCCGATAAGCTGCCCTGTGATTGCGGCGGGCGGCTGCGATACGGTATCATTACCTCGTCGCCTCGCATTGGCACGATTCTGCGCGGGTGCCATTTCTGCATGCATGGCGACGCTTCATCATCGCGCACCTCATCGCGTCCCGCATGCGCATGCGCGCATCCGGCGACGCTGCACCGTCATTTCTGCAACGACAACCGAATAACATCGCAACTTTGCTATCGACTGGTATCGAAGGGGGCCTACATGGCTGACTATCAGGCAATGTGGAAAGACTTGGGCATGGATCTGGAGACGCACGACCAGCTGTGCGCCGTGCTGCCGATGGCGTTCGGCGACACGTACCTCACGCAGGAGAACCGCCCTGAGAACATGGCGTTCTACGACTTCGTGGTGTCGGAGATCCACGGCGTGCGCCCCGCGGAGCTCATCGAGCTGCAAAAGCAGGGCGGCAAGGTGTTCGGCACGTTCTGCGTGTTCGTGCCCGACGAGGTGGTCGTCGCCTGCGGCGGCGCCGTCACGGGGCTGTGCGGCGGCTCGCAGTTCTGGGTGCCCGAAGGCGAGAAGGTGCTGCCCAGCGGCATCTGCCCGCTGATCAAGGCGTCGCTCGGCGCGCACTTCGGCAAGACGTGTCCGTACTTCAGCGTGGCCGACATGTATGTGGGCGAGACCACGTGCGACGGCAAGAAGAAGCCTACGAGATCCTGGACGAGTGGAGTACACCCAGTCGCTGTACGACCGCGTGGGCCTGACCGATGACGTCGAGAAGTTCCTGCGGTACAACGGTAACAAGGCGCTGATGAACCTCGGCTACCCGGCTTTGTTCCCGGCTGAGATT
>ENA-OQCU01000389-OQCU01000389.1-human-gut-metagenome-genome-assembly--contig:-NODE-389-length-21063-cov-3.775697_pt1 | contig 21063 bp, 22 predicted proteins | sample MGYA00242504_ERZ504590 | MGnify/ENA primary metagenome ERZ504590 (study PRJEB26092, sample SAMD00036318) | human gut metagenome | host: Homo sapiens | study: EMG produced TPA metagenomics assembly of... | reverse complement strand
ATTATTACGTCACTCAGATGATTGAGACACACGGGCCACAGATGACATTGCTGTTCATGGGGCTCTTCCTTGCTTTCATGACCATGCTGAAGACCTCCTGCTATTTCGGCTCTTCTGCCATTATGATTCCCCTTCGTACGGGAGTGGTACGCGATATCCGCGTGATGGTCTATTCCAAAGTGATGCACTTGCCGCTCGGCTTTTTCTCTGAAGAAAGGAAAGGGGACATCATTGCACGTATGAGCGGTGACGTAGGCGAAATTGAGAACTCCATTACCAGTTCACTGGATATGCTGCTCAAGAATCCGATCTTGATTCTGCTTTATTTTTCCACTCTGATTGTAACCAGCTGGCAGCTGACTCTGTTTACTGTCCTGGTATTGCCGGGTATGGGCTGGCTGATGGGAAAAGTTGGCAAGAAACTGAAGCGTAAGTCGTTGGAAGCCCAAGGGAAATGGAGTGATACCATGTCGCAATTGGAAGAGACGCTTGGTGGACTGCGTATAATCAAGGCTTTCATAGCCGAAGACAAGATGGTGGACCGTTTTAAGCAATGCAGCGACGAGCTGCGTGATGCAACCAACAAGGTAGCCATCCGTCAGTCGTTGGCACATCCGATGAGTGAATTCCTCGGTACGCTGCTCATTGTATTGGTACTGTGGTTCGGTGGTCTGCTTATTCTGGGCGACGGCACTTCCATGGAAGCATCAACGTTCATCTTCTATATGGTGATTCTGTACAGTATCATCAATCCGTTGAAAGACTTTGCAAAGGCAGGATACAACATTCCAAAGGGTCTGGCATCCATGGAACGTGTGGACAAAATACTGAAAGCCGAGAATCCCATTAAGGAACCGGTAAACCCGTTGCCGCTGCACGGGATGAATGACCGGATTGAATTTAAGGACCTCTCCTTCAGTTACGACGGCAAGCGCGAAGTGTTGAAGCACGTCAATCTGATGGTGCCCAAAGGACAGACCATTGCACTTGTCGGCCAGTCCGGTTCCGGCAAGTCGACATTGGTGGATTTGCTGCCGCGCTATCACGATGTGCAGTTAGGTGAGATTACAATTGACGGTGTGAATATTAAGAATTTTCGCATCCACGACCTGCGTGCGTTGATAGGAAACGTGAACCAAGAGGCCATTCTGTTCAATGACACCTTCTTCAACAACATTGCCTTTGGTGTGGAAAATGCAACTATGGAGCAGGTGGTCGAAGCGGCAAAGATTGCCAATGCCCACGACTTCATCATGGAGACCGAACTCGGTTATCAGACCAACATTGGCGACCGTGGCGGCAAGCTTTCCGGCGGACAGCGCCAGCGTATCAGTATTGCCCGTGCCATCTTGAAGAATCCGCCTATCCTGATACTCGATGAGGCCACTTCAGCACTCGATACCGAAAGCGAACGACTGGTGCAGGAGGCTCTGGAACGGCTAATGAAGACCCGTACCACGATTGCCATCGCCCACCGCCTTTCCACCATCAAGAATGCGGATGAGATTTGTGTACTCTATGAAGGTGAAATCGTGGAACGTGGTAAGCACGAGGAACTTCTCGAGAAGAACGGCTATTATAAGAGACTGAATGATATGCAGTCTCTCTCATAGAAATAAAATTCTGCGTACTTTGCTTCCACCCGCTTGTGCTAGGCTGTTATGACTAAATAGGAAGTTAATTTCCTGCAAACAGCCTATTAATTCTTCTTTCTCTTCTATATTTCTTACGCAGAATCTATGATGCAGGTGGGTGTTGACGGCTGCCGGCAGAGTGTTTCACGGCTGTTAGGCGATGATGAATAAAGGGCGTTCTTTTGTCTTTTACGCTTTTTTAATATCTGCTTGCTTCCATTCTATCACTAATTATCCTATTTTTGCAAAGAACACATACATAAACATTGCAAATATCATGAAAAAATTATATCCAACGTCTACGACGACAGCTACTATGACTATCAGTCCAAGTACTCTTAATCATGTAATTCAATCGACCCCGATAATACTATAACTGTAAATATTTAATATTCGCCTACCATGAAAAATAAAAAGTTGGTTTGATAGGGTTCGGCAGAATGGGGCAAAATGTATTGGGAGGAAATGCAGAAAAGCGGTCGATGGGACATCGCATATATCTGCGATACCGATCCGGCCTCCCGAGAATTGGCAAGAAACCTTTCCCCTTCATCCAGAATCATATCCGATGAACAAGAAATCTTTGATGACCAGAGTGTAGAAGCTGTTGGTCTTTTTGCATTGGCAAATTCCAGAAAAGAACAAATAGAGAAAGCTGTCCGGAGCAATAAGCATATCCTGACGGAGAAACCCATTGCCGATACCATTGATAAGGAATGGGAAATTGTGGACCTGATTGAAAAGTATGATCGCATTGCCGCTGTCAACCTTTATCTGCGGAACTCCTGGTATCACCAGGCTATGAAGCAGTTTATCGATGAAGGCGAGATTGGTGAACTGGCTATCTTGCGCATCTGCCACATGACTCCGGGATTGGCGCCGGGCGAGGGACACGAATATGAGGGTCCCGCCTACCACGACTGCGGCATGCACTACATAGACATCGCCCGCTGGTATGCCGACAGTGAATACAAGACCTGGCATGCCCAAGGCATGCGGATGTGGGACTACAAGGACCCTTGGTGGGTACAGTGCCACGGTACGTTCGAGAACGGCATCGCCTTCGATGTCACACAAGGCTTCGTCTACGGACAACTCTCCAGAAACCAGACTCATAATGCATATACGGACATTATCGGTACAAAAGGTATCGTGCGCATGACGCATGATTTCCGGACTGCCGTAGTGGAACTTCACGGCGTGAACCGTACGCTTCGCCTGGAGAAACCGTTTGGCGGAAAGAACCTGGACAAGCTCTGCAACATTATGGCAGACTCCATCGAGAGCGGGAAACGCGATCCGAGATTGCCGCAGATGCGAGACTCGGCCATTGCTTCCCAATACGGATGGACCTTCCTGGAGGATGCGCGCCGCCACGACCTGCCCGGCATAGGCGACTTGCAGACGCTGGCGGAAATCAGGGAGCGCCGGAGGCATATGAAGGAAGGTTACGGACTGCTCCGTCCGAAGAAGACGGTAGTCTGATGCCTATTGTAATAAGAAGTGTTTTAAAACTTAATTATATTAACCGATTTTAAAATCTAAAGAACCATGTCGAAATTTACAAGAAGAGAGTTTCTTAAGACCGGAGGTTTAGCTTTGGCGGGTCTTACCATTGCTCCAAGCAGCATTTTGGGTAAGAGTCACGGACACGTACCTCCCAGTGACCGTTTGAAACATTGCTGCCGTAGGTATCGGCGGTATGGGACACACCAACATCAACCATGTGAAGGCTACGGAAAATATCGTGGCGCTTTGTGACGTAGACTGGCGCTACGCGAAAGGTGTGTTCGATGAGCTTCCCAATGCGAAGAAGTATTGGGACTATCGTAAGATGTACGATGAGATGGGCAAGGACATCGATGCCGTTATCATCGCTACGGCCGACCATACACATGCCATCATCACTGCTGATGCCATGACGATGGGCAAACATGTATATTGCCAGAAACCGTTGACGCACTCCGTATACGAGTCCCGTCTGCTTACTCGCCTGGCCGCTTCTACGGGAGTAGTTACTCAGATGGGTAACCAGGGTTCTTCGGACGAAGGTACCGACTTGGTGTGCGAGTGGATATGGAACGGCGAAATCGGTGACGTGACAAAGGTGGAATGTGCTACCGACCGTCCCATCTGGCCGCAAGGATTGAATGTTCCCGAGAAGGAAGACCGCATTCCCAAAACTCTGAACTGGGATTTGTTCACCGGTCCTGCCAAGATGAATCCGTATAACGAAATCTATCATCCCTGGAACTGGCGCGGATGGTGGGATTATGGTACGGGTGCTTTGGGCGATATGGCTTGTCACATCCTGCACCAGCCGTTCAGAGCTTTGAAGTTGTTGTATCCTACCAAGGTAGAAGGTTCGTCTACATTGTTGCTCAATGCCTGCGCTCCGCAAGCACAGCACGTGAAGCTGACTTTCCCCGCACGTGAAAATATGCCGAAGGTGGCTATGCCCGAAGTGGAAGTTCACTGGTATGATGGTGGCATGATGCCCGACCGTCCGAAAGGCTTCCCCGAAGGAAAGCAACTGATGCAGAGCGGTGGCGGTCTGACTATCTTCCACGGAACGAAGGATACGCTGATTTGCGGTTGCTACGGCCAGAACCCGTGGTTACTTTCTGGCCGCGTGCCCAATGCACCGAAGGTTTGCCGCCGTGTGCCGAAGGCTATGAATGGCGGTCATGAGATGGATTGGGTACGTGCTTGTAAGGAAAGTCCTTCCAGCCGCGTGATGCCTAAGTCTGATTTCTCCGAAGCGGGACCGATGAACGAAATGGTGGCAATGGGTGTATTGGCCATCCGTCTGCAGGGCCTGAACAAGACACTGGAATGGGACGGAGCCAACATGCGCTTCACCAATATCGGCGACGACGAGACATTGCGTACAGTCATCAAGGACGGCTTCAAGATACACAACGGCCATCCGAGCTTCGACAAGACATGGACAGACCCGGTAAATGCCAAGGCTTTTGCAGAAGAGCTCATCAAACACAACTACCGCGAAGGCTGGAAGTTGCCCGATATGCCCAGATAAACATTAAAAAGAGCACCGGAACCTGGTTTCCGGTGCTCATAAACGAATACTAATTATTTAATTTTTCAGATTATGAAGAAAATATATTATCCTTTGGCTTGCTGCCTTATTGGCGGTATACTCGCTTCTTGTGGCGGCGGTGCAAAAAAATCGAACGCTACGGAGGAAGCTGCGGCTCCTACTACTACTGCGTTGTCTTATTCCAAGTCTCTGAAAGCGCCTGAAACGGACAGCTTGAACCTGCCGATTGATGCGGACGGTTATATCACTATCTTTGATGGAAAGAGCTTGGACGGATGGCGTGGATACGGTAAGGACAAAGTGCCTTCCAGATGGATTATTGAGGATGGTTGCCTCAAATTCTGTGGAACCGGTACCGGCGAAGGACAGACCGGTGAAGGCGGTGACTTGATTTTCGCCCATAAGTTCAAGAACTTTGAGCTGGAACTGGAATGGAAGATTTCCAAAGGTGGTAACTCCGGTATCTTCTATCTGGCTCAGGAAGTTACTTCAAAGGACAAGGACGGCAACGAAGTGTTGGAACCCATCTATATCTCTGCTCCCGAGTTCCAGGTGCTGGATAACGCCAATCATCCGGATGCCAAACTGGGTAAGGACAACAACCGTCAGGCTGCTTCCTTGTACGACATGATACCGGCTGTTCCGCAGAACGCCAAACCTTTCGGCGAATGGAACAAGGCAAAGATTATGGTATACAAAGGTACTGTAGTTCACGGACAGAACGATGAAAACGTACTGGAATATCACTTGTGGACTAAGCAATGGACTGAAATGTTGCAGGCAAGCAAGTTCAGCGAAGAGAAGTGGCCCTTGGCTTTCGAACTGTTGAATAACTGTGGCGGCGAAAACCACGAAGGCTTTATCGGTGTGCAGGATCATGGCGACGATGTTTGGTACCGCAACATCCGTGTAAAGGTTCTCGACTAATTCCTTCTAAAAAGATAGTACTATGAGAATCAAACATATGATGATTTTGTCAGCACTGTGCTTATCCATGATGGCCACAAGCTGCAGCAGCCACAGCACGGAAACGGCGCCGGAAACGACGAAAAAGGAAGTAGCCATCCAGCTCTATTCTGTAAGAGACTTGGTGAAGGACGGCAGTAACCTCGACCAGATTCTGAAGGATTTGGCTGATATGGGCTATACCAGTGTGGAGGCCGCCAACTACAATGACGGTAAGTTCTACGGCAAGACTCCCCAGGAGTTCAAACAGATGGTGGAAAAGAGCGGTATGACCGTGCTTTCTTCGCACACTACCCACGGGTTGTCGGACGAGGAACTGGCTTCGGGCGACTTTACGGAAGCCTTGAAATGGTGGGATCAGTGCATTGCTGCCCATAAGGAGGCCGGTATGGAGTATATCGTGACTCCGTATCTCTCCGTTCCCAAGACATTGAAAGACTTGCAGACCTACTGCGACTATTACAATGAAGTGGGCAAGCACTGCCAGGCTGCCGGTTTGAAATACGGTTACCACAATCATGCCCATGAATTCCAGAAAGTGGAAGACAAGGAGCTGATGCTGGACTACATGCTGCAACACACCAATCCCGAATATGTATTCTTCCAGATGGACGTTTACTGGGTAGTGCGCGGCCAGAACAGCCCGGTGGATTACTTCAACAAGTATCCCGGACGCTTCACCATGCTCCATATCAAGGATCACCGCGAGATTGGGCAGAGTGGTATGGTAGGTTATGATGCTATCTTCAAGAATACGGATACTGCTGGCGTGCGCCACATCGTAGCTGAGATTGAGAAATACAGCTGCCCCGTAGAAGAGAGTGTGAAGCAGAGTCTTGACTACTTGCTTGATGCTCCTTTCGTGAAGGCATCGTATAGCAAATAAAACATGATGGCGGCTATTCATTCATAAGCTCGGCCGCATCATTTTCTTGACGCGGGCACAACTGGATGAAGAATCCGGGGTGCCCGCGTTTTTTTACTTCCTTCCGAAGTCGGCCGGAATTTCCCCCCATTGCTTTGTCTCCCATTTTAGGATGCGGGTGGTGTAGGTGTTTTCGCGCAACCACTTCTCCGCACGTTCTATTAGGCAGAAAAGCTCTTCGGTCTTGGCGTCGCGCGGCAGTTTGGTTTTGCATTTTTTCTGTTTTATCCAGTTGATGGCGTTCACGCTGTCACTGTAGATGGGCATGTCGAAACCTTTCTGTTTCAACAAGGCAAGTCCGTGGACAATGGCGAGGAATTCGCCGATATTGTTGGTTCCATACATCGGCCCGAAGTGAAAGATTTCCTGACGGCTGGCGACGTGTACTCCCCGGTACTCCATGGCACCGGGATTTCCGCTGCAGGCGGCGTCTACGGCAAGGCTGTTTTCTGCGACGGCGGCAGGAAGGGGAGCGTCGGCGCCGGGAATAGTCTTGGCAGGAGAAGGGGCCGACCGCTTGATGTACGCGTACGGCGAAGAGGCAAAGGCTTTTTCCGCTTCCTCGCGTGATTCGAACGACTTGTATTTTGCTCCTTCGTAGCCTTTGGTCTGTAGTTGGCAGTCTGTCCAGGAAGTGTAGATACCCGGGCTGACTCCCGCCCATACGACGTAATATTTTTCTTTCTTCATAACTGCGGACAAAGGTAAAAAAGAAAATCCGAACAACTTAACTCTTTCATTTGTTTCTTTGTATGGCGGATATAAAATAAATAAGAGAAAACTCAATAAAAAAAGAAAGGACAAAAAATGAAGAGAACATTTGCAGAAGCCATGGCGCATCGCCGTAGTTATTACTCTATCGGCAGCGATTCGCCAGTACTGGATGAAGAAATAGTACACATTATTCGTGAAGCCGTAAAGAATGTGCCGTCAGCTTTCAATTCACAGTCTACAAGAATTGTATTGTTGCTGGGCGACGAACATAAAAAATTGTGGAACATCGTGAAGGAAACCCTGAAAGCACGCATCTCTGCCGAGGCTTTTTGCCAAGACGGAAGCCAAGATTGACGGCTGTTTTTGCCAGCGGACACGGTACTGTGCTCTATTTTGAAGATACTTCTGTAGTCAAGAAGCTGCAGGAAACATTCCCTTCCTATAAGGATAATTTCCCCACTTGGTCACAGCACACCTCCGCTATGCACCAGTTTGCCATCTGGACTATGCTGGAAGATATGGGGTTGGGCGCCTCCCTGCAACACTATAACCCCTTGATTGACGACGAGGTACGTCGCACCTGGAACCTGCCCGACAACTGGATGATGATTGCACAGATGCCCTTCGGTACACCCACTGGTGAACCGGGAGAAAAGGAATTCGAAGATTTAAGCAAGCGTATCAAAATTTTTCTCTGATACAGAGGCGTTTTCAGCTTGGAATTGCTACCTTTGCAGGAAACCTGTAACTCGTAGCAGATATGATACGTATTTTCTTGACCGGCTACATGGGAGCCGGTAAAACTACTTTAGGAAAGGCTTTTGCCCGCGAAATGAATGTGCCGTTCATTGATTTGGACTGGTACATCGAAGAACGTTTTCACAAATCAATCCGTGAATTGTTCACCGAGCGGGGAGAAGCCTCTTTTCGTGAATTGGAGCGAAACATGCTGCATGAAGTAGGGGAATTTGAGGATGTCGTGGTCTCTACCGGTGGCGGTACTCCTTGTTTTTTTGACAATATGGAGTATATGAACGGTTGCGGGCAGACGGTGTTTCTGGATGTACACCCCGATATTCTGTTCCGCCGGCTCCGGGTGGCGAAGCAGCAACGCCCCATCCTGCAAGGCAAGACGGACGAAGATTTGCGCACCTTCATTGTGGAGGCGCTGGATAAGCGTGAGCCTTTCTACTCGCAGGCCCGTTATCGCTTTGATGCCGGTTATCTGGAAAGCCGCAGCCAGATTAGCGAATCCGTGCAACGGTTACGCCAACTTTTAGGACTTTAATCCCTTGTAAATGTGTATTTTTCAGTCCGAGGAGCTGGATATATTAGATTTATGTGTATTTTTGTCGCCCCCTTTATAAGACACACTATAGTGGGAAAATAGTAAATTGTAAATAGTCTAATAGTAAATGTACTGATGAGAAAATGGCGTATTGAAGATTCAGAAGAGCTGTACAACGTAACTGGTTGGGGCACTTCGTACTTTGGTATCAATGACAAAGGTCATGTTGTGGTGACACCGCGTAAGGATGGGGTTACCGTCGATTTAAAAGAGTTGGTGGACGAGTTGCAGTTGCGCGATGTAGCGGCTCCGGTATTGGTGCGTTTTCCCGATATTCTGGACAACCGCATCGAGAAGGTGTCCTGCTGCTTCAGACAGGCAGCCGACGAGTACGGGTATAAAGGAGAGAACTTTATTATCTATCCCATTAAAGTGAATCAGATGCGTCCCGTGGTAGAAGAGATGATTAACCATGGGAAGAAGTTCAATCTGGGGCTGGAAGCGGGTTCAAAGCCGGAGTTGCATGCTGTGATAGGGGTCAATACAGACCCGGGTTCCCTCGTGGTTTGTAACGGATATAAGGACGAGAGCTTCATTGAACTGGCACTGTTGGCACAGAAAATGGGCAAACGCATTTTTCTTGTTGTAGAGAAACTTAATGAGTTGAATCTTATTGCCAAGATGGCGAAGCAATTGAAGGTGAAACCTAATATCGGCATTCGCATTAAATTGGCTTCCAGTGGAAGTGGCAAATGGGAAGAAAGCGGAGGAGATGCCAGCAAGTTCGGACTGACATCCAGTGAACTGCTCGAAGCGCTGGACTTCTTGGAGAAAAAAGATATGAAGGACTGTCTGAAGCTGATACATTTCCATATCGGCAGTCAGATAACCAAGATACGCCGCATCAAGAATGCTTTGCGTGAAGCTTCGCAATTCTTTGTGCAGCTGAACAAGATGGGCTTCAACATCGAATTCGTGGATACCGGTGGCGGTATGGGAGTTGATTATGACGGTACACGCTCTTCAAGTAGCGAAAGCTCCGTCAACTATTCCATCCAGGAATATGTCAACGATGTGGTGTCGACTTTCGTTGATGTTGCCGACAAACACGGGTTCCCTCATCCCAATATCATTACCGAAACGGGACGTAGCCTGACTGCCCATCACTCCGTGCTTATCTTCGAAGTGCTGGAAACGGCTTCCCTGCCCGAAATGGACGACGACTGGGAACCGGGAGAGGATGCTCACGAACTGGTGAAGGAACTGTATGACATCTGGGATAATCTGAGCCAGCGCAGTATGCTGGAACCTTGGCACGATGCGCAGCAGATACGCGAAGAGGCACTCGACCTTTTCAGCCATGGCATCGTCGACCTGAATACGCGTGCACAAATAGAGAAACTCTACTGGAGTATCTGCCGCGAAATCAACTCCATTGCCAGCGGCATGAAGCACTGCCCCGAGGAATTCCGCAAGTTGAGCAAGCTGCTTGCCGACAAGTATTTCTGTAACTTCTCGCTGTTCCAGTCATTGCCCGATTCCTGGGCTATCGACCAGATGTTCCCCATCATGCCCATACAGCGGCTGGATGAAAGACCCGACCGTGAGGCTACCTTGCAGGACATGACTTGCGACTCGGACGGCAAGATTGCCAATTTCGTCAGCTCGCGTGCCGATACGACCACCCTGCCGTTGCACTCGTTGCGCGACAAGGAACACTACTATCTGGCGGTTTTTCTGGTCGGAGCTTATCAAGAGATTCTGGGAGATATGCACAATCTGTTTGGTGATACGAATGCCGTGCATGTGTCTGTCAATTCCAAAGGCTACACCATCGACCAACTGATTGACGGCGAGACGGTGGCTGAGGTGTTGGATTACGTGCAATATAATCCTAAAAAACTGGTACGTACGCTGGAAACTTGGGTGACGCAGTCCGTCAAGGAAGGGCGTATCTCTGTGGAAGAAGGGAAGGAATTCTTGTCTAATTACCGTTCCGGACTGTACGGATATACTTATTTGGAATAAAATGGAGAAACTGACTGTAATAAAGGTGGGTGGCAAGATTGTAGAAGAGGAAGCCACCCTCTATAAGTTATTGGATGACTTTGCAGCCATCGAAGGCTACAAGGTCTTGGTACACGGAGGCGGACGCTCGGCCACGAAGCTCGCTGCCCAACTGGGTATTGAAAGTAAAATGGTGAATGGCCGCCGCATCACTGATACCGAAACGCTGAAGGTGGTGACCATGGTGTATGGCGGACTGGTGAATAAGAATATCGTTGCCGGCTTGCAGGCGCGTGGTGTCAATGCACTGGGCTTGACGGGAGCCGATATGGATGTAATCCGTTCGGTAAAGCGTCCCGTGAAGGAGGTGGATTATGGGTTTGTGGGCGATGTGAAGCAGGTGAATGATGCTTTCTTGGCAGACCTCATTCATAAGGGTGTGGTTCCCGTGATGGCTCCGTTGACACACGATGGAGACGGGCACATGCTGAATACGAATGCCGACACTATTGCCGGAGAGACCGCCAAGGCTTTGGCAGGTTTGTTCGATGTAACTTTGGTGTTCTGCTTTGAAAAGAAGGGTGTGCTGCGCAGCGAAGACGATGATGACAGCGTGATTCCACAGATAACGCCGGAGGAATTTAAGCAATATGTAGCCGATGGAGTGATTCAAGGTGGCATGATTCCAAAATTGGAGAACTCTTTCGAGGCGTTGAATGCGGGTGTGTCCGAAGTCGTAATCACTTTAGCATCAGCCATCAACGGGAACAGTGGAACCCGTATCCGAAAATAATTCAAAAAAACGGCAATAGGCTGTAACTTTCTGAATACTTAACCGTCAATTTATTAGAGATGCAAGAACTCAGCTTTCGCAATGACATTCTCCCGCTGAAGGACAAGCTCTTTCGGTTAGCCCTGAGAATTACGTTCGATAGGGCAGAGGCAGAGGATGTCGTGCAGGAAACGCTGATAAGGGTCTGGAACAAGCGTGACGAGTGGTCGCAATTCGGCTCTATCGAAGCCTATTGCCTGACAGTGGCAAGAAATCTGGCGATAGACCGTAGCGAGCGAAAAGACTCCCGTACCGTGGAGCTGACCCCCGAAATGGAGCAGGCCTCCGATGCATCGGGCCCTTACGAGAAGCTGGTGAACAAGGAACGGATGGCGTTGATACATCGGCTGATGAACAAGCTTCCCGAAAAACAGCGGTTGATTATGCAGCTTAGGGATGTGGAAGGTAAGAGCTATAAAGAAATAGCAGCGGTCCTGAACTTGACCGAGGAGCAGGTAAAAGTGAACCTCTTCAGGGCGCGGCAAAAAGTAAAACAAACGTTTATTGATATAGAAGGTTATGGACTCTAAATATATAGAACAACTCTTGGAACGCTACTGGCAGTGCGAAACTTCTTTGGAAGAGGAAGCATGCCTGCGTGCTTTCTTTAGCGGTAACGATGTTCCCGGACACTTGCTTCGCTACAAGGACTTGTTCGTATATCAGCAGCTTCAGCAGGAAGTGCATTTGGGTGAGGATTTTGATGCCCGGGTGCTTGCCGAAGTGGAAGTTCCGGTGGTCAAGGCAAAGCGCATGACATTGACCGCACGTTTCATGCCGTTGTTCAAAGCCGCTGCAGTAGTGGCAGTGGTCCTTTCTATGGGGAATGTGATGCAACATTCATTTTTCTCGGATGTAGAGGAGGTGCCCGCAGCCGATACTATCGGTAAACAGATTTCCGCACCGTCGGTAGCTCTTTCGGGAGATGTGCCCGTGTCTCATGAGAAGCAGGTGATGGACAGCCTGCGCCGGGTGAACAAGGAGCTGGAAATCAAGGAATAGATATTTTCATTTGCTTTTAAAATAACATTTTCATTTGCTTTAAACATAATAATAGTTAGTGTGCTTTATTAAAACAACTTGAGGCTGTGAAGTTTCAATTCTCTCAAAATCTTATAAAAACTAACTAAAATAGAAGGGACGCCGCGTGATGCAGCGTCCCTTTGTTGTTCTTGCCTGTGGGTTACAAGGCTTTTTATTTAAGGGAGTTATTATTTACAGTATATATAGTTTGGAGTCTGCCGTTTTTTTCTCAACTTTACTCACTGCAAATATATACAATGGAGAAGATGAGAAACATACTATACATCTGTATTATGCTTTTAGGCATTATGTGCTTTGTAGGCTGTAATGACTGTCATGGCAACAAAAAACTTTTGGCGCAGACCGACTCTTTGTTGCAGAGCCGTCCGGACAGTGCGCTGAAGTTGCTTAATTCCATAGAAAAGGATGTCGGGTTTTCAGAAGCGGAGTGGATGCAGTTCGTTTGGAACTGTGCGCAGGCCCGCTACCGTATGGGTATGTCATTGGCGGAAGATTCGCTGCTTCCTGAAGCGATACACTACTATCGTGAGCGGAAAGACTCTTCCCGTATGCTTGATGGCTACCTGCTTGAAGCCTCCTATTATAAATGGATGAAGCAGGAGGAACGCATGGATGAAGCGATTGAGAATGGCTTGGACTATGCCATAGCCCGAAAAGACACCTTCTGGCTTCTTCTTTTTTATCGGGGAAAGGCAGAGATAGCTTATCTGAGAAATGACCACTCCCAGGCGATAGAGTTGATGGAAAAGATATTGCAATATGCTGATAAGCTATCTGTCCGGGAACATTGCTCCATACTCTATGACCTGGGACTCAATATGGCGCTTGCCAACCACCCTTCTTCTTCGGATTACCTGGAACAGAGTATTGACATGGCATTGGCGGCAGCCGATACAGCTTCGGCCTGTCACTATCTGAGGAATTATGCCGCTTTTCTTGCCAACAGCCATGAATATACCAAGTCCAATGAACTGCTTCACCGGGTTAGACGGCTGATGCCTATGACCGACAACTATCCCATTCTGCAGGTAATCTTTGCTGAAAAACTTCCTGAACCTTCATCAGTTGGATTCTGCCCGTTACTATTGGGAGCAAGCGTGGAACAATGAATTGAAGCAGGAAGAAAAGAGAGCCGAGGGCTTTTCTGTACGCAGTGCGCTGGCACAGTTGAAAACAATTCTGGACTATACTTCCGGGGCACCTTTGGACATTGTCACTTTCGGTAGGTTTGCTGATTCTGTCAGGAATGAGATGAGGGACCAGAATAGCGTGATAGAGCAACAGCTGGTGACCAGGAACAAGCTTCAACAGTTGAACTATGAGTTGATAATCAAACGGCAGAAGACACGGATGTATTCGATGCTGGTTGTTGTTGTGTTTGTCGGGGTACTTGTTTCCCTTACCTTTTATATCCGTAACAGACGGAAGCGCCTTGCCGAAGCCGAGGAACGTATTGATGCACTGACCCGCCTGCTGGAAGATGCCCAGAAGGTATCGGACAATCAGGAAGAGAATAGCGGTGCTTTCTTCAAGAAGCTGCTTCTTCAGCAGCTGGGTATCATACGGCTTGTTGCCAATACGCCTACCTCACAGAACCAGGCGTTGCTGAAACTTATTTCGGGCATCGGCAATAAGGAGATTCCGGTGGAAGGACTTCTTGCCTGGGCAGACCTTTATCCGGTAATTGATAAACTATACGATGGCTTTTATTCCCGCATGATGGAAAAGTTCGGACAGGTATTGTCTGATAAGGAAGTGCAGATATGCTGTCTGCTCTGTGCCGGTTTCTCCACGAAAGAAATCGGTGTGGTCACCCAACAGACAAGATGCAACCATCTACGTGCGTAAGACTTCCATCCGAAAGAAGATAAATGCAGGCGAAAAACAGGATATTGTGGAGTGCATAAGAGGCATTTAGACCGGAAGAGGCCGGATTAAGACTTTTATAATATGTCATTGTTGATAATCAGTGCTTTATGTGCTAAGTATTAAGACTTTTAATAGTGCGATTTAGTAGGAGTTAAGAGACTTCTTGCCTTAACTTTGCATCAAATCAAAAAACAGAAAGTCTTATGAAAAGTACATTCAGAACAATGGCAATCGCAGCGTGTTTCGCACTTGTATCTCTTACTTCATGTTACTTCCCCGGAAGCGACCAGTATAAAATAAAGTCGGCAACTAAGGAATATGTTAAGTCGCAGTTAGGCGAAGGTGAGAAATTCCGTTACGGATACCTGGAGCGTAAATGTGGTCGTAACGTAGACGGCAAATTTTGCAAGTATGCCGAAGTGCACTATGAGGTAATAAGCGCGTCGGGCGAAACTTCAGAGAAAATGCTCTTTCTGCTGATGTCGGAACATTGCGATTCCGTATTGGATATCTCGGAGGAGAGAGACAAGGAGTGGACCAATAAAGAAACTCTTTCGTCAGAAGAGATAAAGGCAATCATCGAGTCAGCTTTAAAAGACAAACTCTAAACGCCGACATTTATGAAAAAGATTCTTGTTATAGCTATCATATACCTATTGGGTAGCTTTGCCGCAGCGGCGCAAACAGTGAAAGTGAACGGTACGGTAATAGACGAGCAGAACCGGCCGGTGGAATTTGTCAATGTAGCCCTGATTTCCTTACCCGACTCTTCATTCGTTACGGGAAGCACTACGAATGGAAAAGGTAAATTCATTCTGAAAACCGCCACCGGTTCAGATTTCCTGCTGAAATTCTCCTACATCGGTTATATCGACGAGCAGATTGTCATCAAGAACCCCCAAGGCACTGTAGAGATGGGGGATATCATCTTGAAAGAACAGTCGGTAGCGCTGGACGAGGTGGTGATATCGGGCAGCAATATCACGCAGAAAGTGGACCGCATGGTTGTAGTACCTACCGCCACTGCCATGAAGAATTCCTACAATCCCTACGACCTGATGCTGAACCTTGCCATTCCGCACTTGAAGGTGGATGCTCTTGGCAAAGGCCTGGAAGCCAATGGCGGTAGTGTACAGACACGTATCAACGGTATTGTGGCTACCTCCACCGAAGTGGCAGCCCTCCTGCCCAAGGAGATTGTAAGAATAGAATTCATTGAAAATCCGGGAGAGCGCTATGGCGACAGCAGCCTGGGGGCTGTGGTAGACATCATTGTCCGCCGCCGCGAAACGGGCGGACTGGTCAATATACAAGCCACTAATGCTCCCCACATATTGTTTAGCGAGGACAATGTGGTGGCCAAGTTCAATCATAAAAAGTCACAATGGGGATTGTTCTATAACTTGTCTGCCCGTAACTTCAAGAAAACGTATACGGATATAGATGAGACATATGTGTTGGAAAATAAGACGATACATCGTGTGCAGGAGGGGCTTCACGACCAAAACAAGCACTTTACCCACAATATCGACCTCTCTTACAATCTGACGGAGCAGGATAAGTACGTATTCAACGTCGTGTTCCGCAACAGTATCTATGATGCTCCCTCTCTGAACCAGTCGAACAAGCTGTATGATGCTGCGGATGCCGATAACTATATCTTCTCCGGACTGAAGAACAAGCAGTCCGGCTACACTCCTTCGCTCGACCTTTATTACCAGCGTACATTACCGAAGAATCAGATGCTTACGATGAGCGTGACCGGTACGCTGATGCACACCGACAATAACAGGCTCTACCACGAATATACTCCTCAAGCCGAAGACCTGGCGATGCTTGAAACCGATGTGACGGGAAACAAGCGTTCCATCATCGGTGAAGCCATCTACGACAAGCGTTTCAAGTCCCTCGTATTCAGTTCCGGATTGCGGCACTACCGGATGTATGCCAGGAACGAGTATGCAGGCTCCTCACCCGTCGTTTCGGAAATGAACCAGGCAAAGACAGCGGCGTTTGCCGAGGTGCAGGGTAATATCAGGAAAGTGAGCTATGGTGTGAGTGCCGGACTGACCCGCTCTTATTTCAAGGAAGGAGGGGAGGAACATACCTACTATACCTTTACTCCCACTGTCCGTCTGAACTTCTCTCCGCACAAGAACGGCAACATCAACTATCGGTTCAATGTCGAACCCAAGATTCCTTCGCTCAGTGCGTTGACCAATGTGGAGCAGGCGATAGATACCATCCAGATAGTACGCGGCAATCCGGCATTGGAGACTTACAGTGTCTTTAACAATACGTTGAACTACTCCTATATGAAGCAGAAGTTCGTCTTCATGCTGAATGTGACACATGGCTATCACAAGAATATCATCATGGAGAGTGTGTTTGCCGAGGGAGACAAGTTGGTTTCGATGAACGAGAACCAGCGTTCTGCACAGTTTCTGCGCTTTGGCCCTTCTTTCACATTCCGCGGACTGAACATTGGTAGTCTGAAGAATTTCCTGACGCTGAGTATAGATGGTGGATTTACACGTTACTGGTCTAACGGCAATACCTATACCCATACGTATAATGATTTCTATTACAACCTGGGTGCCGTGTTCAATTATAAGCAGTTCTCTCTGTTGGGACAATTCAGTAAAAGGGCGAACGAGCTGATGGGCGAAACGATTTATAAGGGCGAGAATCAGACTGCCATTCTGGCCACTTATACCCACAAGCGCCTGCAGCTGGGGGTAGGGATGATGTTCCCGTTCACCAACAACTACAAGACGGGTAAGGAACGGGTAAGCAAAGTGGCACCCTATACCTCGTGGAGCCATGCGAAAGAGATAGGACAGATGGCGGTTATCAAGCTGAAGTTATAACTTCGAGTTCGGCAAGCGTTACAAATCATCCGACAGACGCATCAATAACAGCGACAATGAGTCGGGTATTCTGAATGTAGATAAATGATAGTTGTTCCCGTGCTTCGGAGATGTGGGGCGTACAAAAAACGAAGGACTTCCTTGCGGGAGTCCTTCGTCATCTTTATAGGTAATTATTTGAGAGAGAATTTAGTTTAGGCTTATAATTATTAATCTTAAAGTCTATATTTTCCAATGTTAGAGCTTATACAGTCCTTTCTTCGGATAATCCAGTTCCGGATTGCCCTTGTAGCCTACACTGCCACTTCCGCTGGTGCGTACTTTCAGGAAATCTGTGGCATGGCACTTGATGTCGCCTGAACCGGCAACACTGGCGGATGCTTTCTTGGCAACGAAATCGGAAGCAAACAAATCACCCGAACCTGCCACACTGTATTCAGCTTCTTGGGTGCTGCCACTCAGGATAGCGGTGCCCGAACCGGCAACGGATGCTTTGGTGAAGTTGGCCGTTACGTTGTTCAGCTTCATGTCACCTGAACCTGCAACGGATACTTGGAGGTCATTGCAAGTGATGTCGCTGCTGTTGATGTCTCCCGAGCCTGCGATGGAAATATCGAGGTCTATGCAGGAGATGTTGTTTCCACTGATGTCACCCGAACCGGCTACGGAAATTTTGAGGTTGTCCGTCTTCAGTCCGTTTTTCAGTTCCACGTCTCCCGAACCTGCCACGGCAATGCCGTTCAACTTTTCTGCGGACACACGTACTTCCAGTTTATTGTAGGATACGCTGACATTCTTCTTGAAGCCGATGTAGAGAGTATTGTCCTTGACACGGATATCCAGTAAGTCTACAATGTTGTCCGAGGTGTATACTTCCACTGTCGGTTTGCCGGACTTCTGCGTGTAGGTCACGTCGGGGCTGCCGGCTACACTCAGCTTGGTGAAGTTGTTCACTTTTATGTCTTTGGTTACATAGTTCTTGCTTGCCTTGACCGTCTTGCTGCCGAAGCCTCCGGAACGGTATGTGTGTTGTTGTGAACAAGCGGTTGTACTGAATGCCAATAAGGCGATTGCGATAAATGTTGTTAGAGCTTTCATATTTTTTGTTTTTGTGATTCAGTATTTATTAGTTAGACGTGATTTGCCTTGAAAAAGTTGCATGTAGAAATGCTTTTTTCAAAGGACGCTCGGTCATCATACTTTAATCAATTATTGTGCCACAAGTGTAAGTCGCTGATAACTAAAGTGTAATAACTTTTACATAGTGTTCATTATCGGACACTCCGTCCGCTTTTGTCAGGTGTTTGCTTGCATTTTTTGGACGATTCTTTGTTCATTTGCAAAGCCTCTTCCCCGCCCCTTCCTACGGGAGAGGCTTTGATTTATGACAGTAAACCGCATTATAGAAGATAAAGAGCTTGGTCCTTTGTTTGTCCGGGTCAATGCCCGGGCACGGCGTCTCACTTTCCGTACAAAGGAGGATGGAATTCACGTGACCGTGCCTCCCCGGACTTCTCTTGCCGAGGTAGAGAATGCCATCGAGCAGCTTCGTTCGCGTTTGAGGGCTGCCAGACAGAAGCAGGTCAGAAAGCTGATTGATTTGGATTACCGCATTGATACGGAGTTCTTCAAGCTGACGTTGGTCGGCGGACAACGGGAACGGTTCTTGTCCCGTTCCGAGTTGGGAGAAATGCAGATAATCTGTCCGCCGGATGCGGATTTCTCGGATGAGAATCTGCAGGCTTGGCTACGTAAGGTGATTGAGGAGGCTTTGCGACGGAATGCAAAGATTATTCTTCCTCCCCGCCTGTATATGCTTTCCATGCAACATAACCTTCCTTACAAGAGTGTGAAGATTAATTCCAGTAGCGGGCGTTGGGGAAGCTGTTCCACGCGTGGCAATATCAATCTGTCCTATTACCTGGTACTTCTTCCCAAACATCTGATAGACTATGTGTTGCTGCACGAACTGGCGCATACCCGCGAGATGAATCACGGGAAACGTTTCTGGGCTTTGCTCGACCGGATGACTGATGGAAGGGCCCAGGCATTGAGAACAGAACTCCGGAAATACAAAACGGAGATATAGCGGTCTGCCTCTTCTATCACGTTTGAAAGGTATCTCAGAAAGTTAATACCGGTATGGATAATGCGAGATTATTAACAGAAGCAAAATGTCATGTTTGATTATAAAGAAATAGAACGAACAATCAAAGATAACCATCTTCCATTTCAGGAAATAGGAGATGTCGATAAAGAGATTTTAATACAACGGTTATATGACACATTTGTAATTGGAAATCCTCGTGCATTATGGCTGAAATTTAAATATGTGCCATATAGTATAGATTGTAACATGGAAGATCCTTATTTTCATCTATTGGATATAATTGACAAAAATATCGTTTTCTATTTTTTATTGATATTGGAACAGGGATTTTATCGTTTATAAAGCAAGAATGTCTGATATACATATATTTATCGGCGACTGTGAGGGGCTTGACGAATATTACTTGGTAACAGAGGATTTATGGAACTGTATAGTATAACAGACCATGATGATTTGCTTTATATTGATGTAAGAAAAATAAATGAAGTTGATAACGTCTGACAACACTCCTTGCTGAGCTTTTTATTCCTGCGCCAGTTGTTTACCTCTTCTCCTTCTTCTCGAACCGGTATTCTCCTCCTTTTCGCTAAGCTCAAACAGGGAAAGCTTCTCGGTTGCATTGTTCACAATCATCAGTGCGCTTTGTTCGCAAAGCGTTTCACCTCGAGGATGAAAGGTTCTTCCGTCATGGTGCGGTTCACCAGCAGGCTGTCGTTGATGAATATGGAAGTGGAATCTCCGGCAAATCCTTTCGTCAGTGTGATGGTGTATGTCTCGATGAAGTTGCGTTCTCCTTCTTTCCGTTGTTGCAGCCTCATGCTCATGTAGACAAAGATGACAACTACAAAAATCACGGCGAAAGCAAGGATGCCGTTGCCTATCATAAACTGCTTGTTGGTATTCAGTCGGTGTGCCATGGATAAAAAGTTTTTTAAGAATGGTACAAATGTAATGAATAAATTTGAACCGACTGGTTTTTACTTGCTGTATTCGCTCGGCGTCGCCCCGAATTGTTTCTTGAAGCTGGTCGAGAAATGGGACAGTGTACTGAATCCCGTCATGTCCGCTATCTCTGAGATGGTATATTTCCCCTTCCTTTATCAATTTTGGCGGCACGGTTCAGCTTGTAGGTCTTGAAGAATACGCTGGGGTTCTCACCCGTCAGCCCCTTTACCTTGTAATAGAATTTGGTGCGGGAGATTTTCAGCAGCTCGGTCATGCGCGCCACGTCCAGTTCCGGATTGGAGAGTTCGTTTTCCATCAGGTGGTAAAGTTCGGTCATGAAGGTGTTGTCTTGCGGGGAGAGCACGTTCTCCTCAATCTCATCCGTTTGGGTGGAACGGCTCAGGAGACTGCGCACTTTCTCACGGTTCTTCAGCTGGGATTTGATAAGCGCCAGCAGGTAGTTGGGCTCGAAAGGTTTCGTTACGTAGGCATCTGCACCGGTATTCAGACCTTCCACCTGGTTCTCTACAGTAGCTTTGGCTGTTACCAGTATCACGGGGATGTGGCATAGTTGCAAGTCTTCCTTTATCTGTCGGCAGAGGTCGTAACCGTTTCTTCCGGGCATCACTACATCGCTCAGTACGAGGTCGGGAGCTTCTTCGCTCATGGCTTTGAAGGCGCTGTCGGCATCGAAGCGGCAGACAACGTTGTAGACGGGTAGAAAGCAGGGCCTTCAGGTAGTGGGCCACTTCCAGTATCATCGTCTACCACAGCAGGTTTGCTTTTGTTGCCGGATGC
>ENA-OQCU01000388-OQCU01000388.1-human-gut-metagenome-genome-assembly--contig:-NODE-388-length-21069-cov-5.097030_pt1 | contig 21069 bp, 25 predicted proteins | sample MGYA00242504_ERZ504590 | MGnify/ENA primary metagenome ERZ504590 (study PRJEB26092, sample SAMD00036318) | human gut metagenome | host: Homo sapiens | study: EMG produced TPA metagenomics assembly of... | reverse complement strand
CTTCCAGTTACAATGAATGCGCTTGAAATAGCGGTAATTCTCGGATACGGTTGAATATCTCTGAGGATTCCTGAATTTCATCAATAATGATGACTGTATCGTTGGTATCTTCAAATCCGGATCGAAGAGTTTAAAAGCATCGTGAAGCGGCTGCTCCGGTCGTTTTGTACCGGGAGTCCAGTCTGTGGCTTTTTGTAACATTCCATAAATTGTTTGCCGGACAAATCAAACAGGTTAATGTAGATCTTGTGCCTGAAGTTCTCATCCGCAAATTTATTGATAATATATGTTTTTCCGACCTGTCTGGCACCATTCACTTCCAAGGTGCTGTGGACGGTATCGTTTTTCCAATCCAGAAGCTGATCGTAAACTTTTCTTTTCAGATACATGGGAAATGCTCCTTTCTTTCAACTGTTCCTATTATATCAAAATATGAATGGATAATATAGAGGGTAATTTCTGATAAATGATGAATTGTCTAGTCTGAGCAGTTCTTCACGGGTATTCCGGTTTCTGTCATTACTTTTTCGTACTGAAGAAGCTGTTCCCAGGTCAGCCATTCCGGTTTCTGATCTGTGGGAAAACCATTCCATAATTCTTTCATACGGGCAATATGGTTTTGAACGCTATGATTGCATAGGATAGACGGACTGCGATTTCCGTAGCCCAGATAGTATTCACAGTCAGACTGTAATTTACTTAACATCCGGTACTCGAATTCATAGGAACTTCTTTGATACGGAGCCGGATGAAATGTGTACTCCTGCTGTATGGGATGGGAAGGTTCTCCATCAATATGGTTAAAAGATAAAGAATAAAGATTCGGTTCAGGCTCTTTGCCAAGGTCAATATCCTTCCACAACTTTCCGAATTGGTCCTTATATACCGGACAGGAAAAATCATCCATGCCAGTATACTCAAGCACTAATTTTGTTTTTGCATTTTCATTCATTCTATTAGACCATCCTTTCCTTTATTGCAGACATTGAGGTATATTATTGGGCGCTGTTTCTGCATTCCACTGCAGCTTCGCACGTACATCCATCAGGATGATTCCTAACTGGTTTTCTCCGCAGTTATTGACTTTGCCCCAGAAATAGTCACCCCAGTTGTTTCCTTCAATAAGTGTGGACTCTCCGGTTGCAAGAAGTTTATCCCGGAGTTCCGGGTTCTGCATGAATTTGCACATGCAGATTTCATACATGAGCCGGACTTTCACTTTTTCCCAGTCCGGGCGTAATGTAAGATCTCTGCCGAGTTTCTTTGCATCAGAAGGATTATGCATCCGAAAAATACAGAATTTGCGTTGCTCTCTCGCAGAGAGTGTTTTCTGCGCTTGAAAAGCAGCTTCATTATTTGCATAGGTTTGTCCCATGTAAGAGACCGGTGCCGGATAGAAATTGCTTAGAAAAGCATAATCTCCCCGAAATTCATTGATCTGTGTAGGTATGCGCTTGCTTGTATTTGTTTGATTCATTATAAATTCCTCCTTTGTAAAAGAGGTGCGGCCTTTCAGCCACACCTCAAAATAATTCTCATCTATTGCAGAGATGGTTATGCAATCATCTCCAAAAATTCAGCTTCTGTAAGAATTGGAATACCAAGGCTCTGGGCTTTTGCCAGTTTGCTGCCGGCTTTTTCCCCGCAGATCAGGTAATCGGTTTTCTTTGTTACAGAGCTGCCAGGTTTGGCACCAAGCTCCAGAATCTTATCGTTGATACCGTCTCTGGTAAAATGCTCCAGTTTCCCTGTTGCTACGATGGTACATCCTGTAAATTTGTTTTCTTTTGTCATAATGGTCTCTTCCTTTCTTTGTTCAAATGTGAATTCGTTCTGTAAGTTTTTCCATAAATCAAGATTTGCTTCATCTGCAAACCAGGAATGGATGTTGTGATTTAAGATTTCGCCAAAATCCTCTAACTGAGTGAAGTCGTAATCTCCGACAGCCGCCTGTTCAAATGCAGTTAAATTTCCGGAAAATACGGTGTCCAGAATCCGGCTTTTGGTTCTGCCGATCATAGGAATATCCATGGAAACCAGATAGCGGACAAAGCTGGTCCTCCGGCTGGCGTTGATGGATTCCCACAAGCGGTCGAAAGATTTCTCACCATATCCGTCCAGTGCCACAATATCTTCCCGGTGTTCCTCCAGATGATAGATGTCCTGAAAAGAGTGCAGATAGCCCAGATTCAGGAATTTTTCTAAAGTGGCTTCTGACAGTCCTTCGATGTTCATTGCCTTCTTGCTGGCAAAATGGACAAACCTTCTTGTGATCTGGCTGTCGCACTGCGGATTATCACAATGCAGAGTTTCTACGGTGCGACCGTCGCTGGTCTTACGGCTGTAGGTTCTGGTTTTGGAACCACAGCAAGGGCAGACCGGAGGCGTGATGTCGGTATACCTTCCACGATCCAGATTATCCTCTATATGTGGGATGATCATGTTTCGTTTGGAAACAAGAATCCGGCATCCGGGTACAAGCTCCAGATTTTTGATAAAGGTCAGATTATGAAGGGAAGCTCTGGAAACATCACAGCCGTCAATCTCCACGGTATCGAAGATGCCGACCGGAGCAATCTCTCCGAATCTGGTCGGTGTCCATTCAATTTCACGCAAGAAAGTTTCGTAGGTATCATCCTCAAACTTATAGGCGAGGCCGTCCTTATAGTGGTGTCCGGTTTTTCCGCAGCTTTTGGAGTAGCTGAGACTGTCAAAAATCATGACAATGCCATCGATAGGAAGATGTAAATTTGCTGCTGTGGATACCAATTCCTGAATGAATTTCTCCGCATATTCTTTTGAAAGTCCGGTTCCTGAAATTGAGAAAAACGGGCAGTAACCAAAGCCCAGGTGTGTTAAACCTTCTAATTTGCAGGCTCTGCTGTCCGGGAAGGGAACATCCTCCATTCCTTCTAATACATTGAACGGAAGAAAGCGAACACAACGTCCGATACAGTTCTTCGGATCAAGACTTCGTACTGATCCGGAAGCAAAATTACGTCCGTTTTTATAAGGTTTTCCATTTCCATCACGCAGAGTATCTTTCAGACGTTCAAAATCATTGGTTGGTATAAAAGACTCACCGGTAATGACCAGACGTTCTTTGTGTGGAATGGTAAGCGGTACATTTAAAAATGCCGGGATATTGTGTGTAATATCTTCCCCCACTTCACCATCTCCACGGGTAGAAGCCTGAATCAGTCTGCCATCTTCGTAAATGAGTTTGGTAGTCAAACCGTCCAGTTTCAGCATAAAGAGAACTTCCTGTCCTTTCATGAAATCTAAAAGCTCTGAAATCAGTTTTGTTTTCTCAAGCGAGAGCAGTGGAATCGGATGGGTGACTTTGGCAAGTTCACTGACCGGATAATATCCAACCGTCTGTGTCGGAGAATTTGACAGGATGAAACCAGTCTGTTCCTCCAGTTCCTTCAGTTCGTCAAAGAGTCGGTCATACTCGGCATCAGATACCAGAGGGGCATCCTGATTGTAGTAGGCATGACGGTATTCATTGAGTTGTTTTACAAGATTCTTAATTCTTTTGACTGACATAGAGTCTCCTTTCTTTTGTGGCGTGCCAGTTCCGGAATCATTTGTTTCCGTAATCCTCCTTTCCCTGCGTTCAGGCATAAAAAAAGAGAATGACGCTTATGTTCATTCTCAAAATAGATGCAGTTTCCTGCAAAATAAAAAAAGCCAGAAGTCCCTGCTGCTTGTTGGGCATAGGAAAACTCCTGACTACGTTTCAAACCTAAACTGCGTGTGATAAATCCTTTCCGGATTGACACAAATAATTGATATAAGAACAGTATAACACTAGATGTAGTATATGTCAAATGAAATAGATTCCTCAATGAAGCTTTTGCCTTATGTTGATGACAAATTTGTCGGCTACAGGAATAAAAGCGTTCAGGATTTCAGATTTGCCCTAAGCGAAGGAATTCGTAGCCAGGTATTTTTTGCCACTTTCGTGGAGAAAGTCGAAAACCAGATAAAAATCAATCTCTGTCATAAATGCCTCTAAACTGTTTTTACATCGTAGTGGTTATGCAAGTTCTAAATTTAAAATAATTTCACGAATAACTAACTTTTCTATATGCTGAATTGTCATAAAATATAGATTATTAAATTTGAAAGCAGATTGAAGGTGATAAACATGAGAAGTTATAAACGGTATACCAGGCGAAAGAGACTTTTGAAGCAAATCGCTGTGGTTGCTTTATCTCCTAATCGGGTATTCACGAAAGAACAGATCTATCAGCATATCTATGAGGAAGCGGAGTCAGAAGTGAATAACCGAATTTACGGTCTGATTAAGAACTTGAGAAAGAAAATAGAAGAAAATCCGGAAACACCGCACTACATAGAAACGATACGGTGGTGTTGGTTATCGCTTTCGGGCATAAAAGGAGCCGTCCGGCAATGGGCGGCTCTGAAGTGTTTCTCTTGTTGTTTATTTATTGTTTTTTTCGTTGTATACTGATAAAACGAGGTGATAAAAGTGGCATATAGAATTTTGATCGTGGATGATGACATCGAATTATTAAAGATGTTAAAGAACTATTTTGAAATCAAACGATATGATGTAATGATGGCAGAAGATGGCACAGATGCTTTGGAAAAAATCCATAAGAAACCGGATATTATCTTGCTGGACATCAATATGCCTAAAATAGACGGATTAGAAGTATGCAGACGTATCCGGGGCAAAGTAACTTGTCCCATTATCTTCCTGACGGCAAAAGTGGAGGAGCAGGACAGGGTAAACGGGCTTTTATCCGGTGGGGATGACTATATACTGAAGCCGTTTAGTCTGAAAGAACTGGATGCTCGTATTATTGCACATTTGAAGCGTGAGGAGCGTCATAAAGGGAAGTCTGAATACAGATTCCACGGAGACCTCAGTATTGATTATGGAGCAAAGAGGGTTCAGATCGGTGAAAATGATTTGGAGCTTACGAAGCTGGAATATGCAATCATTGAGTTTTTGTCCATGAATCCAGGACAGGTTTTTGACAGGGAGCGGATATACGAAAAGGTGTGTGGTTATGATGCGGAAGGTGACAGCCGTGTTGTTACGGAACTGATCCGGAGAGTGAGAAAGAAACTGGCGGAATATACGCAGACAGAATACATTGAGACAGTATGGGGGATGGGGTATCGATGGAAAAGATAAGAAATTTATCCTTGAAAAAGACAATGGTTTTATATACGATACTCAGCTTGATTGTCACTTTTTTTCTTTCTGTGTCAATTATTGAGATTGCCGGGCAGATACAGGAGGAGGTCTGGTGGAAGTACGTGGATCAGGACGAGTATTATCAGGCAATGAATGACCGCAATGAAAATTTTGAGGTAGTGGTACCGAGACCGAATCAGAGTAAAATGAGCAGAATGGACTGGCATATTTCAGAAACCTGTGATTTCCTTCAGACGTACGGAGTATTGCTTTTTTCTTTTGCCGGATGTGGAATTGCGGTCAGCCTGTTTTACAAAAATAAATTAAAGAGACCGATTCAGGAACTGAAGATGGCATCACAGATGATTGCGGAGGAAGATCTGGATTTTCATATGGCTTATGAGAACGAGGACGAGATGGGGATGCTGTGCAGGGAATTTGAAAGGATGCGTGGGCAGTTGGAAGAAAATAACCGTAGACTTTGGCAGATGATCGAAGATGAGCGGGTACTGCGTGCAGCGATTGCCCATGATATCCGCTCGCCGCTTGCAATCATGCGGGGATATCAGGAAATGCTTTTGGAATTTGTTCCGGAAGATATGCTTGATCAAGAGAAAATGATGGAGATGTTAAGGGGCGGTATGCTTCAGATTGAACGGATGAACCATTTTATTGATAGTATGAGGAAGATGACGAAATTGGAAGAACGGGAATTAAACTGTTCCGTGGTAGATATCCGGCAGTTGATAAACCAGATAGAAGCTCTGGCAGAAGTCGTGGTGGAAAAATCAGAAAAGAATTTTACAGTGACGACAGTGAGAGAATCTGAAATACTGACTGCGGATGAGGAAATCATCATGGAAGTAGCGGATAATCTGTTGGCTAACGCATTCCGCTATGCCAATCAGGAAGTTAGGCTGAAGCTGACAGTGACACCCCAATATCTGAAAATGAGTATCAGGGATGACGGAATTGGATTTCAGGAAAATATCGACAGGGTGACACAGGCGTTTTATCATGAGAATCCACAGGATGACTTAAAGCATTTTGGAATGGGTATGTATATCAGCCGTATCTACTGCGAACGGCATGGTGGGAAACTGCTGATAAAAAATGTAGCAGATGGCGGTGCGGAAGTTGAGGCAGTGTTTAAAAATTATGTATTAGAAGAACAACAGCAGAAATAAATGGCTGTTGTTTTTTTGTTGTGATTTGTAGGCTATGCTGTTTGTAGAAAAAAGAAAGGCGGGATGACTTATGAAAGCAATCATAAAAAGGAATCTGAAAAATTATCTTAAAAATCCGATATTCTGGATCGGTTTGATTGTTGTTTTAATCAGTATGTACCAGACACTTGCACCCTATCTGTCCATTCATTACGTGAAGTCGGATGAAACCTTCAGGAAGGTAAAAATGGCCTCCGATGGGGATGTTATGGAGGGATGTATTCCGGCAACACCGGATAAGGAGAGAGAACTGTGGGAGAAAGAGATTGTAAAGATACTTCAGGACACAGAGAATGGGTTTGGCATGTCGGAAGTAGAGGCGGAGGCAGTGATATCTGAGATGAAACAGATGAAGATTACGGAGGCGTGTCAGTATCTGAAAACGGAATACCACTTTAATGGTGCCAATTATGTGTATGAGGACGTTTCATGGTATCAGGGAAGCCCGGAGGAAGTCAACCGGTATATCAGAGAAAATCTTGAGAAACATCCATTCTCCTATTATTTCGGAAGAAAATTTACAGATTTTGCAAGCCTGCATATGGCATTCTTTGCAACGGTTCTGCTGGCGTTTTTATTTTTCCAGGATATGAGGAAAAATACTTATGAATTGCTGCACACCAAACCGATGACGGCTTTTCAATATATTGCCGGGAAAATAAGCAGTGGATTTCTCATTATGACGGCGGCACTGGTCATTATGAATATCGTATTTATCATTTTGTGTTACGCCACGGCAGTAAAATCAGGATTTGCTATGAACATACTGGATTTTGTTCAGAATTCGATCCTGTATGTCCTGCCGAACATCCTGATGATCTGCTGTGTGTATGCGGTTACAGCGCTGCTGTTTAAGAATCCGCTTCCAGCGGTTCCGGCGCTGGTTCTTTATATCATTTATTCTAATATGCTGACATGGGATAGCAAAGGACAGTGTCATGCAAGACCATTCTCTATTATGGTTCGATTTCCGGGGAATTTTTTTGAAACGGAATTGCCACATCAGGTATATCTCAATCAACTGCTTCTTGTGGCAGCATCCATACTGCTCATGTTTATAGCGGTGTGGATGTGGAAAAGGAGGAGAGTATATTGAAGAAAGAAGTAAAAATATGTATGCCATATTATAAAATTGCATATTCAATCGCTTTTGTTGTGATATTGAGTGCAATCCAGCCTGTTGTATATGCGAATGAAATCGGGCAGGCAGTAGAAAGAGCTGTTTCGCTTCTGGCAGTCGTTTTCTGTGCAGATACTTATCTGGTGGAAGTGCAGAGCAAACGCTCGGAAGTATTCTGCCTTTATAATCTAAAAAAGCAGGCAGGGGTAGTTTATAAAAGACTATTTGTGCAGGTAGCTTATCTGATTGGAATCAGTTTGTTGGCATATGGACTCTTTTATTGGCAGAAACCGGTGAATCTGACAGAAGAATTAGATGGCGTGCTTGTTGGAATTTATTGTATTGCGATTCCCGGAACTGTTTTGTTTGAGTGTGCTTTCCGTAACTGTCAGCAATCTGGTTCGAAACAGATGGATTGGTATGGGTGTCGTGCTGCTTTTTCTGGTTTTTTCTCTATTTTCCGGAAAGGCAACTCAGTTTTTGAAAAACTGGGGACCATTTTCCTACGGAACTTGTGATTTCGGTAAGCTGACAGAGTGGAGATGGCTTGGCGGGAAGGTGCTGTGCGTGGTATTTGCGGGGATGATGCTTGCATTTGTTCCTAAGATATTAAAGAAGAGAGGGTAAGATTATGAGTATAAGAATAGACGATTTAACAGTAACATTTAAAAATGGAGTGACAGCGGTAGATCATGTGGATCTGGAAATCCCACATGGGATATTTGGTCTGTTAGGTGAAAATGGTGCAGGAAAAACAACGTTGATGCGGGTGCTTACAACGGTGCTTGCACCCACAAGTGGAAAAGTTCTGTTAGATGGTACGCTATATTGCGAAGCAAATTACGAAAAGATACAGAAAAAGATTGGGTATCTGCCACAGGAAATTGATCTGTATCCGTCTTTGACTGTTCGAGAATGTCTGGAGTATATGGGAGATCTGGCTGGAATTGAGAAAAGAGAAAGCAAGAAAAGGATTGATTACTATCTGGAGAAGACCAGTCTTGCAGACCATCAGAAAAAGAAAATGCGGCAGCTTTCAGGTGGAATGAAGCGAAGAGTTGGATTAGTGCAGGCATTACTCCATGAGCCGGATTTTTTAATTGTGGATGAACCAACAACAGGGCTCGATCCGGAGGAACGCATCCGTATCCGTAATTTACTGGTAGATTTTGCAGAAGAACGCACCGTATTATTTTCAACGCATGTGGTGGAGGATCTGATGGCAACCTGTAATCAGCTTGCGGTTATGAAAAAAGGTAGATTCCTTTATACAGGAACAATGAGGGAATTATTGAATAAGGCAAGAGGGCATGTATGGGAATGCTGTACAGAGGACGAAAGCCTTGCAAGAGAATTAGAAAGAAAATATCATATTTCCAGTAAGCAGTATACGGAGGAAGGAATTAGATTAAGACTGTTAGGGGAGAATATGCCGTCAGAAAGTGGATGTATAGCTTGTGACGTAACTTTGGAAGATGCATATATCTATGTAACCAATCGATAAACATTGTTAATGAGGAGTGAAAGCTAAATGCTAAGAAAAGCAGGTGATGTTATGGGAAAGTGATGATTCTTACCATTTCTGATTCCGAAGAGGGAATCCTGAATAAAATTAAATCAGTTCTAGCCTGCGAAAGTACGTTAGAAGTTATGGAGATTACAAATTCTGAAAAGTTGACATTCCAAGGTTTGGAAATAGACCAGCTTCAGCGGAGCGTAATCAAAGATGGTAAGGTTGTGGAACTTACCAGACATGAATATGACCTGCTTTTTTATCTGGCCTTATCCCCCAATCGGGTATTTACAAAAGAACAGATTTACCAGCATATTTATGAGGATGTGGAGTCAGAAGTGGATAACCGTGTCTATGGGTTAGTCAAGAATCTGAGAAAGAAAATAGAAGAAAATCCGGAAGAACCGCACTACATAGAAACGATACGTGGTGTAGGCTACCGTTTTCGGGCATAAAAAGAGCCGTCCGATTGGGCGGCTCGAAGTATTTAAACAGCAGTTTTCTTCACTGCCTGTTTTATAGTTACCGGTAGCATCGTAATCTCCAGAGAGGAGCAGATTCTGGCGAAATTGCTCCAGTTTGATCTTGAAGCGTTTCCCATCCTCAACAGTCGTAAGCATGGTAAGAGCTTCTAGCATTCCCTGAATATATCCGGTTAGCAGGTAATATCTGCAGGGTTCTTCCGATGGTGAGATATTGGACAGGGTTTCTTCCAGATGTTCCTGACGTTCCCTGAGCCATGCATCCCAGACATCCAGTTCCAAATCAGTCATGGTGTTCCTCCTTTAAATCTGATGATAATCGTCTTTGGTGTGGAGGGGAGAAGTTTCATGCACAAGCATTTTTCTGCTCCAGATCCAAATATGGATTTGTAAATTCAAAAATAATAAGTTCATCCGCATCGAACATGAGCTCCAACTCTTTTAGTGTAGCTGCTGGATATCCGCAATCTCTGAATCGTTCTAATACGTCTGTTTCCGTTTCAAATGGTTCACCGTCTTCCAGCTTTTCTCCGATTATTAAGCCACATGGAGTCAATAGGCTTTCTTCATATAAGCGGACACAATATCGGTCAGGGAAAAATAGGTGTGCTTCATCCGTGTTATAATAAATTCGTTCTCCAGGTTCTATGCTTTGCATCACAAAGGGAACATGATATGCAGCGGCTATCGCCTGATATGCTTCATAAAGTGGAGTTCATGCTGTCTCTAAAGAAAGTAGAATATACGTATCATTCCATTCCATGTAGCTGACATTTCCACGAAGAGATATTCCGGTGGAATCTATTTTCTTGTGGGAAAATAAATTGCCAATCCAGCATAAATCAGGATTCTGGTTCAGAATGATGTAGGTTTCCAGGTCCTCCCACAAGTCATATAGTCCTTCCGGATTTCCTTCTGTATAAAAGATCACATCATCACAGCAGATATTTGCCATTACACATCCACCTCCGTTCCAAAAGTTTCACCCATATTCTGGTTGGAAACCGTAAGGTTTACAGGGGATAAGGTGCCAGAGGCAAGCCATTGTTCGATTGCATCAATTACCTGCTCCAGCGTGTCGTTATAAGCCACATTGCAGTCTTCCAGTCGGAGAAACTGCAGGTATGCTTCATGAAGAAGGCTTGGATCATCACGCAGCGTTTCATATGGAAGGTTGCAGAGTCCGATTCTTTCCTCCAGACGTTCCATGGAGCGGCGGATGAAGTCGCAGGAAATAAATTGTTCCCGGTAGATGTTATAAGCAGCTTCAAGCTGGTCATAGGTCAAAATAAATGAGACTTTCTCGCAAGGATTAGATGGTTGTTCTTTCATGGTAAATTCCTCCATTCATACTATGATTGGCTGGTGGTACGGATTCTCTTTGTTCGGGAGTAAGATGTACCAGTAGTTTCCAGCGCAGGTCGATTTCTCGGTGAATCCAGGTATCATTTTCATAAACTTCATGTGTCAAAAAATTGTAAATTGTCGGTTCTTTTTCTATATCATCCAGATCTGCGACCAGACAAGTTGCCTGATTCACATAGGGCCAGAGTGCCTGTTCGACCATATGGCGTAGTTCCAGTATCAGAGGATATATCTGTCCTACATCATAGGTTTTGGACATGCAGGAGCTGATTTTCTTCAGCATCCCGGAAGTTTGTATCATCTGGTTGATGACGGTACATTGTTCCTCCACATCTGCATCCGGATTCAGGACCAGCCGGTGGAGCAGCACAGATTTTGCATAGGCAGAAGCGGTCAGGTTGATGTTTCTGACCAGTTCTTCATACGGCTGCTTATACTGTGTCTTCAGCACTTCCAGAGGCACATGTTCCCGGTTCTTCTTTAAGGTGGAGAGGAGCCCCGAAAGGCAGCTCTCCAGTTCTTCCATTCTTGTCAAGCACACATCGCCTCCAGCTCCATCGGAACACGGGTGTAGCTGAGACGGTAAATACTGTTGCAGGTCTCAAATACCACACCGTTTTCGGATACTTCCAGAATACTCTGCACCGGACTGGTAGCAAAGGTCTGGTTATAACTATAGATCCACGCCCGTTCTCCCAGATGGAGGGGCAGGGACAGGATTCCGGTGAGGACATATTCTTTCTTTTGGGTGGTGTGTAAGGTTATATTTGTATTCTTCATTGATTTCACGCTCCTTTCCTTACTTAATTTTGTTTGCAATTACGGCAGCGACCAGTTTAGCGCATCCCAATTCCATCTCGGATAAATGCTGTCCGGTTCTGGAACAGAGAAGAAGTGCCAGCGGCTCTCTGTCTTCCCTTAAAATCGGGAAAAAAGCACAAACCGGTTGACGGGTGTTGGATACCGGGTAGACAGGGCAGTTCTCAGCAGAGATCAGTTCCTGGCCGTCCGCAACCAATTCGGCGAGTTCTTCTGTAACGGGAGTGCCTTCCGGAAGATAGATGCCCGCAGATACGAGTATGTGAGCCTCACTGCAAATTGCGATACCACAGTGGATGACACTGTAGAGGACGGAAAGATAGGAAGCCATTTCCTCTTTTCCGTTTAAGTGGGTAGGGCATTTGCGTAAAAGCAGCTCCATTCCCACATTTTCCAGTTCCAGTGCATCTCCGTCTGAGAGCTTCATTTGTTTCCGGATTTCTGCAGGGATGACGATACGCCCCTGAGAGTCCATGGTCCGGATGAGTGCAATATTCATAACTAAAGTCTCCTTTCTTAAAAAGAGGAGAAGCAGTAAAGTACCGCTTCTCTTCTGAAAATTTAGGCAGCGTAAGGCGGAGCCTGTGCTGTCTGTTGCATTTGACTGTTCTGCTGGTCTGCCAGCATCCGTTTTCCGTTATTGATCAGTGATGCAGCAATCACCGTTTCCCAGTTGGAAATATAGGAATCCGTCCGCTTCAGAAGCGTGAACAGATCCATGTCGGTAAGCTGGATGGCTGTCGTCTTTTCGGACTGGAAGCTGCGTGGCTGCATGTAGGAACCACCGTTCTTATTCTGTGCTTTGATGCCTTTCCCATTTACAATCTGGATTTTCCATGGGCTTTTCATAGGCTGCCCTTTGGAATCATAGGGATGTCTGGAGATATAAAACATCTGGGCTGTGGAATAACCGTTCTGATCGGGATTGCCGTAGATCTTGCTCTGGCTCCATTCAAATTCCTGAAAACCGGAAGTGATCCGGGTTAAGAGGAACTGGATCTGTTCCGGTGCCAGGTTGAAACGGGTGATGATATTCCGGTCTCCGGTACCGTTGGAATAATCCTGAATGGTGATGCAGATTAAAGAATGTACTTTATGCCCGTTTTCCTGATATTCCCCTTTGGCATGTAGCTGTGCATAGTTGCCGAGTGGTGCGTAGCGGAGCCGGTCATAAAAGGCAATGAGTGCCCGGTCATTCTGGATCTTGCAGATCTGGTCGGTAATCCGGTTTTGATAAGTTTCATTCATGAGTATTCACCTTCCTTTATTTGAGATGCTGTTTGACAAGCTGTGCCATATTCTTTGGAAGCTCTTCCAGTTTCGTGATATCCAGGAATCCGTCCTTGTAAATCCTGCGGATATTTTCCTTATCGTCACCAATGGCAGCCGCAAACAGGATGACATCCCGTTTTTCGTATTCTTTCTTGATGCCCCGCAGATCTGCCTCTGCTTCCGTTCCGCTGTAGCCGTAATCGGCTGGCTGACCGTCAGAAATCAGGATCAGCAGCTTCTGAAGCTCCGGGCGTGTGCACAAATGCTCTGCTACGAAGCGGAGAGCTGCGCCGTCCCGGTTCCCGTTGCGGTCGCACATATCCATCAGCCGGTAACAGTCCTCATTGTCCACAGAATCAAATTCTGCATAGGAGTAAAGAGCAACGCCGCCTGCATCCGTGGAATGCCCGTAAATGGTGATAGGGATACCGAGGCTTTTACAGAAATCATAAAGGACAATGGCAGTCTTTCTTGCATGTGTCATCCGGTCACCCCAACCCATCGAACCACTCTCGTCAATCAGGAGGGCAACAGCCAGACGTTTTTCCTCTCCTGGAAGTCTGGTTCTGGTAAAGATGGTTCCGTCTGTCTTATAGAGAGCATGGGAGTCCAGACGTTTTCCAAACAGGAGATTCTTCTGCTTTCCGCCTTGCTGTTCTTCTTTCAAAAGCGGCAGGATGGTGCTTTGCAGCTTTTTGGAAGCCCGCAGGAGCGGGGGAGCAACTGTCTGGTATTCATTCTTCAGGTAATCGGAAACACTGGTCAGGCGATGGATGGTAACATGGATGCCTGCATGGGCATTGCCGTAATGAATATCATTGGCTGTTTTCTGCAGTTCCTCGGTCAGTTCCGTCTGACAGTCTTCCTGCACCTTTTCTGCAGCCACATCGTTCAAGATCCGGAACAGATCCTCTGCAGCATGCTCATAGCCGCTGCCCTGATACTGACTGACATAAGTGACGCCGGGGTTGTTTTCATCCAGAATGGTATTGGTCTTTGTAAGAGCGATGCGCCCGCCTTCTTCCGAAAGCACCTGTTTGGCTTCCTCTATAGCATCCTCTTTGGTACGTGGACCGGAAGGAGCATTGCCCTCATCATTCCCGCTTCCTTTTGGGGAAGCTGGTTTGATATTCTTTGGAATGGCACCGCTTTTTCCGGTCGGAAGAGGAGCGCCGCTGCTGACTTCATCCCCTAGAAGATCTTCCAGAGCATCGGCAGCGGAATCCTCGCCATGCATTTCCAATTCCTCCCGTGTTTTTTCGATGAGCGGCTGGATATAGTTCCAGGTCAGGGCTAAGAGCGCATTGGAAACCAGCATCCGGTCAGTGCCTTTTTCCGATTCCATTGCCGTATCCAGAAGATCGGTACAATCGGAAATGGTATCCAGATAATCCCCCTGATAGCCGGTGGGATTGTTGATGTTTCCGGTCCGGCAATAGGAAAGGATCAGGTTGGCAATGATGGAAAATGGCTGGTATTCTTTGTCAATTTGTTCCTGTATGGAAGGAATCTGTTCGGACATACGCAGGTTATTGAGTTCAATCCCCTGTCGGAAGGTGCCGTGGAATTCCTCACACATACGGTCTTCAATATGGATGTCTTCCAGAATGTTTTGAAAAGTTGCGGCGCATCGTGCCAGTGTCAGGCATCCGGCTTTGTCCTTTTCTTCTAACACTTCTTTGATCTCCTCCAGTGCTGTCTGATAAGCTGGAAGGGATAGCTCCGGCTCCTTCGGATAGAAGGAACCGTTTTCCAGACTCCTCAGATGAACAGCGTGGGCTGTGAAATCAGAATAGAGTAAGTGCCCCACTTCATGCCCGGTGAGCCCTGTCAGGCTCTGGGAACGTAAGAAACGGGTGGGGAAAGACTGGGTGATCGGGTTCGCTGCGTTGAGATGTACCTTATAATTGTCGGTATATGCAACGCCTGCCTGTTCGGAAATGTCCCAGTCCAGCAGTACCTGCAGTCCATACCGGTAACGTCCGGTAACGGCTCTGGCAAGGGAGGTCTGGTACTTCTGATAGGCAGCGGAGAGGAATAACTCCTCATCCGCAATGGAATCCTCTTTTGCCCGGATTAGTTTCTTTAAATTTCTTTGGCTGTGATTCACGTGATATTCTTCCTTTCTTTTCTTAGATTTTTTGTCAGCAGTTCCTCCATCGTGCAGCCGTAATACACAGCAAGGCGAAGGACGGCATAAGCCATCGGGGAGGAGTTTGCATTTTCATAATTCATAATGGTTTTCGGGGGAAGATTTAAGATTCTGGCAACTGCCTTTTGTGATAACTTCGGTGTTTTGGCTTGCCGGAGATAAGACAGATTATCTGCCAGATGCTTTCGGATCTGGGCTTCTGTGAGTGCTGCTTTTCTCATAGGCGTGTCCTACGCAGCAAGCACAGTATCCAGACAGCTTTCTTCCACTTCCGTACGGTTCTCAGCATCGGCAGAGGCAGAGGCAAGCACCGTGTAACGGGCCGCTTCCCGGATATCCCCGCAGACCATGTAGGACTGCACCCAGGAAATCAGCTCCCTCATGCCACAGCAGCCATCTGTAATGAGATTTTCCCGGCAGTAGACAGCCATGGATTTGACAATGCGTGTCATCAGACGTACCGTTTTTGCATCCTTGCATCCGGTAACAGCCATGGCACGTTCTACCTGTGTATCCTCATCCGGTTCATCCAGATCAATCACAAGGTTCATTCGGGAAATGACAGACTGGTTCATCTGTTTACAGCCTGCATAGTCATTGTTTGTGGTGATTACGATGGTCGTATCCGGATGACGGTGGATGGTTTCTCCGTTTGGAAGATATACGCTGTTACAGCGGTCTAAAAGGGAGTTAAGTCCAACCAGTACACCGGGATTAGCAATGACCGTAGGCTCCTGTATCTCAAGAATATACCCATAGCGGATGGCTTCGACTAGAGGCGTATCCACATACTGGAAGTTCTGTCCGGAGGTGTGTTCCTTATAATAGCTGTGCATTTCATCAAAAATCGTATCGATCAGCTTCTGGTAGGTGTCCTCGGCAGAAATTTCTTCATCATAGTTTCCGGTCAGCTTCTGATAGGCACCGGAGGGATCTAACTGGATTTCCTGAAAAGACGGGTACTGCCGCTGAAGCCGGGTGCGTTTTCCGTCCACATCCGGAAGAATCTGACCTAAAAGGTCGAATACCTCTGTATTTGCGGAACAGGTAATGCAGCGGTAAGGAAGGTGAAGTGCGGAAGCAATGGCTTTGGCTCCTTCGGTCTTTCCGGTACCTGCCGGTCCCCGTAAAAGAAAATTCCGCATCGGCTGTGTGGTATCAGTTGTCAGTTTTGCGTGTTCGCAGATCCGTTTGATTTCCGGAGGGATGATGTACCACTCTGCCAATGTCGGAACAGATACCTCCTCTTCCGGAGACAGCCTTCGGGATGCGGTCAGGATAAATTTCCCAACAAAATCATCTCTGGAAATGGCTGCCTGTGCTTTCTTAAATCCACTTCCTGGACGTAACACCTGAAAGTCTCCATGGAGCACTTCGGTTGGTGCATAGACCCCCTTCTGGATATTTAACGGTTTGATCAGCGACAATACGCCGTTTGCCGGAAGGTCAATCTTAACACCACCGGTCGGGAGACCTGATGCATAGCGGGTTCTCCGGTAAATGTTGTCGCAGAGAACGGCTGCTGTTTCCGCAGCGGCGTCCAGATCGGGATAACCGTTGTCCCGGTGCGCTTTTAATTCCTGATACTTTTCATTACACTCTTCATCTGCCAGAAAAACCGGCATCAGTGCGAACAGCAGAGCCGCACCGGACTGTTTGGAGTCTTTAAATTCGTATTTTTCCGGTGTGCTTTCCACATCCGGCGGAGGAGTATAGCAGCCTCCGTAAAACTTTCCGTTTAGCTGGTTGTAGACAACCACCTGAAGATCACCGGTTTTGCTCGGATATTCCGCCACAACAAAATTGTTGGATTGGGTACCGACCGCCCCAAGCTTTTCCGGCGGGGTACTGCCAACCGGGTTTTCCAGCTCCAGATAAGCAAGGACTGCCCGCAGGGTAGCTGCATGAAGCGTGGATTTTTTCCGTGGCTGAGTACAGTATTTGGATGCAATGTCATCAAAGATTGCATGGTCCGTATAATCCTCAAATGGTTCCGGGAGTTTGCGTTTGAACCCCCAGGTTGCTACGATGTTATTTGCCATGATTCGTTCCTCCTTCTTATGAGATCCAGGACAGTTCCAGTGCCTGCTCGGTCTCTTCTGTGGTCAATTCATCTTCAGTAAAAATCTCCGTCAATTCGCCCCAGTAATCTTTGGGCGGGAAATGTTCCAGCTTTCCCCGGACTTCCGGTTCAGTGCCGTTCAGAATATAGACATCTCCCTGCTCGTTGATAAACAGCTTTTCATAGCCCCTTGCCTGTAAGTCACCGACCAATTCCATCAGTAGCGGTTTCCCAATCAGGGAATACCATGATTTGGGATTAACGGCTGGTCTGGAATCCGGATTTCCTTCTGACGGTTCCTTTTTATGTAAGGATTCAATGGTCATCATCTGAAGCGTCAGACTGCCACGGGCATCCATGAGAATTTCCGCAAAATTATAACTTCCGGTATTCCGTGTGCGAATCCGTAATGGTTCCCCATCCAGTATCTGGGAGAGCGGTGGTTCTTTCACAAAATCCCATGTGGCATCCGGGAAGGCTTCCTTGAGCTTTCCGGTAATCTGGAATTTGATCTGTCTCCAGAGAATGGTTTCCAGATCAGGTGTTCCTTCCAGATGACGAGTTCTTTCTGGGCGTTTTCGTAGCTTATGCTCCCTGTTTTTCAGGCGTTCCGTGAAAAGCGGGAGAAGATAACTGAACAGCGTGACTCCGATACCGATCAGGGCAATGCCTGCAATCAGAAGCCGGTTGGCATCCTGTGGTACGAAAAGTGCTGCAAGAAACAGTACAAGCACGACAAACTGTAAGAATTTTTTCGATTTGATTTTTCATGAGCTGATTCCTTTCTGATTCATGATTCTTAGACAAGCCCGGAAGCTGGATGGGAAATCGCCGCTTCCGGACATGAAAAAGAGGAACTGCATCATCACAAAGATGATAAATGCAATTCCTCAACATAGGGTTCCTTGAGAGTTAATAGGGCAACTGGGATGCCATCTGTTCCGGCACATTTTGAAAGCCGTCAGTTGGCTGACTGCCCGGCATACCTCCGTAATTTGGCATTCCGGTATAACTGCCCTGCGGCGGGTAGCTGCTCTGTGGCTGACCGGTTCCGTTTGGCGGAGCCTGATACTGTCCGCCATTTGCAGGAGGCGTGTAGGCACCGTTAGCAGGAGCCATTCCCTGCTGTGGATAGCCGCCAGGCATTGCCTGATTCTGGTAGCTGCCATTGGGATTTCCCTGCATTGGGTAGCTGCCATTGCCGGCTGCACCGGGCGTTGCCGCACCACCATTCGGCTGGCTGTTCTGGTTTGCACCCGGATGTCCGGTATTGCTGTCAGAACGGTTGGATGGTACAAAGTGCCAGTCCTTGACATTGATCCTCGGACCGGCATTTGCCTGCCCCGCATTCTTTCCTTTCTGATAAATGAACGGATGAAGCTCCAGATCACCATAGATCATCAGCCCGGTTCCTTTCTTTACGCCTGCTTTTGCTAAGCGTTCTGCAAGGAACTTGTTAAAATAGCACTGATAGTAAATGGTGTCTTCCTTTCCATCCTGGCCTCGCTGTGAAACTGCAATGTCCAGAGAAACATATTCCGTACCGGAATTTTTTCCTTGCTGCATCTCAGGATCTCTTGTGGCCCTCCCTAAAATTGTTAAAATTGCTGACATAAAAATTCTCCTTTCTGCCTCTTTGGGCGTTAAAATAGATTAAAATAAAAAAAGTGCCATTATAGCACCGTATAAAACGGCAGTATAATGACACGATTTTCCAAACTTAAACTGCATATGCTTCTGGATGAATGGTCCAGACTCCCATGACGGGACAGCACAAAAACTTAAATACAAGATTATATTAACACAAGATATAGCATATGTCAAAAGAATTAGAACTATATATAGCATATGTAGACGAGGTGGAAGGATAATATCAAAAGAATTTTGGACATAGTTATAAAAGTGCAATATAATATTGTTTAAATCGGAAAATGGAAGGATGAGAAAAATGGAGCAGAAAAACAGAATTCTGATTGTAGAAGACGATACGGATATCAATAATCTTTTATATACGGCATTACAGAAAGCAGGGTATGAGACGGTACAGGCTTTTTCCGGGACGGAAGCGAGGATGCTGTTCCAGATGGATAAGGCGGGCTTTTCTTTGATTCTATTGGATCTGATGCTTCCGGGAATTTCAGGAGAAGAGGTGCTTGCCCAGATTCGGAAACAGGGCAATACGCCGGTTATTGTCCTGACAGCCAAAGACGGATTGGATGAAAAAATCGGGCTTCTTACCAGTGGGGCAGATGATTACATTACAAAACCGTTTGAGATACAGGAGGTGCTTGCCCGGATTCAGGTTCAGCTCCGCCATATGCAGCAGGAGCCGGAACATAAAAGCGTGTCATATAAAAACCTGGAACTGGACCGTGAGCGCTTTGAAGTCCGGATTGCCGGAGTGCTGCTTCCCAAAATTACAAAGCAGGAATTTGCAATTCTGGAGCTTTTACTGGAGCATCCGAAACAGGTCTTCAGCAAAGAAGAGATTTTTGAATATGCGTGGGATGAACACTATATGGGAGAGACAAAGACACTGGATGTACATATCAGCAATATCCGGAAAAAGATAAAAGCAGTAACGCAGGAGGAATATATTGATACCGTATGGGGAATCGGCTACCGTCTGCATTCTTAATCTTTACTCTTTTTTTACTATTTATTTGCGTTTGATTAGGATTTATCCGATATGATAACAGCAGATAAGAAAAGGAGATGAAAGCATTGAGTGAATTGTTATTAAGTACAAATGGATTGACGAAGCAGTATGGTCATCATAAGGCAGTGGATAAAGTAAACCTTCACATAAAAAAGGGTGCTATCTATGGATTTATCGGACGGAACGGTGCGGGAAAGACGACTTGCCTGAAGATGATCAGTGGACTTGCAAGACCGACAGCCGGAGAGATTGAGATGTTCGGGTGTAAAGGAAAAGAACTGGAGAGGATTCGTTCTCGTGTGGGGTGTCTGATTGAAGCACCGGGGCTGTATGGCAACATGAATGCATATACAAACCTGAAAATAAAATGTGAATTGTTTGGTATTCGGAAAAAGGGATACATCGAAGATATCTTAGAGACGGTCGGACTGGAAGGTGTCGGAAAGAAAAAACGAAACATTTTTCCCTTGGAATGAAGCAGCGTCTCGGAATCGGGCTGGCACTGGTCGGGGAGCCGGATCTCCTGGTCCTTGATGAACCGATCAATGGGCTTGATCCCCAGGGAATTGCAGAGGTGCGTGATACCATACAGAGACTGCGAGATGAACGGAATATGACGATTTTGATATCCAGTCATATTTTAGAGGAATTATCTAAGATTGCAACGGATTATGGAATTATCCATAATGGAAGTCTTCTGCAGGAGCTGACAAGCGAAGAACTGATGAAACGCTGCAGTGAACGGATTGAAATAGAGTTAATCCATCCGGAGCAGGCAGTCCCGATTCTGGACAGAATGGGATTTACCAACTATCAGGTTACAGATAAGAGCCATATCCATATATTTGAACGATTGAATGAAAGCGCCAATGTCAATATGGAACTGGCAAAAGCAGGAATTTTGGTCAATGGAATTTCCATTACCAGTGAAGAACTGGAAACCTATTTCTTGAATCTGACAGGAGGGAATCAAAATGCTTAATATGATAAAAATGGATCTGTACCGGATGGTCCGGACAAAAAGTATGTATGTGGTATGGATTGTGATGGCGGCAGCTATATTCTTCTCCACATCCATGTCGAAACTGGATATTGATACGATGAACAAGGAAGCGGAACAACAGCAGACAGAAAACATTGCAGAAACAGTGAAACCAGAAACCATCAATATGGAATGTCCGTATTCCTGCCGACACAGCCGGGAGAAAAAAGTAACGGTCTTT
>ENA-OQCU01000387-OQCU01000387.1-human-gut-metagenome-genome-assembly--contig:-NODE-387-length-21104-cov-3.726844_pt1 | contig 21104 bp, 19 predicted proteins | sample MGYA00242504_ERZ504590 | MGnify/ENA primary metagenome ERZ504590 (study PRJEB26092, sample SAMD00036318) | human gut metagenome | host: Homo sapiens | study: EMG produced TPA metagenomics assembly of... | reverse complement strand
GCCAATGTGCTGGGCCTGTTCGACGTGGACAACACCGTCCTCGTTCCGGACCCCGTCTACCCCACCTATGTGGACGACAACGTCACCGATGGCCGCAAGATCATCTATGGCCGCACCAGTCAGGAGACCTTCCATCCACGCCTTCAAGAATATTGCGCGGCGATCGGCCAGTCCATGAAGGTCTGGAACTCGTCGAACAGCACCCACGTTTCATAGCCCTTCATCTTGTTCATTACGGCTTGCCTCCAGAACATGTCGGTGAAGGCGAACAGGGCAGGGGCCTTGATGATGTCGCCTGCGTTGCGGAACCCCACGCCGAACAGCCTGCATCCGTCGTCGTCGAAGGGCGACCCGTCGCGCTGGCTGAACTGCCCGCCGACCGCCTGGGCGGTCGTGAAGAGGCTGAGCGCCTGGGCGGCGTCGCGCGCTATGGGCACCCTCATGGCCCCCAGCTCGTCGGCGAGCTGCGCGAGCACGGGCACGTCGTCGGCCCGGTGCGTGTCGAGATAGCGGCCGTAGACCTTCGGTATGCAATCCTGGATGCAGGAGTAGAGCAGCGTCGACTCCTTGGCCGCCCTCGTGTCCCTGCCGTCCATGACCGCGCCCTTGTAGAGCATGCACTCCACCTGGCCCATGAGGTACTCCGCCTTGTCGGCCATCGCCTGCTCCACGTCCTCGACCTGGTCGATGTTTATGCTCATGGGATTGAAGTAGTCTTTGGAGCCGGCGCCGACCTCGAACCATTTACCGCCGAGGAGCTGGACGAACGGCTTGTATGCGAGCCCGGGGGACGCGATGTAGACCTTCGCGCGGGGGCGTCGAAGCAGGATCTGCAGGTTCTCCCGGCACAGGCCGAACGACTTGCCCGAGCCCGTGATCCCGAACACCATCTGGTGCGGCGCGCCGAGCGCCGTCCTGTCGAGCATGATGAAGTCCTCCGACTCCGCGTCTACCCCCCAGTAGATCCCGCCCGGATCCTGGTAGCGGCGCGACGTGAACGGGATGAGCGCGCCGACGTTGGCGGTCGTCATCGTGGACGGGGCGTTGATGAAGTTCTTGCCTATGGGCAGGGTCGCGTTCATGGCGTCCTTCTGCCGCTCGCGCCCCGACAGCGGCGTCGCGCTCACGCCCCACCTCCCGCAGGCCCGCTGCAGCTTGGGTATCTGCTCGAGCTTGAGGTCGTCGGGCGTCTCGGCGCGCACGTGCGCGGACATCGTCGTGTAGAAGAGCTTGTGGCCTCCGAACTGCACCTCTTTCTTGAGCTCCTCCGCGTCCTGGGCGCGGTCGACGTGCTTGGAGGTCATGTAGACGCCCGCCGGCATGTTCTCGCGACGCGCCTCCTTGGCACGGTCGTGCGTGTCGCCCTCGACGGCGGCGATGTAGGCGTCGGTCGCCTTGCGCGAGCTCTCGGCCGACGTGGGCTGCATGTGGATGGTGAACATCATGTCCATGGGCGTCGAGGTGATGACGCTCACCATCCTGTCGTCTATCATGCCGGGCGTCTTGCGCAACAAGAGCGTCGATGCGTAGAAGTCGTTGCAGCGGTAGATCCCGCCGTCCTTGATGACCGAGGTGGTTCCGTTGGGCCGAGGCTTCAGGATGCGCGGCTCGAACGCGAGGGACATCGGCGCTATGGCATCCTTGGTGGTGAGCCCCGTGGCTTGCCTTGCCGTCGACGAGCGTCTCCAATCGAAACGAGAATGTCATCAGGCCAGAACACGCCGGCCACTATCTCGAGCCATTCCGCGCCGCTCAGCACCGTCAGGCCGGATCCCATCGACTCGAAGTCGGGGCGTATGTCCTTGACCAGGCCGTCGAGGATGCTCTGGGCCTCGGCCTCGTTGTCGGCCTTGGTGCAGATCGTGAGCAGCAGGCGCGTCTCTATGTCCGTCTTGCCCTTCGACGCGCGGTCGGTGAGCACCTCGTTGACCTCGTCGCGCAGGCGGTCGAGCCCGTCCGGCTGGTGGGATATGAGCACCTCGTCGAGGATCGACCGGCGGCCGACGACGCGCACGATGACCGACCACTGCAGGTGCGTCGTCGGCTCGAACAGGTTGTAGACCCGCAGGAGCCGGACGTACAGCGCCTTCTTCTCGCTCTCGCCGAGGTTGCGGTAGTCCATGTTGTCCACGTCGCATGTTATCGAGTAGAGCCCTTTCTCGACCTTCACGACGCCGCTCTCGAAGCACTTCTCGTAGCGGATCGCATCCTGGGTGATCTTGGAAAGGGGCTTGCCCTTCGCCTTGCGCCGCTCGTACTCGCGGCGCTCTCGCTCCCGGTTGCGCGCCTCGGCGAGCGCCATCTCGGCCTGCTTCACCGTCAGGCCCGCGACGTCCGGCATGGCAGCATCCGCCCTATCGTGCGCTTCGCGCTTTGCCGCGGACATACTCTCGCTCTTTCTTCTCACGCTTGGTGGCCTCCTTCCTCTCACTGGGCGACTTCGCCGGCGGATCTTCCATCACCTCGTACTCGTCCTCGTCGTCGCAGCCGTACACGTACACATCCTCCCCGCTCAACGCGGATGCGAGCCGCTCCCTCATGTACTCCTCCGGCGACTCGTAGCCGGGCGGGGCCTTGGTGTTGGCCACGTAAAAGAAGGGGCCCGCCACCGCGATGGCGGGCATCACGCGGAAGAGCTCGGGCACGCTCAAAGGGGCGAACCAGAGCGCGCCGCCGACAACTGCGGCGAGGATGATGCCGATGCCGCCGTACTTGAGCTCGCGCGACGTGAAAGGCCCGAATGCCTTCCGCTCGTAGTCGAGCGGGTCGAGGTGGTAGGGGACGGTGAAGGACATTGCGGCCTCAGCTCATGGAGAGCATGAGGACGGCGCCGCCGCCTATAGCCGCCATGATGCCGCCGCCAACCATTCCGGCCAAGCCCGCCTTGGCCTTCGGCCCCTCCTCGTCCTTGTAGTTGAAGTAGTTGTAACCCCCTACCACCAAGATCGCGAAGCCCATGATCGTCATGCCGGGCCCCACGTATTGGGTGATCATGTAGTTGAAGCTTGGCCCGTTGACGGACACGGCGTAAGCGGGCCTCGCGCTCGCGAGGCACACGGCGCCGGCCCCGAAGAGCGACAGCGCCGCCGCCTTCGCCTTCCCAAGCGCAGATGCCCTGTTCTTGGCCGTTTTCGAGGTTTGGTCTTTCATGTCCCGTTCCTTTCGAATATCATTTCCTTGGTCAAAGCCGCATCGTTGCGGCCGTGATCGCTTCTCGGCCCCGGACCGTGGGAGACGGACCGGGGCCTATCCTTTTCAAGCGGCGAGGGATGCCCTCACCCTCGCGTTGTGCTCCCGCATCATCTCCAACGGGAAGGGCCCCGTGATGGCCTCGCCCCTTCGGTCGGGCGCGAAGGGCGAGTCCTTGTACTCGTCCGTGTCCTGCGTGCGGTACTTGCCCACCATGAGGGGCTCGTCGCCCGCAAAGTGGACGATGCACTGCTCCCGCGGTATCTTGTCGACCTCGGCCTCGTCGAGTAGCGGGCGGCCGAGCGACTGGTACGACGACTGCGCGGAATCGTTGCTGCCCATGATCCGGGCGCTCACCGTCTCGCTCACCGTGTGCTCGTAGACCGTCTGGGTTCCCAAGGACTCCGAGATGTACGCGCGGCTCTCCTTCGAGCGGCCGCCGCCCATGTAGACGATCGTGTCGCAGGCGTCGAGGATCGCGCCCAAGATGTTCTCGCCCCATTTCTCCTTCGCGAGATCCATGCTCTGGAGGCCCATCACTATCGGCATGTTCCTGGAGCGGGCGGTCATGAGGATCCTCTCCTTGTAGGGTATGTTGCCCATGTTCAGCATCTCGTCGATGAACGACACGACCGGGACCGGGAACCTCTCCCCCGGCAGGTTGTCGGCTATGTTGTAGAGCGTGCGGAACGCCTGCTGGTAGAACATGGCCAAGACGAAGTCGAGCTGGCCGCCCGAGTCGTCAGCCACCACGAACACGTTGGTGCCCTCGAAGGGTATGCGGTCGATCTCCATCTCGTCGCGCCACATGAGCTCGCGTATGACGGGGAGGTTGAAGGGCATGAGCCTGACCGCGCACGAAACCAGGATGGAGTTCATCGTCCGGCCCTTGCCGGCCAGCTTGAGGCCCTTGTAGGTGCGGCAAGCGTAGCTGTCCGGCTTCAGGTGCTCGATCAGCGCGAAGAAGCGGTCGATGGTCGTGGGAGCGTTCGGATCCTCGTCGTCGCTCGAAGCCTCGGCGGTGAGCAGGATGTCAGCCATCGTCGGTATGTTCACCTCGACGTCGAGCCCCGGAGCTATCTCCTTCAGCTCGCGCAGGCCTCCGATGATGGACACGAACACCGATTTCTCGGATTTCTCCCAGAAGTCCCGTCGACGCCTCATCGGGCTTGCGTCCTGTGGTGTTGCCCATGATGGTGTCGACGGCGATGAGCACCTCTAAATCGTTGCGCGTGTACTTGAGCGGGTTGTAGCCGTGGCTGTTGGCAGGGTCTTTGGTGTTGAGCACCTTCACCACGCGGTCGTGCCTCATGAGGTACGGCAGCATCCGCTTCACGGTCGTGCCCTTCGTGTCGCTCGTGATGCTCGACGGGTCGGTGGGCCGCCAGAACCGCAGGAGCGCGGGGACGAACAGATAGAACGTCTTGCCCGTGCCTGGCGGGCCGAAGCACATCACGTTGCGGTTGATCTCCACGAAGCCCTTCCGGCGCGTCCCTATCGCATCGGGGTCGAGGCAGAGCTCGACGCCCTGGGCGAGCGGTATGTTGTTCAGCGGGTTATCCGTGTCGGCGTGCCTGCCCTTCTCGTCCTCCTCGCCCCAGCGCGCGGTGCCGTGCTCCATGCCCGCCATGGTCGGCTTGTCGGCCTTCTTGCCGCCGAGCAGGTACACGAGAACGACGGCCGCCGGCCCCGCGAGCCCGACGGCCACGGCGGCCGGGTCGAGGCTCAGCGCCCAGGGGCTGCGCGCGAAGTCGAGCAGGGCTACCGGGATGCTCGTGAGCGCCGCCGCGGGCCCGCGCGACGAGGCGACGGGGATGACGTAGCCCGCCACGTGGTTGACCGCAACGAACGCGACCAAGGAGATGCCGGTCATGAGGGCGATGAACCCCTGGCTCGCCTCCCGCTTGCGCGCCGTCGTGGCGACGGGCACCCCTTCTTTCCTGCTTTTCTTGGCCATCAGCGGGCCGCGCCCCCCTTCGATTGCACGGCTGCCTTCGCCCCGCGCTCCACGCCTTGCTGGCGCTTGGCCTCGAGCTGCGCCTTGATCATCTTCACGTCTTTGGAGCATGCCTGCAGGACGTCGCCGATCTTCGCACCGTCCAGCTTTTCGGCGGAGCCGAACCGCTCGATGCTCGGCAGATCGAGCCCGTCAGGGTTCGTCATCTCCTCCAAAGTGCTTCCGATGTGCGCTCGCCCGCATCGTCGGCCACTTCCGCCGACTTGGTGGCGGCGACCACCGTCTCTACCGTTTCCGACGGGCCGACGTCGCGCGGCTCGACGACGTAGTCCGCCTGCTCCACGGTTCGCTCCTGGCGTGCTGGGGCGTCGAGCTCGGGAGCGGCTTCGCCGCGCTCCTGTGCGGGCGCTTCGGGACGCGATCCCACGGCGGCCTCGTAGCCCCTCTCGGCGAGCTCGCCCGCCGCCAGGGACTCCGCGTACTCCATGGCCTCTGCGAGGTCGTCGAATCCGCGCTCGCCGAAATTGGGCCCGTCGGCGTTCCCCCATACCTCCCATCCCTCGAGGGACGGGTCGGATTCCACGACGGCCTTGGCGTACACCGACACGCCGACGACGGCTTCGGCGTCCCATGCGTTCGCATACGCCTCCAGGCTGTACCTGCCATCGCCGACGTCGATCCACTCCGCCCTGATCGCCTGCAGGGCGTCGTCCCTCACCATCCCCGTCTCGGCGACTTTGCAGAACTCGTCCCACTCCTCGAAGCGCGAAGGGGTGAAGTCCTTGAGGTTCTCCTTCGACGATTTGATATAGCGGTCGGCGATGGCCTTGACGCCGGCGGCGTGCTCGGACGCGAAGGTGAGCGAAGCGGTTTCCGCCGCCTCGTCGAAGGACAGGGAGAAGGGGATGCCGTCCTCCTCCATTGGGCCTCCCATGATGTTCGCGGCCCGGTCCCACTCGACCGTGGTCATGGTCAGCGTGTAGTCGCCCGCCTTGCGCCCGTCGAGGTCGCGCGCCGCAGCTCCCTGGCGCGGGATCTCGACGTTGGAGCCGAGCTCGGCGGCCCTCTGCTCCACGAGCAGCTCGCCCGCCTGCACGGCCTCGCGCTCGGTGCCGTAGACGCCGTCGCCGAAGCGCTCCCCCGCCGCCTCGCCGTAAACGTGCCATCCCCCGTTCTCCGGGTACACGTGGGCGGCGGCCAGCACCTCGTCCTGGCCGGCGTTCCTCGCCTCGAGCGTCGAGCGGGCTCCCTCCCGTTTCCATACGCCCTCGGCGGGAGACGGGAGGTAGCCCGCGACGGCGCGCGCGACGTCCTGGGCGCTCTGGGGATGCCCGTACGCCTGGTCGAGCTCGCACAGGGCGCGCTCCACCATGCTCGCGTCCTTCGCGTTGAACTTGACGACGTAGCCGAGGTTCTCCGGGCGGCGGGCCACCTCGAAGTAGACCCCCATGGCTGCGAGGTCGGCGCGCATCTTGTTCACGGCGGCCACCTCCACGGTGGACGCCACCTCGAAGCACTCGTTGAGCGAGCAGCCGCGCCAGTCCCGCAGCGTCTCGTAGTAGACGTTGTCAACGGATTCCGGGTGCATGGCGTCGTACTTCGCGGCGTAGCCCTTGGTGAGCGCCTTGAGCGTCTCGAAGTGCTTGGCGTCGCACGAGTAGACGAGGCCGCCGTCGGCCTGCGCCACGTACTCGGCCCCTATGCCCGCCGCGGCGAGGTCGGCGGCGAAGCTCGCCGCGTCCTCCGGGGCTATGCGGCCGCTGATCTTCGAGGGGTCGCGCCGGCCGTCGTCCCTCCCCTTCTCGCGGCGCTCGAGGGCCCACTTGATGAGCTGGTACATCAGCTCGGCCATCTCGTTCGCGCCGTTGAAGATGAACCGTACGACCTCTTCCTCCGATGCCATTCGCTACCTCCTAGCCTTGGGGGATTCGGCGACGAACTCGCATCCTGCCTCGGTCACCGTGTACCCGTTCTCCAACTGCGCGCCGTTCTCCGCATAGCGGCCGTTCACCTCGACCAGGCCGAGCTCTTTGAGGTAGCCGAGGACGACGGACACCGTTGTCGGGTTCATCTGCAGGTCCCTCACGAGCTTCTTCCGGCCGACGACGATCCTCCGCACGTCGTCGGAGTTGTCCAGCATGTAGCGGAGCATGTCCTCTGCATGCTCGGCCAGGGCCCTCCTCATGCCCCCTCCCCTTCTTCGCGCCTCGTGGCCCAGATGCCCAGCAGGACGGCGGCCACCGCGGCGAGGAGCATGGCCACGCCCTCCAGGGCCGGGACGCGGTCGCCCGTCGCGGTGAGCGCTCCACCGTTGCCGGCCGTGCCCGTCGAGATCCCGTGATAGGAGGATGCGAAGCCGAAGGTGTCGATGACCCGCGTGATCACGTTGTCATGCGCGTCGTCGTACAGCCCCTGCCCGTCTCTCCAGTTGCGGGTGATATGGCTCGTCACGCTGTTGGGGATGACCACCTCGCCGTTGCTGTTGTCCAGGGGCTCCGTTGCGTACACCAGGTAGCTCATGTCCTGCAGCGTGCGGAACCCTACCTCGACCGACCCGTATTCGAGCATGATTCCCGTGACGTATTCGCCGGCGGCGAGGCCGAGCCCGTCGACGTCGAGGCGCGTGCGGGCGCCGGCGGCGACGCCCTCCCTCCAAAGGCGCCACCCGACCGTGCCGATGCGGTCGGTTCCGTCGGCCATCTGGTTCGGGGGGTTGCCGGCGGTCGCGCTGGCGGTCGAGTACACGGCCGACGTATCGGTCATGTTCGTCCGGTACCATACGTTGACCAACCCGTCGGTGTCGCCGTAGGCTGCAGGCGTCACCAGCGTGTCGAGCCTGATTCCCAGGTTGACGAACTCGCAAGGATCGACGACCGCGTACTGGTCTGCCCTCACGTTGGTGGAACCCGAGTCGAATGCGACGTCGTAGCGGTAGCGCTCCTTGCCCACGTTGTCGACGCGAACGGGTGCGCGCTCATCCGACTGGAACGCCGCGCTCGTGCGGTCGATGGTCGCCTTGCTCACGTTGCATTCGAGCGATATGGCCATGTTGCCGTACGTCTGCGTCTGCCGGACGTCGCTGTCCTTGTCGGCCTTGAAAAGGTAGCGTCCCCAGGTGGATCCCGCCGACTCCCACCACTCGGCGTAATCGGGGTTCGGCACCACCTCGACCATCATGTACCAGCCGAACTCCAGGCCCTCGAAGATGACGGCGCCCATGTCGTCGGTCGTCCCCTCGGCGACCATCTCCCACAGGCTCCCGTCCACCTCGCCGTCGGGATCCTCCGCGAACACGCCATGGAAGCCCTGGCGGCCGCCGAACGTCGGGTCGGGCTCCCCCTCCCCGATCCAGCGGTACAGCCCGAATCCGGTCTTGCCTACCGGCGCGCCGGTGTCCTGGTCGACTTTGTGGGCCTCGATGATGCGCTTGTGGTAGTTCGTGTTCAAAAGCACGTAGGCCGGCTCGCCTGCGATCAGGCCCTCCTCGTCGACGGAGAATTCGTAAACCTCCGGGTCGAGGATGTAGTCATCGCCGGTCTTGGTTTCCTGGCAGTAGTAGGCGAGCCCGTCGCCGTGGGGGATGCGCTCGAGGACGAAGCTGCCGTCCTCGCCGGTCGTGGCCGTGGCATCGTACGCTATCTCGCCCGTCGCGTCCTCGGCCCACACGTGCCACTCCGAGCCTGCATAGTCGACAAGCTCGCCGTCGATCAGCTCGGCCTTCTTGAGCAATATGAACGTGGTGGGCGCGTCGGCCGTCTCGAGCACGGTACGCGTCACCTTTACCTCTTGGCCGGCATATGAGAGCTCGACCATGTGCGTCTCGTGGTCGATGGCCCAGCCGTCGGGCGTGGCCGTCTCGCGCACGTTGTAATCGCCCAGGTACAGCTCGTCCGTCTCGGCCCTGCCGTCATCGCCCGTGGTGACGGTGGCCACCACGTCGCCGGAGCTCGCATGCACCGTGCCGTCGGGGGCTCACGATGTCCGCGGCTGCCGTCACCTCGTAGACCGCGCCTGGCACGGCGCGCCCGTCGGCCTCGTCGGTTTTGACTATTTCGATGACGCCCTTCTGGGGCGCGTCCTCCACGACGGCCCCGGCCCGCGTCACCGCGACCTCCTGGCCGGCATATGAGAGCTCGACCTCGACGGGCTCGGTGTTGAGGACGTACCCGTCGGGCGCGAGCGTTTCTTCGACCTCGTAGCGGCCCAGGTACAGCTCCGGCGTCTCGGCCTTGCCGTCATCCCCGGTCACGACCTCGGCCACCACGTCGCCCTCATGGGCGCGCACGGTGCCGTCGGGCGTCACCACGTCGTCGGCGGCGGTCACGCGGAATTCGATGCCGGGCACCGCGACGGGCAGCCCCGACTCGGCGTCGACCTTGGTGACGTCGATCACGCCCTTCTGGGGCACGTCGCCGAACTCGGACTCGGCGTAGGCGGCTTCGACCTCCTGGCCCGCATAGGAGAGCGTAACATCGACGGGCTCGCCGTTGAGCACATAGCCTTCCGGCGCGAGCGTCTCGACGATGCGGTAGCTGCCCAAGTACAGGTCTTCCGCCGTTGCGGTGCCGTCGGCGGCCGTGACAATGTGCGCGGCGATCTCGCCGGCGGGCACGTGCACCACGCCGTCGCCGGTCTTGATGTCAGACGCGGCGACGAGGTCGAACTCGATGCCGGCAGCGGGTACGGGCTCGCCCGTCTCGGCGTCCACCTTCATCGCCTTTACAGAGCCCTTCTGGGGCATGTTGGAGTACTCGACCACAAGCGGATCATCCCAGTCCGTCGTGGTTGACACCGTGAAGGGCACGTCGGCATGTCCGAGCAGGTAGCCCTCGGGAGCGGACACCTCGCGAAGGTAGTAGGATCCGGCGTTGAGCTTCTGGGGCAGGTACACGCGGCCCGTATCGCCGACTGTGAGAGTGTCGTAGCTGATCGCCTCGGGATACGTCTCGTGCCACACAATGGGGGTCTTAGACGCATCGAGCACCTGCAGCTGCGTTCCCGCAACCAGCACGGGCAAGCCCGACTCGGCGTCCACCTTGACGAGCTCGACGCCCGCAGTGACGTACGTGTTGTTGGCGAAGAAGTGGTACACCTTCTTGTCCTCGCGGGCAGAGAACGTGAACGGCTCTATGGGATCGTAATTCGGCTTCGGCCCCGTCTCGATCACCAGGTAGTCATCGTAGGGCAACGCGCCGTGCTGATCGTCCGGTCGCGGGTTGTAGGACGTGTCCGCTATGCCGTTCTCATCGGTTACGATAGTGGCATAGGGCGCGGCTCCGTCGCGCACCGTGTAGGTTCCGTCGCCGTTATCCACGAAGTCCTTGGAGGCGTAGATGCTGAACTCGACCCCCGGCAAGGGTATCGCGTCGGCCTTGTCGCCCTCGGTGACGTCATCGCCTATCTTCGTGCCCACCTTGATGATGAAGCACTCCGCGGCCTTCACCTGGTCGTCGATGGCCTGCTCGGTGGTCGCCTCCACAACCTTGCCGTCCTCGCGGATCTCGAAGCGCCACACTTCGTCGGAGAGCAGGTAGCCCTCCGGCGGAACGGTTTCGCGCAGCTCGTAGGTGCCGTAGGGCAGAAGGTCGCTCGCGGTCTGCGCCACGCCGTCGGCGCCGGAGGTGATGGTGGCCACGTCCTTGCCCGGCTCGTATGTGACGCCTCCGACCACGACGGGGTTCCCTGACGCATTTTTGATGGCGAAGGTCGCGCCTTGCATTGTTCCATCGCCCTGCGCGGTCGCGCTTTGGTAGTAGCCATCGAGCTTCGTCGTCTTTACGCCGCCGCGGATAGAATCGTCCAGGAATTGATGCTCATTCCAGACCTCAGCCGGATTCCCCTCAATACCCGACATTGTAATGCGCTGCACGAATACGTCGTTCGGACGCGCCGCAGAGGACAGCACGTATCCCTCCGGCGCTTTAGTTTCTTGGACGGTCACGGTGCCTAAAGGAAACGTCGGTGTGCCAGCAGCGCCAATATAAAACGGGTCGCCGGATACCACATACGATGAGTCAAAATAGCAGAAACCGTCAGAATCCGTACGCATAACCCACGTGCGCATAGGGCTTATCCCTTGTGCAGCAGGATCGGAAGAGTAGTAACCCGCATAGTATTTTACGGTGAATTCCGCTCCTCCGAGCGTTCCACCTCCTTGAGCGGTGCCTCCGGTCAACGGGTCTGCCTTATGAAGCAACGCACCTACCGGATCGTCGTACGGCACATCAGACACTCTAATAACAGCATTGCCTGACACATCGAAGTAATGTCGGCTAGTATCTTTAAAGAAACCCGTTGGTGGTTGCGACTCAACGCAATAGTAGCTGCCATAAGGCAGGCCGGAGGCCGATGCGTAACCAGATGCATTAGTCGTCAATGTCAGTACATAACCGTCATCGTTTGAGCGGTAAACATCGTATTTTGCACCAGAGAGACTGTAAACCGGGTTGCCGTTCGTCATATCAGGTTTAGTTGAGCTCTTGTAGAGCTCAACAGATCCTTTCGGCGTCCAGTAGAAGTTCCCTACCCGCTGGCACGGATAAGGCGCTAAAGATCCTGGATTCTTATTTGCCCCGGCTGTGTCAAGCGTCACATTGTAAGCACGAGCTCCAGAATCCCAAACCCCTGTGAAATTATAAGTGCCATCGGCTGGCGCCGCTTGTCCATAGTCCATGCAGTGGCCAATCAAATACTGGCCGTCGGGCATGGTTATACCGAACCGGTTGTAATGGTCGTTCGTCGGCCCAGGGTTGAGACACACCATGCTTGCGGTGCCACTTATGGTCGATAGGTCACGCGCGATCGACCCCATGACCGGTGGAGCCTGACTGGCCAACAAAAGCGGATCTACAGGCTGCTCGGCTTCCTCTTCAACGTCAGAGGCCTCATTTTTTATAGATTCCGAATCTTCATCCGGCTCTTTCGACACGGGGTTTTCTTCCTTTGGGTTATCAGGCTGCGTTTCCTGATCAGGGGTAACTTCCTGCTCTAGCCCATCCCCCTTATCTGCCATCTCCGTACTTGTGTTAGATTCCGAGATTACCGGCTGTGCCTCGCTATTTGCATGCCCGAAGGCTTCAACATCTTCAGAGACGGGAGCAGGATCGGCTAAGGCCAATCCCTGTGGTATCGCCAGCGTCACCGCTAGCATGATAGCCATCGCTGCGGACGGCAGGCGACGCAGTATGCCTCCTCCTTCTTTCAGCAAGTTGTCTATCATTGCCCTCTCCCATCTCGTTCGCCTTCGATTCTTCTATTTCCACTCCCCACAGGAGCAGTAGTAGCGGCCAGTGTTCACAGTCTCCGTCCCTACAGGAGACGGATAGGCGTTGCCAACGCCTTCCCCTGCTAGGGCATGGTTTTTCAGATGACCCGCTTCGTTTCCCTGAATATCAGCGCCGCAAATCCCACAGAAATTGTGGTAAATAGTCTTCTCTGTCGTTTCGGGAATCCAGTTATGGACATGCGCCGGAGGATCCGGCTCGGGAGCAGGAGCCGGCACAGGGTCGGGCCCAGGGGCGGGATCAGGAGCCGGCGCAGGTTCCGAGGAACCTCCCCCGGACGTCGATCCACCTCCGGTCCCCCCGCTTTGCACAGCATTACCCGATGTGGCAGGGGCGCTCTGCACGGCCGCCTGGGCGGCGTCTGACTTGCCTGCCGCTTCGAGGGCTGTTGCCGACGCCTCGACCTCTTCGGCACTCATGTCGGCCAGCGCTTTCGGCGCGAGAGTGATGTTGACGATTATCTTCTTTTCATCGGCTGAAACCGTCTCGAACATGACCATAGCGTCTTCGCGCTCGTTATCCCACTCAAGGCCAAGCGACCTTACGGTGTTGCTCGCGCTCGCAGCAGCATCAGAGGGGGCTTTAAGCTCGAAAGGCTCCCCTGCGGTGTAGGTTGATCCGTCTTCAAGCACGGGGGTTTTTGGACACGGACACCTTGTAAGTGGCGTCCTTCACGAACTCATCGGCCTCTACAAGGACGATATTCTCGCCGCACTCGACCTCGCGCTCGATGGGTTCCATCTCTCCGTGCGGAGCCGCAGCTTCGACGCGCACTGTCGCCTTAGTCGCGGTATCAGTCCACCCTTCGGCTTCGATTTTGACCGCGAGGGAATACTTCTGATCATTCTTAGGCGCAACCGCCTCTTGCTCCGGCTGGGATTTTTCGGGCTGGGGTGCCTCCGAGGGCGTTGCAGCGCCCACGATGCCCGCAATGCACAGCGCGATCACGGCAACGCCGAGGACGGCCGCTGCGAAGATGCGACGCTTGCGCTTAGGCGAACCCCCGCCGTCCACCGTTTCCCCTTGCGCAGGCTCGGACTCGATATCCTTCTCGCCCTCAAGCGGCTCGGTCAGCCCTTCGATCTTCTCTTCCGTTTGATATTCCAGCTTCTCGGTCTTTTCGTTTTCGCTCATGTCCCAACATCCTTTCGCCCGGTCTTATGCCCAGTCTGTTTGCCTAGCGCAGGGTTCGTATCCCTCCGATCGGCGGCCCCGATGCCGGGGGGCGCATGGACAGACCGGGCGGAGAGCCATGCGCACCCCGGCATCGGGGCCTAGTTCGTCATTCTTCTTGCAGCTTCGCCTCCCCACCCCGTCGTCGAACTGCATGACCTTCACGGGAGCCGACTCCCGCAGAACCATCCCGTCGCGGGTTATCGCGATGGAGGGGAACCTCATCATCCGCTGCGTCGGGCGCAGCTCCTTCGGCCCGCGTTCCAGCCTGTCGGGCACGCGGACGCTCCACGCGCCGTCGCCTGTTTTCACAGCCTTGACCCGCGCGAGCACCACCACGCTGCCGTCGTCGAACGTCTTGGTGATGCGGGCGCGCCGCCTCCAGACCACCGCCACGGCGATGAGCACGGCACCTGTCGCCCCCGCTCCGACGACGTAGGGGATCACATCGAACGGCTGCTCCGGCTCCGGCTCAGGTACGGGTGCAGGCTCGGGAACCTCGTGGTAGTAGGTAACGTCCAGCGCCATGCGCCTGTCCTTCTCCGTCGCGATCCCCTTGTAATGGCCTGTGACGGTGTAGGCGATCGTCTCGAGGTAGTCCTCGGTGCCGCGGTAGTTGGCATGGGCCGTGTACGATACGGGGAGCCCTAGGTCGTCGGTGGCCGTGACCTCGAACTCGACGTCAGAGAGGGCCAGCGTCTTGGTCGTCGTCGTATCGGGGCCATCGCCGCTTGTCACGGTGAAGTCCGCGTACGCGGGTATCGTCGCATCGACGTCGTTGGTGGGCAGCCCGGGATAGTCCACCGGCCGGTCAACCTGACGGGTGCGGAGCTGGTAGACGGGGATCTGCTCGACGCTGTCAAGCGGCAGATCCCCTTCGTAGAGTGGATCGATCGTCGACGCGTCCATCGTGGCCGGCATGCTGGCGATGGCGTAGCCAACATCGAGCACGCCCGCTTCCACGGTCGTGTCATGCTCGAGTTCGGCGGTTTGCCGCTCGTACGATTCGTCTACGTAGGGTTCGCCTTCCTTTTCGAGTTTGTAGGCATTGCCGCCGAACTCTATAGACGATGGCACGAGCCCTTCCGGCATGCCGGACGCTTCCATGTAAGTGAACGTTTTGACGATCCTGTCCCCGTCGCCCGCGGCAAGGGCCGCGGCCGGCGGCGACGCCAGCGATGCCGCGAGCAGGATCGAGGCCAGCGCGGCAGCCGTTTTCAGCAGTTGGTTGGAGACGGGTTTTTCTTGGGTCGCCATCGTTCACCCTTTCTATGCGCTTTTCACTAATCCATGATACCCCCCCCCCAGGGCTGTTTTTCAAGGCCTAACCTGCGAAATATTATTTGCAGCATCATTTACATGTTTAGCATTTTGGTAGTCAAGTCTCATATTTAATTATGAGATTTAAGTATTCGTGTATTCTAGTATTCAAGTATTCGTATTCTTTCATATTCCATTTCTTAAATACTCGTGATCTACAGTATTCAAGTATTCGTGATCTTCACTAACGTTGCCAGTGGGATGTTTTCTCAATTACACGAGTTTTCAAGTACTCTATAACTCGATTTATTAAATTTTCTATTACTTAAATTTTCTAGTTTTTATAATTTCATGTTTTATTGTTTTTTGTTCTTGTGTTTTCAAGTTTTCATATTCTAGTGTTCTTGACTACTCTTTTTCTTGATGTATACTTTACTCGTGTTCTCTAGTATTCAAGTTTTTGAGTTCTCTATCAATCAAGGAGGCAGGGAATGGCAAAGGCCAAGGCGCCGACGTCCCAGAAGAACCCCGCATGGGTCGTCACGGTGGGAGCCATGAAGGGCGGAGCTGGAAAGACCATGGTCGTCGACAACATCGCCGGCTGCCTCGCAGAGCGCTATAAAGTGCTTGTCGTGGACGCCGACCCCCAGGCTAACGCCTCCAAGGGGTTGGGGATCGACATTGCCGACCCGGACATGACCACCCTTGCCGACGTCCTCACGAACCAGGGCACGCCGCCGGAGGACGCGGTGATCCGCGCCCCTTTGCGCGATCTGCCGAACCTGGACGTGATGCCGTCCTCGATCCTGCTGTTCAAAACGGAATTCGAACTCGCGGCAAAAGGCGAGCGGATCAGACTTCTCAGCTACTACCTGCAGGACAACAGCGAGTTCTTCGGCCAGTACGACTACATCATCATCGACACCAACCCTGGGCTCGGCCTCGTTAACCAAAACGCCTTCTTCGCCGCAGACTCGATAGTGCTCGTGACCGACGTGTCGGACAACGGGCTCACCGGCGTCGAGATGTTTCAATACTTGTGGGGCGAGGAATTGTGCACCGAGCTCCGCATCCCCGACGTCACCAAAGGACTTGTGGTTTGCAACTACGACAAGCGCATCAAGCTGGCACCCGAGATGCTCGACTACATCCGCTCGCGCGAAGACATGGGCGGTCTGCTCGTTGATACCGTCATCCCGTACCGCGTAGCCTACAAGGACACCGAAGTCGAGTCGAAGCCAATCAACCTGGAACATCCCAAATCCAACGAACATACGATACTGGAAGCGGTCGTGAAGGATCTTAGAAAGAAAGGAGCCATCTGATGGCAACCTCGAACCGATTCGCCGCAGCAAGGGAAGCCGCTGCGAAGGAGGCATCCCAGCCGGCACCGCCAGAACCCGAGGTCGTCACGCCGAGCCGGGCGGAAGCCCCCTCTCCCTCGAAGCCGCGCAAGGGTGGGGAAGAGGGGAAGAAGCCGTCAACGGGCAAGCGCCGGGCACCGGCCGCGCGCGCAACGCCGAAGAAGGCCGACGCCGGCGAGGTAAGCCAAGCCTCCCCGGGGGCGAGCGGCGAGCAATCGTATACGACGTACGGCTTCATGATCACCGAGGATCAGAACAAGGCCCTCAACCGGCTCAAGGGCATAGACGGGCTCAACCGCTCGCTGGTCATACGCGAGGCGCTCGATGCGTGGATAGCCGCACATAAGGACGAGTACCCCGAGTCCCTCGGCCAGTACGGGAAGTGACGTCGTCGTGAAGACATCCAGATACCGCGGCCACGTGCTCGCCACGATCACCGACCGCGACCTCTACTACGGAGGTATCGGCGAGAGCTACCAGGTAGGCCAGGTGCTCATATTCGCCGCCGGCACCAAGCCGAAACCGGGCAGCGAGATGGCATGCGCCGACAACATGGCCGCCGCCACGGAGTACCTCGACGGCGGGGGATCCCCCGCCGCGATACCGGAACCCGCTCGGCTGCAGGAGGATCCGGCACCTGCGGCGCAAGCGCCCTCCGACAGCCGCCTGGAGGCTATCGTCGCCGAGGCGAGGATGGCTGCAGAGGCGCTCGAGAGGGACGCTGCGGCGCAAAGACGGCATACCGACGCCCTTGAGGCGGAGCTCGCCGCGGCGGCCGCCGCGAGGGACGAGGCGGAAGCCGGCCGGCGGGAGGCGGACCGGCAGATCGAGCAGGCACAGAAGCGAGCCGCAGAATCCGAGGCCGCCCTCAGAGCCGCTACGGAGGCGCTGGAGCGGGCGGAGGAGGATCGCGCCCGCCTCGAAGGCATCGTGGCATTGGAAACCGCGTCCAGGGCCGAGGCGGAGGCGCAGCTTGAGAAGACGGCGTCGGCGCGAGACGAGGCGCTCGCCCGGCTGGGCTCGCTCGAGCAGGATGCCGCCGCCTTCGCCGTCGCCAAGGGAGCCGCCGAGACGGAGGCGAAGGAGGCTAGGGCCGCCCTCGAGCGGAGCGAGGCGAGACGCGCAAAGGCGGAGCAAGACCTCGTGTCGGCAAGCTCCGAAAGCGAGCAAGCAGCCCGGGCTCTCGGCATGCTCCAGGACAAGGTGTCTGCGCTTACCGACGAGCTCGCCACAGCGCGCAGCAAGACGGAGGCAGCGGAGAGGAGGATACGGCAACTCGACGACGGGATGTCCGAGCTGATCTCCAACATCTCCGACGAGCGGGATCTGTACGCCAACGTCCTGAAGGAACGGGAACGGCTCGCCAGCCTCCTGGACGAGGCGGAATCGGAGCTCTCGCGCCGCTCTTCGCTCGCGGACAGGCTGTCGGAGGAGCTGCAAGCCGCCGAAAAGCGCGCGGCGCAAGCGGAGAACGCCGCCAAGGAGGCCGCCCTCGACTCGGAGTCCCTGGCGAAGGATCTTGAGCATGCCCGGGCGCGTTCGAGCGAGCTCGAGACAGCGCTCGCTGCCGCGAAGGCGAAGGCCGGTTCGGCCGAGGACGCGGAAGAAAGGCTCCGCGCGGCTTTGGCGGAACTCGCCGACGTCAAGGCGAAGAGGCTCGAGGACGCCGCCGCGTGGCAGGCGGATCTGCAGCGCATCGACGCGCAGCTGAAGGCGTCGCGGGGGAACGTCGTGCAGACGGGATCCGGAGAAGTGGTCGTCCGACACGTCTATCCTGACGCGCCCAAGCCGACGATGGCAGCCAGGGCCCAATCCGTAGCGTACACGGTAGGGCGGGGTGCCGCAGCGTTGGTCGTCGTGGCCGTCCTCAGCTTGCTGGCCAGCGCGATCCTCACCGCAGGGGCGAACGGAGCCTCCTTCGGAGAGGGACTACGAACGGTGCTCGGCACAGTGATCGACGCCATCCCCTAGCCGCCACGGCGGTACAGCGGGGGCTACGCCCCCTGCGCCCCTGTTCCAGCAACGAGAACCGGCGGTTGGAAAATCACCAACCGCCGGTTCTCGTTGCTGCGTGTTTGATTGATATATATTGTACGTTTCTTTGTACAAAATTTCTCAACAATGCTACAATGACCTTAACGAAGCAACCCGTCTAAGGAGCATGACATGACCACCTTAACCGTATCATCGTCCGAGTTCCGTCGCAACATGCCGAGCATCGTCGGCAAGGCCGAAGAAACCGGGGCCTCCATCGTCGTCATCAAGAACTCGCGGCCCTGGTTCGAGATAAACCCGATCTCCCGCGCCAAAGTCCCGACGGAGGAGACTCTACAGGCGCTCCAGGAGATTGAGGCGCGGAGGAAAGACCCCGACGCGCCGATCTACCACGACATCAACGATCTCTTCGCGGATCTTGGTATCTAGATGTACGGCGTATTCAAGACCTCGGCCTTCGAGCGAGACGTCAAACGCTGCACGAAGAAGCATTGGGACATGCGGGCCCTGAAGGACGCCATGACCGCTGTCGCCATGAGCGACGAGGCGAGCATCCCCCTGAAGTACAAAGACCATGCCCTGAGCGGCGATCTGCAGGGGATGAGGGAACTGCACGTCGGAGGGCGCAGCAGCGACTGGCTCATCCTGTACTCCATCGACGGCGACGTAGTGGAGTTCGCCCGTACGGGCACGCACGACGACCTGTTCAGACGATAGGAAGGAGGGAACTTCGGCATCTATGAGAACAGACCGGGCACTCATAGGACAGCCAACTGAAAGAAGAACACCATGAGCATCAACCGAGTTATCATCAGCGGAAACCTTACCCGCGATCCCGAGCTTCGCTCCACTGCGAGCGGGCTGCCGGTGCTGGGCTTCGGAGTGGCGGTAAACGACCGTCGCAAGAACCAGCAGACGGGCGAATGGGAGGATTATCCGAACTTCATCGATTGCACGATGTTCGGCGCGCGCGCCGAGGCGCTTTCCAGGTACCTTAAGAAGGGCGTCAAGGTGTCCATCGAGGGCAAGCTCCGCTGGAGCCAGTGGGAGCGCGAAGGCCAGAAGCGCAGCAAGATCGAGGTGATCATCGACGAGCTCGAGTTCATGTCGAGCCACAACAGCGATTCGTCGCGCGGGGGATCCGATGTCGACGCACGGTTCAGCGCGATACCTTCGGCTATCGACCCCGACGCCGTCGCGTCGGTTTACGACGAGGACATCCCGTTTTAAACGATAGGAGCTGCTAGCAATGGATAACACGTCCTCTCTTAGTCGTTTCTTTGACTCTTGTATATCTTGGGTTCCTATCATTTGTCTTTTTGATAGTTTCTCTAACCGTCGCTAATGTGTGCCGCTGCCTGGAGACAGAAGAGGTCGTCAAAGAGGTGGCGAAGCTGGGCGGGAGAGAGGTGGACGTCGTGTCAGTAGATCTATACATCCCTCCGGACAGTATTGACCTGTCGTATTCAGCAATATAGATAAAAGACTATCGCACGTAAAAGAAAGGAGGCCTATCATGGGCATGGAGGGTTGGTGGGCGGTGGCGAACAGCTTAGGGGAGACCATCGCGTGGTTCCGGTCACGCGCTGATGCCGAGGACTACCGCAAATACTTAGCGGCGCGGGGTTATGAAACGGCGTTGTGTCCAAGAGATATCAAGGCGGCGCGAGCGGGTGATGCCGCTTACGGCGCGGGGACAAAGCTCTGGCTTTAGTGGATACGGCGGTTTACGATGAGGATATCCCGTTTTAACCGATGGAGGGAATGAAAACCACGAGTCGCGACTACTTACCCGAGAGGGATCCGATTCTCATCGATGTGGAATTGCATAGAAAGCACCCGAGCGGATGGGTTGTCGGCAGCGAGGGCTCACCGAGCGACGACAGGGATGATCGTCCGACTTGGTGCCGGTGGGCACCCAATCCAAAATTCCATGTCGACAAACGGCTGATAATTGACGAGCTGCTGGGCATCATCGACGATGAGGGCATCTCGCAAGGGCGGGAAGCGTAAGTTGACGTGGAATTTGCCGCTCGAATCATAGCAAGCCTCACGCTGTTCCTCGCATGCCTTCTTTTCTCGCTGGCCCTAATGCGTGCAAGGAACAACGGCTTCGCACCTTCGGATAAGCGTCTGCTGGCGCAGACAGGATGCCTCGTCGTTGCAGCCTCGCTGATGCGCCTGTCCTTGCACCTGACACTCGACGGCGCAGTCCTCGCCAGCAGCGTTGCCTTCACGTTGTTCCTTCTCCTGGCTGCAACAAACACCCTTCTTATACCACGTCGTCCTTTCCATCGATGAAGAGCGGCCCTTCGCGGGGGGCCGCTCTCTTCTATCGCCTCAAATAACGTCACTGTTTCAACCCAGCGCCCAAGCTTGCCGCTTGGTCGACGTCTGGACAAGATCCCTTCTTGTTAGTTCTCAATGTCCCGTCGGGGGCCGCGAGATCCCTCGAAGGGGCGCTTTCGCCCTCGCAAGCTCCCTTGTTCGGCAGAGGTGGAATCGGAGGGCCTGCGACGGCCCTCCGTCGCTTCGATTGCCTTTTTCGGGGCGGCTGTCCTCTCCTTCATTGCGGGGGTTTCTCTCCACCTGGTTCGGGGGTTGATCAACTTCGCCAAGGCTTTCCACAATCGGGCTAGGGGTTCCGGCGGGTGCCGCCGAGGGCGAAGGGACCTTGCACGGATCCCGTAGCCCACGGGTCGGCGGCGCCCGCCGGAATGCGGAGCGCCGCGAAGCGGCGCGCAGCACCCGATTGTGGGAAGGCGCGCCCGCATGTGCATCAAACCAAAGACACGGAAGATCGAAAGCAGGGGAGGACGTCATCCGCGCCGACCGCTCTAAGCGGGCGGCGCAGCCGGCGTCGCCAGGGCCCGAAGCCCTTCC
>ENA-OQCU01000382-OQCU01000382.1-human-gut-metagenome-genome-assembly--contig:-NODE-382-length-21270-cov-8.531713_pt1 | contig 21270 bp, 18 predicted proteins | sample MGYA00242504_ERZ504590 | MGnify/ENA primary metagenome ERZ504590 (study PRJEB26092, sample SAMD00036318) | human gut metagenome | host: Homo sapiens | study: EMG produced TPA metagenomics assembly of... | reverse complement strand
TCACAAAGGAGAAAACAAAGACGGTACCGGTGGGGGCTTGGGCGCGTCCGGGAAGGAAAGGATCTGGGCGCGCCCGTGGGCTCGTGCGGCGGATTATGGGGAACGGTCCGCCGCACGGGCCCGAGGTCAGGTTCGTCGGATCACTCCTCCGAGCCCTCGGTGTCGGCCGGGGCCTTCGCCTTGCGGCGGCGGGAGACGGCCATGAGGGCCGCGCCTCCGCCGAGCACGACGACCGCGGCCAGCGCGATCAGCGCGATGCCCGCGCCGGTCTGGGCGAGGGTCCTGCGGTAGCCGTTCCAGTCGTCGGTGGCGGACTCCACCTTGGTGTCCGAGCAGTAGTCCTTGCCGTCGATGGTCACGACGTCATCGGACTTGCTCTCGGTCTCGGCCTCGGGCTTGGAGCCGGACTCGTCGTCCGAGGTGCCGTCACCGAACGGGGCCGACGTGTCGACCGGACATTCGGTCAACGGGGTGCCGGTGACCTTGGCTCGGTCGGTGTGGGTCTTGGTGACGCCCTTGAGCGTGCCGGTGACCTCGACGCTTTCGCCGGGCTTGAGCACCTTGGTGTCCCAGTCGGCCGGGTACTTGAGGTCCACGACCTCGCCGTCGCCGACGATGGTGGAGTCCTCGAGCTTGATGTCCTTGGTGCGGAACACCGCGCCCTGCTTCGTGTCGGGGTCGGTCTTGCTCGTGTTCGTGATGGTGAACACGATCTCCGTGTCGCCGGAGACGGTCAAAGCGTCCTTCGAATTGTCGCGGTCGCCGTTCGGCCAGCCGGACTTGCGGTCCCACTTCTGGACGTCGATGCTCGGGGTCATGTCCGGCGTGCGGGTCCACACGACGTTGGATTCGAGGTCCTTGCCGTTGTAGTGCTCCGTGAACTGATTCTCGTGGCGGTCGGTCACGGCGAGGCGCTTGCACTGGATGTACGCGCGCCAGCCGGCCTCATGGGAGTCGTCGGACACGAGGGCCCTGTAGCGGTCGGTCGCTTCGATGGTGACGACGTTGCGGCCGTCGACGGTGGCCGCGGAGAGGGTGAAGAGGTCGCCGCCGAGCTTCGAGCTGTCGAAGTCGGAGCCGGCGATCCTGTCGCCCTTGGACGCGAGGGCCTCGCCGCCTGAAAGCAGGTCGCGGGTCGCGTACACGGCCCACTGGCCGGTGTATTCGTCGAAGGCCGGATCGAGGGAGTCGACGATGTCCCACTTGTCGACCTGCGGGTAGGCGCGGTTGGCCGGCAGGATGGAGCTGTCGAGCTGGTAGAGGAAGCTGCGGCCCTTGTAGATGCTCTTGCCGTTGGCGGATGCGCCGCCGACCTTCACGGTGACGTCCTTGGCCGGGTTGATGGGCTTCAGGGGGTTCGTGACCTCGTTGGTGTCCTTGCGGATCTTGTTGAGCACCTGCGTGGCCTTGTTCTTCACGGTGTAGCCGTCGGTGACCTTGATGACGGTCATCGGCATGGTCACGGTGTACGTGTGGCCGAGGAGCGTCTGGTCGATGGCGGGCCGGGTGAGCGGGTCATGCTCGTCGGACTCGCTGTAGGCCTTGAGGTCTTCCGGCTGTGGGTCGCCCTTGACGGTCTCGCCCGTCGCGGGGATCTCGGTGTCGACCAGCTTGGCGTAGGCGTAGAGCACGCCGTCCTTGTCCTGGATGTTGAACTTGTCGGTGACGTCCTTGCCGGTCTCGTCGGTGATCTCCACGTTGGTGGCGTCGAGTTTCAGGTACTCGTCGTCGTAGTCGTCGGTCATGCCGAGCCTCCAGACCTTGTATGCCTGGTTGTCCTGCCTGGCGTCGAGGGTGACGCGGTAGTAGATCTCGTCTCCCAGCAGGGCGGTCTTGCCGTCGATGCTGATCGTCGGGTCCTTCTGCGTGTCCTTCTTGACGGGGTCGAGCTTCGGCGGGATGTTGAACACCTCGTTGCTCGGGGTCAGCGAGTTGTTGAGGGTCAGCACCCACTTGTTGCCGACCTTGTGGTCGGTGGGGGCGTCGTCGGCGACGGTTCCCTCGAAGCGGACCTGGAGGCGGGGGCTGGTGCCGGCGCGCCACTGGCTGATCGTCTCCTGGTCGGTGACGGTCAGGGTGAACATGTGCTTGGAATCATCCCACGTGGTCGTGTACTTCTTCTTGGACACCGGCTTGCCGGTGTTCAGGTCCATCATCTCCAGGGTCTGCTTGTCCGGTTTCAGATAGGCGTCGTAGGAGTCGGTGAAGCTCACGGACTTGACCTCGTAGGCGAGGTCGGCCGGCAGTTGCGGCTGGGTGTTGAGCTGGTATTCGACCTTCTGGCCGGGCTGGACGACTTTGCCGTCCACGCTCTCCTGGTCGCCGCCCTGGCTCGCCTCGGACACGACGTCCTTCTTGACCGGCGGGATGTAGCCGCAGATCTGCGGTTCGTTGGTCGGCTCGGTGTGGTTGTTCACGGTCTCGGAGCCGCCGTTGGTCAGGTTCTTGCCGTTCGGGGCGGTGCAGAAGGTGAGTTCGTCGCCCGCATTCTCGCCGAAGTCGTCGCGCACCTGGGCCGCGCCCTTGCCGTCCGCGAAGTTGATCCTGCCGGGGATCAGGAGCGTGACCTGCTTCGGGTTCTTCAGTTTCTTCAATCCCTTGAGGTAGGAGGCATTGGCGGTGGCGGTGGCCTTGGTGCCCTGGACTGTGATGTCGAACTGGTCGGTCACGTCCCTGCCGGTGTTGACGATGTCGCTCACGCTGCTTTCGCGGTCGGTGCCGGCCGTGGCCTCGTACACGCGGATGTTCTTGGTGTCGGCGTCGAAAATGTAGTCGGCGGCAGTCCAGTCATCGGTGAGGGTGAACTGTTTCGGCGCCTGGATCAGGTTCCTGCCGACGGTGCCGTTGACGACGCTGCCGACCTTGTCCCCGTCGAGGTAGGTGTGCGCGTCGCCGCCGGTCTTGTTGGTCTCCTGCGGGTCGATGACGGCCTGCCATTCGCCGTCCTGCTCGAAGATCCAGCTCTTGTCCGGGTTCGGCTGCCAGGTGTCGAATTCCTTGCTGCCGGCATCGGCCTCGGGTTCCTGGTTCCACTTGCCGGTCGCGTGGTCCTTGACCTTCCTGAAGTCCTTCGGCTTGCTGACGGTGACATCGAAGCTGAACTCGATCTTGTGGTCCAAAGGCATCTCGCCCTTGTCGGCCGTGCGCACGGCCGAGACGGTGTCCGTCTTGCGGTCCCAGGTGATGGTGAACTCGTTGGACACGTCGCGGTCGTTGTCGGTCTTGTCGACGAGCTTGTAGTCGTCGACGGTGTAGTCGACGCCGTTGGCCGTGATCTTGTCCTTGAGCGTCATCTCGTAGCCGCCCTTGCCGGTGCCGTAGGTGATGACGGTGCGGTTGGTCATGCTGTCGGCGCTCACGCCCTCGTCGATGGTCTTGGTCGGCGGGGTCGGCGGTTCGGCGCTCACGGTCCAGGTCTCGGACGGGTCCTTGTCGGCCGTGTCGACGGCCGCGTTCATCCTGCCCTGCTTGGCGACCTGGATATCAATCCAGTACTGGCCTTCCTGCCAGTGGCTCATGCCGAAGTCGGCTGGCGTGGCGAGGTTCTCGAGCTGGGTGTCGCCGTTGTTGGCGAAGGTGATCGGCTTGCTGACCGTCTTGGCGGCGACGTAGCCGTTCTTCTGACCCTCGTAGTGGATGATGGCCGTGCCGTTCAGGCTCTCTTTGATGCTGCTGCCGTTGTTGCTCGCGTGCAGGGTGTCGCCGATCGGGTCGGTGGAGCCGACCTTCAGGTTGCTCCTCTGCTTGTGCGTGGTGGTGACGGTCAGGTCGTAGTTCGGTGGGGCGGGCTGGTATTTGTCGAGCGCGATGATGACGATGCTGGCCGTGCTGGACACGTACCGTTCCATGAGCTTGTCCACACTCATGGACGGATCGTCATCAAACGCGGTAGAGGTCTTATAGTGACGAGTTCCAGCGTAGTTGTAATCGCCTGGTGCGATGTACTTGTTCCAGTTGTCCAACCATATACTCACGTCGGCGATGCCGGATCCGTTCCATACGCTGGTGGTGGACCCGTTGCCGGAGACCGCGCCGACCGCGACGACGCGGCAGTCGCCGTCGCCCTCGCCCGGATGGCGCTGGTGGAAACCGGCGACGCACCGGCTGTTCGCGTCGGCCAGCGCGGCGGCGGCCTTGCCGGACGAGTCGTCCATCCTCACGCCTGCGTTGGCCATGGCGCGGCTCACGCTGTTGATGTCGGCCGCCGGGCCCCATGAACCGGACGCGTCGTCCTTGTACTGCCAGAACTGCGTTGCCGCGCCGCTGCCGCCGGTGCCGGGCCTGTTGCCGCCCCCGCCACCGGCGTATGCGGTGCCCGCGGTCAGACCGCCGGCCAGGGTGGCAACGGCCGTCAGCAACGCCAACGTCTTCCGTTTATTATTGGTGTAACCCAATGTTCCTCTCCTTTCAGAGATTCTGCACTTGACTGTGTCGGGGCGGGAATTGCGATCCCCGACCGATACCATTGCAACCCGGTTTCACGGACTCCGGTTTGGACATTCGCGCAGGAGACAGGAAAGGGCCGTCCCACGGATGTTCGTGGAACGGCCCTGAAAGAGAAACGGAGTCGACCGGCTTAATGTTGGATTGGGATGGAGCAATCCTCCAAACTACAGGCACCTGGATCACCGTGTCCGCCGCTGGTCGGCCCCGACCAGCCTGACCCACCGGACGACGAGCCGCCCGTCGAACCCGAGGATACGCCTGCCGAACCGGCGTTTGTGTAGGAGCGGCCCGAACTCGTGCCGGTGTTCGTATAGGACGGCGTGTACGACTGGGCCTGCCGTTGCGACTGTGCGGCCGCAGCGGCGGCCTGGGCCGCGGCCTCCTGTTCGGCCTTGGCCTTCGCCTCCGCGTCGGCCTTCTCCTTCGCCGCCTTCGATTCGTTCACCGTCTTCACGGCCTTGCCGATGGCATCCGCGTCACGCTTTTTGATGGCGTCCAGCAGGCTTGCGCGGGTCTTGTCGTCCTGCACCTTCCCGGAGGTCGCGTCGTAGAGCGCCTGCGCGTCGTCCACGGTCTTGTCGAGTTTGGACGATTCGACCGCCTTCACGGCCTTGGACAGCGTCTTCGCATGCGTCTTGTACCATGCCGCGTTCGCCGTGATGGCCTTTGCGGCCTCCTGCACGCCGGTCCTCGAATCCGCCTTGCAGGAAACGGTCTTCGGAATCGTGGCCTTCATCGTCTTGGACAGGGCGTCCAGCATCTTCGCGTCCTTCACGCTTTCCTATCGGTCTTCGCCGCGTCCGCCGCGGACCCGTTCAGAAGCGTGTTCCAGTCGTTCGTCGCGGTGCGCAGGCGTTCGGATGCGGCCGCGCAATCCGCCCTGGCCTCGGCCATGAGGCGGTCCGCGTGCGCCTTCCAGGCGATGCCTCCCGCCGTGAGCAGTGCGAGTACGACGACGGTGATGACGATGGCCCTTCTGCGATGCGGCTTCTTTGTTTTCTTTTCCGTGGACTCGGCCGAAAGTTCGATGGTCTCATCTTCGATGGCCTTTTCTTTTTCTGTCATTTGTTCTCCTTGTTCATAGGTTTACAGCTTATCGAATCGGCGGAACCGTCTGCATCGTTCCCCTCCAAAGCCCAGGTACGTTTCGAGGGCGGCGTCGACCACTTCCTGGATCCGCATGTCGTGCTCGGCGGCGAAGGTCTTGAGCCTGCGTCGGGTCGAGGCGCGCAGGCTCACGCTGGTCTTCACCCAGCCCTCCGCGTCGCTCGGTTTCACGGTCTTCCGGTTTTTCGGTATTTCGGTTTCCACCGATTCCGGTCTTCCGGTATCCGCCGGTTCCGTCCGGTCGCTGTTGAGCAGCGCGGTCAGGTCGCGCGGACGGGGCGTCAGGTTCATGTTCCTCACAGGTCCTCCTCCTTGTCCTTGAGCTGTCGCATGGTCTGCTTGAGTTCGCCGGACAGGTCGCGGTATTCGTGCAGGCGGGACCCGCGGGGGCGGGTGGATTTCGCGTTGAGGATGTCCTGGCGTTTCGGGATCAGCGTCTCGAAGCACGCGATGTCCGCGGCGTCGATCCAGGCTAGGGCGTCGCGGAGGGCGGTCGTGTTGGCCTCGGTGCGGCACAGGAGGATCGCGGCGGGGACGCCGCGACGGTCGCACAGGTCCTTCACCCCGACGGCCTGGTCGAGGTCGATGCGGCTGGGACTCGACGGGATGACCACGAGGTCCGCGTTGTTCACCGATTCGTCCAACGCGCGCCCGTACGGGGCGGAGTCGATCAGCACCCAGTCGACGGGGTCGTCGAGACGGTCGTTGATCCCGTGCAGGTGCGCGATGTCGGCCGGCGCGGCGGACATCACGTCGAACGGCAGCGGGTCGTCCAGCTCGGCGGCCCTGTACCACCAGTCCTTCGCGTCGCCCTGCACGTCCGCGTCGGCGACGAGCACATGCTGCTCGCCCCGGGACTGGTCCACGAGGGCGCAGGCCAGGAACACGGCCGATGTGGTCTTCATGCTGCCGCCCTTGCCGGTCGCCAACGCGATCACCATCGGCTCGCGGTTCTTCTTGTCGTTCATCGTTCTCCTTATTTCGGTATGTCGGTATCCGGTTTTTCGGTATTCCGGTTAGTTGGTTTTTCGGTATTTCGGTTTATGCCGCGTCCCACGCGGATCGCGACGGGAAGCGGTCAGAAGAGACTGCCCTGGACCAGGCCCTTCGGCACGGGCTCGGTCGGAAGGAACAGCGGATCGTCGGTCGCGTATTCGCGGCGCGAGCGTTGGCGACGTTTGGCCCGTCGCCAGTAGTCGCGGCCATCACGGCGCATGCGTTCGGCCCAGTCCGGATGCTCGGCCAGCCAGTCACGGACCCGACTCCGTGGGATCCGGTGCAGGCCGCCGTCGGCGATGTGGAGGTCGCGGGCGATCAGTCGGGCGAGGGTCCAGCGGCTCGCATAGTCGAGCCCGCCGTACACGGCCTTGTCCTTCCAGCCGTTGACGAGAGCGCGGCTGATGCAGTCGAGGCGCATGGGGCACGCGGCACACAGCACGCGGCCCTTGCCGCGCATCCGTTCGTCGACCAGGTCCCGGCCATCGTCGTCGGTCGTCGTGTTCCACATGCGATCCGCCATGGCCGGGTCGACTGCGGCGATTCTCGCGCAGGCCGGCATCATGTCCCGCCCGTTCATGGCCGCCGTCCTTGCGTCATCGGCGTCTTGCGGGCCTGGAGACGTCCTATGGCGGTTTCGCCGGGATTGCGGGCGGCCCATGCCCGGGCGTATTGGATCAGCAGACCGACGGCCTTGGGATGGCCGAGGCGCTTGTTGCGCCAGTAGACGGCATGCAGCTGCCAGATCAGGTCCGCGTGCCCGTCGAGCTGCGGGTTGGCGAGGAGGAATTCGTTGAAACCCGCCTCGGAACAGTCGATGCGCGTGATCATGCCGTCGCCTCCCCTCCGGCCGTCGCGTCCTGGCCGTCCAATTCGGCCAGCGTCTTCACGGCCCAGTCGGGCAGCCATGGCGCAGCATCCGGCTCCGTGGACTCGGCCGGCGGAACCGTCTGCGCGTGTGCGTCGCCGTCTGTGCGGCCGGCTGCGAGGATCATGTCGTCGTTGAGTTCGTCCCAGTGTCTGGCGAGGGCCCGGCCGGTGCGGATGCGTTTGGGCCACCAATCGCCGTTCATGGCGAAGCCGATCGCGTCGACCATCACGAGGGTGGGCCATTGCGCTCCCTGGTCGACGAGCCTGCGGTACAGGCCGATGATGGCCTTGCGGTCGGCTTTGGTCGGTGAGGGCGTGGCCAGGCCGAGCATCGAGCGCTGCTCACCGAGCGAGGCGAGGACCCGTCCGGCCGCTTCGGCGATCTCGGTGTCGTCCTCGTCGAGTTGTTCGGTTTTATTCTTTTCGGCGGCGGCCGCCCCGCTTGCGGGGAGATGCCCCGTAGGGGCAGAGGGGAAGGAGGGTTTACTAGGAGGGTTTACCTGGAGGGTTTTATCCTTATATATACAGCTCTGCGAGATTTGCAGTGCTGGGGGTGCGGCATTTGCAGTGCTGGGGGTGCAGCTCTCGCAGTGCTGGCCCTGCGGGATTTGCAGTGCCGGTTCCGGCCCTTTTTCCAGCCCTGCGAGATTTGCAGTGCTGGGAATCGGCTTGGTTCCAACGTTTTCCGGCAGCACGTCCTTGGATTCGCCGTTCTCGAACACGGTTCCGGCCTCCGGGTCCACGGTCTTGCCCATGGTCGCGGGATCCCGTTCCGCGGTGTGCGTCTCCCCGATCCACTTGAGGGTCGACGGGTCGGATTCCACCGCGAGGTCCCACACAATCTGGCAGTACTGGGGCAGACGGTTCCGTCCGTCCTTGCCGAGACGCGCATACCGTTGGTCGCCACGGCGAATGAAGCCGCGCTCCTGGAGAGTCTTCAACGCGGTGCGCACGGTCCGTTCCGAGAGTTCGGTGACGTTGACGATGGTCGCGATCTTCGGATAGGCTGCGGTGCCGTCGTCGTCCGCGCGGTCCGCGAGGTAGACGAGCACGGCCTTCGCGCTGGCGTTGCCCACATGGCATTTGAAGGCCCATGACAGTGCGATGTTGCTCACGGTCGGTCCTCCTCACACTGCTGGGCGGCACGGCGTTCGTCGGCCAATCTGGCGGCCATCTCGTCGCCGAGACGGGCCGCCCTGCACAGGGCCAGCGTCATCAGCCACGAGAACGCGACGAACACGATCAATACGATTGCAAGCCAGTTCACGACAGCCTCCCTTCCATGGCCATGGACGGGTGCGCCATCATCGACGCCAGGCGACGGGAATCAACGGAGCCCGGACCGTTGTGGCGGGCGAATGCCACCACGACCGGGAACGTCCAAACCGGCGCCTGGAAATCCCGGTTACACTCAGGAAACACAGAGCAAGACATGCGGAATGCTTTAGTAAAGTCGTTCATGTGTGATCACTACTCCAAGACAATGCATTGGGCGGCCACGGACCGAGATCCGGCAAGATACGGGATCCGCGGCCGCTCGGAATATTGGTTGCACCGCCCGTCCCCGACGTTCCAGCATCGGGAACGGGCGTTTTTTCTTTTAGTTGCAGAGAAAGAGAGAAAATCGAATGGGATCAGACCATCGCACCACCTCCCTCGCCGTCGACGGGCCACGCGCCGCCGCAACGGATGGCGAGGCAAAGGCAATCAAGAGCCTGCTCATCAGGGACATCAAAGACTTCGATCAAAGCGTCCCAGCAGTCGTCAGACACGACGATGGAACGATCAGGCCTACGTACATAGGCGTATGGGGACAGGACCGTCTGATAGGCGCGGCCCTCATCCAGCCAGCCCTTTGCGTAGCCGAGACGCTCATATACCGCACCGGGACGAGCGGGGTCCATGCCGCACAGATACGAGAGGCTTTCGCCGAGCATGCAGCCATCATCGAAGGGATCGCGGTCGTCAGAAAGCATCGGCGCGAAGGCTTCGGATCGCAGATCAAGGCGTTCTGCGACTCCTGGGCGGCAGACCACGGCGCTGAGCTGATACTCAGTATCCCCACCAACGAGGGCGCGCGCCTGCTCAACGAGAAAGCCGGATACACGGTCGTACCGCCCGACGGATATCTCACCATCAAGGTATTTGACGCTCAGGAACAGCCTCTTCACATTCCCTACGCCGACCAGCGGACCCAGGACAGAGGCACTAGCATGTGGGCGTACAAGCTCGTAGGGCAACGCACACAGCACTTCGAGATTGGCGTTCTCGCCGCCTCCTGAAGTTCCGAAGACCATACCGTCGATGAATGTTCCCGACGGGTCGCGGGAGAAGACGAGTCTTCCGGCTTCGTCGCTCATGCTGTCCTCCCCTCGGTCAGCAGCAGGCCCGCCACCATCCGTTCGCGGGCGGAGAGCTGTGCATCGACCTCCCGGAAGGCATGCGTGTAGGCATGCGTGGGGCGGAGCCAGGTGTCGGCCAGGCCGCGGGTCTCGCCGCGGCGCAGGGCGCGCACGGCGCAGGCCGGGCAGAGCTCCAAAATCTCCAGTGTCGCCCGGCACGCAGTAGTTGCGCCAGCCGTTACGGGCGAAATAAGCGTCGCGGGCGGCCGAATCGTAGTCGTCCCAGAACGTGCCCCAGACCACTGTGTGGCAGCCATCGCACACCGTGACGCAATCCCACCGGCTGTCCGGCCATTCGGACTGTTCGTAGATTCCACCAGCCATCACGCAACCTCCTCACAATCGGCATCAAGCCCCAGCAAATAGTCGGTAGACACATGGAAGTGCTCGGACAACACAACGATGTCTGAAGTTGTCCAACCAATGCGTCCCAAGAGTTTTCCATTCGCCGAGGTTTTCGATAGACCAAGCAATGAACCGAGTTGGGCACAAGTAAGTCCCTCACCCTTTACCAGAGCACTTATCCTTTGGGTCACTCCATTCATAGTTCTTTCTTTCTGACTTAGTTCATTTTTACTGTACTTTACTATAGCGTACAGTTTGACTGAACGCAAATCGTATGAGACACTTAATTAAGAAATTCTGAACTATTTTTGGGAAGTGATCATATGTCCACATCGGAAGTCTCGCCAGAAACACCTTTGGATAAAGGACAGCGTGCCGAAGCGGCGATCCCGACCAACGTGAGAGTTTATCTAGGACTAAGCGGAAAAACACAAAAGGCACTTGGAGAAGCGTTGGGCGTTACCAAGAGTGCTATGTCCATGAAAATGTGTGGCAAAGTTGGATGGTCAGTAAGTGATCTTGTAACGACCGCCGATTTTCTAGGTGTCACGCCAAGCGCCCTAATGGATGACACAATTCTCAGCAAAGCCGAGGCCGGATATGCAAAATCGGCCGAGTATGGAGCTTTTTTGCCGAGAAGCCAGGTGCTTTGGTAGGTGCCGGCTCCCCCAGGTTCCTTGTCAGTCCCTTCAACCCCGACGCCCCGGTCGAGGGTGGAATCTCAGGTGCCGCCAAAGGTGCCTTGGCCGGTTTCGTGCCGTCCGGGGTCTTGTCCGGCTCGGGTTCCCCGGCCATGTCCTCGAAGCATGACGGGATTGGGGGTTCCGGCCGGTCTCAAGCCCATGAGACACTAGGAACCATGACTACAGTTATCATGCGCACCACTGAGGGCAGCATCACCATCAACCTGTTCGACGACAAGGCTCCGAACACCGTGGCCAACTTCCTGGGCCTCGCCACCGGCGAGAAGGAATGGGCGGACCCGTACACCGGCCAGCCTTCCCACGGCAAGTTCTACAACGGCCTGACCTTCCACCGCATCATCAAGCAGTTCATGATTCAGGGCGGTTGCCCGCTGGGCACCGGTACCGGCGGCCCTGGCTACGAGTTCGACGATGAGATCGACCCGAGCCTGAAGTTCGACAAGCCGTACCTGTTGGCTATGGCCAACGCCGGTCTGCGTCGCGGCATGGACGGTAAGGTCCATGGCACCAACGGCTCCCAGTTCTTCATCACCACCGTGCCGACCCCGTGGCTGGACGGTCACCACACCATCTTCGGTGAGGTCGCCGATGACGACTCCAAGAAGGTCGTCGATAAGCTCGAAGCACTGGACACCGATCCGATGGATCGCCCGCTCGAGCCGGCCGTGATTCTGTCCGTGGACGTGGCGGAGTAAGACCGACAACATATACGAAAAGGTCCTGATTCTGAACCGCACCCCGATTGTTGGACTGAAGTAATTCAGATTCGATGATCGGAGGTGCGGTTTCTCATGTGTAGGGATCGCAGGCGTCATTACGATGACGGTTTCATGCGGGTCGTCGCCGACCTGATCCGGGGCGGGGCCGGGAGGCGTTCTCTCGCCCGCCGGCTTGGCGTGCCCGTCAGTACCGCGGGAAAATGGGTGTTGTCATACCGGTTTGGCGGGGAGGCGGCGCTCATGGGAGAACGCGAAGGCAACAGGAGATACGACTACGAGACGAAGCTCGCGGCGGTGCGCGACCATGTGGAGCATGGGCTGACGAAGGCCGAAGTCATGGAGAAGTACAGGATCGCGGGTCCCGCCCCGTTGGAGCGTTGGTGCCGCGAGTACCGGTCCGGCGGCCCGGACGCGCTGCGTCCGAAACCGAAGGGCAGGCCCAGGGGCGCGAAATCCAAGCCGAGGCCGGCTCCCACAAGGGAACAGCTCCTTGAGGAGGAGAACGCGTACCTCAAGGCGAGGGTCGCGTACCTGAAAAAAGTCGACGCCCTGCTGGCGCGGAGATCGGCAACCGGGACAGAACGGTGATCGTCTCCATGCTGGCGGGGCTGGGACATCGGCTCCGGCACCTGCTCAGGGCGGCCGGACTGGCGAAAAGCACGTATTACCATCTTCTGTCGCATCCGGCCGCCGTGACCCGGCCGGACATCGAGCCGATGGTCGCCGAGATATTCGCGCGCACGCCCAACGGGTGCGGCCACCGGCAGATACGCATGTGCCTCGTGCACGAGTTCGGGGTGCGGGTGAGCCACAAGAGCGTGCTGAAGGTCATGAGGCGCATGGGCCTGGAATGCCGGATACGCAGGCCGAACCCGTACCGGAAATACAGCTCGTACCGGGGCGAGACGGGCGCGAGGGCGGAGAACCTGCTGAACCGCGACTTCACGGCCGACCGGCCGTGGGTGAAGCTGGGCACGGACGTCACCGAGTTCAGGGTCGCCGACGGCAAGGCGTATCCGGCTCCCGTATGCGATATGGGATCCAAGGAGATCGTGGCCTGGGACGTCAGCCGGCATCCCGACATGGCCCAGCAGCGGCGCCTGCTCGCCATGCTCGAGGAGAAGCTGCCCGAAGACGCCGACCGATCCCGCACTCCGACATGGGCTGGCAGTACCGGCACCGGTGGTGGCGCGACCGGCTCGCGGGACTGAACATCCGCCAGTCCATGAGCAGAAAGGGCAACTGCATCGACAACGCCGCGACCGAGCAGGTGTTCGGCCACCTCAAGGACGAGTTCCACGCCGGACGCGAGTTCGCCTCATACGAACAGTTCAAGAACGAACTGGACGCGTACATCATCCACTGGAACACCAAACGCCGCCAGATACGACTGGAGGGACACACCCCGGAGGAATTCCGGAACATGTCCCTCACAGCCTAATCAGGTACCCTTAATAAACCACGTCCAACAATCGGGGCGCAGTTCAGGTATTCCAGTCAGGACCTTTTCGTGTTCTTGGCTCCCCTCTCTGAGAGGGAGCCAGAGTAAGGTAACGGCCTACTTCATCTTGCGCAGTCGAGGTTCGGCGGATTCCTTGGCACCAGTGATGCGGTACACGTCGAACACGCCATCAATCTTGCGCACGGCTGCCAGCAACGAGTTGAGATGCTGCGGATCGGCCATTTCGAAGCTGAACTGGCTGGTGGCCACGCGATCGGAACCGGTGGCGATCGTACCGGAAATGATGTTCACGCCATGGTCGGAAAGCACACGTGTCACGTCCGAAAGCAGGTTTCGTCGATCCAGCGCCTCGACCTGAATCTTGACCATGAACAGGCCCTTGGTGCTGGTCCATTCGACTTCGACCACACGCTCAGGCTGCTTGTTTTTCAGATCGATCATGTTCTGGCAGTCGGTGCGGTGCACGGATACGCCCTGATTACGGGTGATGAAGCCGATGATATTGTCCCCGGGCACCGGCATGCAACAACGGGCGAGTTTGATCCACACATCGCCCACGCCCTTGACTGATACCCCGGTGGAGCTGCTGGAGGTTTTGCGTTCCATGGGCTTCAGCGGCAGGACTTCCTGCTCGACTTCCTCATCGACCTCGTCGGCACCCGCATCCTTGACCAGATGCGAGATGACGTTCTGCGTGGAGACCTGTCCGTCGCCAATGGCGGCGAACACGGCGTCCGCGTTCGGGAAGTTAAGGTCGTCGGCCACACCCACCAACGCTTCGGGCGTAAGCAATGTGTTGACCGGCAGATTGCGCTTGCGCATCGCGCGGGTCAGTTCGTCGCGGCCCTCCTCGATGGCTTCGGTACGACGCTCCTTGGAGAACCACTGACGAATCTTGTTGCGGGCCTTCGGGCTCTTGACGAAGCTCAGCCAATCGCGTGACGGGCCAGCCGTATCGGATTTGGACGTCAGAATTTCGACGGTATCGCCATTATCGAGCGTGGTGTCGAGCGGCACCAGACGTCCGTTGACACGTGCGCCCATCGTACGGTGGCCCACTTCGGTGTGCACGGCGTACGCGAAGTCGACCGGCGTGGCGTGAGCGGGCAGGGATACGATTTTGCCTTTCGGCGTGAACACGTAGACTTCGGACGAGCCAAGGTCTTCCTTGAGCGAGCCCAAGAATTCGTTGGAATCAGGGGTTTCGCTGGTCCAGTCGGCGAGCTGCTGAATCCATTTGAGATTGTCGGCTTCGGAAAGCTCCTGGTTCTTCTCGTCACGCCTGCGGTCGGACTTGTCCGGAGAGCTCAAGGCGCGCCCGGCCTGGCCGTTTTCCTTGTATTTCCAGTGCGCGGCGATGCCGAACTCGGCGCGACGGTGCATGTCCCAAGTGCGAATCTGGATTTCGACCGGCTTGCCACCGGGGCCCACCACCGTGGTGTGCAGCGACTGGTACATGTTGAGCTTCGGCATGGCGATGTAGTCCTTGAACCGGCCGGGAACCGGGTTCCACCGCGCATGCACGGCACCAAGCGCCGCATAGCAATCCTGAATCGTGTCGACGATGATGCGCACACCGACCAAATCGTAGATGTTCGCGAAATCATGGCCGCGCACGATCATCTTCTGGTAGATGGAGAAGTAGTCCTTCGGGCGTCCGGTGACGTATGCCTTGATGTTCTGCTCGTCGAGATCCTCGTTGATCTCCGCCAGAATCTGCTTCAGGTACACATCACGCTGGCCGGCTCGGCGAGCCACCAGCACCACGATCTCGTTGTAGATCTTCGGGTAGAGCACCTTGAAGCTCAGTTCCTCGAGCTCCGTCTTGATGGCGTTCATACCGAGTCGGTTGGCCAAAGGCGCGTACACGTCGAGGGTTTCACGCGCCTTCTTCTGGGCGGACGTGGTCTTCACATAGCGCCAGGTGCGGGCGTTGTGCACACGGTCGGCCAGCTTGACCACCAGGGTGCGCACGTCGCGGCTCATGGCCACCACGAGTTTGCGAATGGTTTCGGCTTGGGCGGAATCACCCACTTCAAGCTGGCTGAGCTTGGTGACGCCATCGACCAGACCGGCCACGGTGTCGCCGAACTCGGCACGGCATTGATCCAACGTGTAGTCGGTGTCCTCCACCGTGTCATGCAGCAGACCGGCCGCCACCACAATCGGCCCCATGCCCAGATCCGCGAGAATCTGGGAAACGGCCAACGGATGGATGATGTACGGTTCGCCAGACTTGCGGCGCTGGGCGGAGTGCTGGATGACGGCACGCCGGTAGGCACGGTCGAGAATGGACAAATCCTCATCGGGGTGATGGGACTTGCACACTTTCTTGATTGGTTCCAGCGGATTGAGCGGATCGGCGCTGATCTCGCAACCCAGTTTACGGGCGGCGTACTGCTCGCCATCAATCTCTGCCATGCCAGTCACCTCCCTCGTCATGAAGTTCATTGTAGCCGCGAACCAGTGCCATGCGCACGCACCCGCCCGCCATCATTGGTTCCGCAACCGTTGTTGCCGTCATCACCTTGGTCATTCAACCGGCCTAATCCGGTCAGGACGCCACTCCCGTCGAACCGAACCCGCGTTCGGCGCGATCGGATCCGGGCAGTGTCTCGGCCGGGATGAACCGAGCCTCAACATACCGCTGAATCACCAATTGAGCGATGCGATCGCCCGGATGGAAGACGGCGGTGTGCTTCGGATCGAGGTTGATCAGAGGCACCTTGATCTCGCCACGGTAGCCGGCATCAACGGTGCCAGGCGCGTTGAGCACGGTGACGCCCTGCTTGGCGGCCAGCCCGGAACGCGGATGCACCAACGCCACGTAGCCCGCAGGTAGGGCGATGGCCACGCCGGTGGGAACCAGTGCCCGTTCAAAAGGCTTCAGCGTCACATCGACGGTGGTGATGAGGTCGGCACCGGCATCGCCCGCGTGGGCATAGTGCAGCTGGGCCGGATGTTCGGGGTCGAGGCTCTTGACCAGGACCTCGGTGGATTCGGGCTCGTTGTAGGTCTCGTCGAACGCCATCAGGCGGCGCACTCCTCACACACCGGCTGGCCATCCTCGTCCGTGTAGGCGAGCTGGCTGCGATGCTTGACCAGGAAGCACTGCGAGCAGATGAACTCGTCACCCTGCATGGGGATGACGGTCACCGAGGAATCCTCGTTGCTCAAATCGGCGCCCGGCAGTTCGTAGTCTTCGGCGATGGCGTTCTCATCGTCGTCGATGTCGCTCGAGGCGTTCTGCGAGGACTTCCCCAGCGCCTGCAGCGATTCCTCGTCCTCATCCTTGTTGCGGGGGGAATCATAATCCTGAGCCATCATGGTCCTTTCGTCGTCTTTGGTTCGTAAGTCGATATATATAGCACGGTCAGCGCCGTACTCGCCCATAGGATACACGATTTGAAATACTCGTAAAGTTCGACACGTGGGGCATACTTAAAAGAAGTAATGTCTTTGCGACGGAAAGTGGTGCGAATATGCCAGATGATCGGCTTGAAAAAGCCCGTTTCGTGCGCGTGAGCAAGACGGGGGACCTCGTATTCTCCATTGGCGGCGGGGAAATGGCCGTGAGCGTGGACGACACGCTCGAACGGGCGATTCTTGAGGCCAAGCAGGTCAGAAGCGAGACGCGACAGGCCCCCCAGCCGTATCAGCAGTCCACTTTGCCGATTTCCCAGATACAGTCGCTGATTCGCGCCGGTGCCGATCCGGCCCGTGTCGCGGAGAAATATCATCTGAGCGAAACGCTGGTACGTCGTTTCTCCATGGCTGTGGAAACCGAGAAACAGTATGCCATCGAACAGTTCCTTGCCGTGGCGGCACCCAAAGACAGCAGGGTGCGCACCATCAGCGAACTGGTGGAACGCACGCTGGCCTCTGCGGGAATCGGCATGGAATCAGTGACCTGGAAATCCACCCGACGTGGACTTGAGCCTTGGCGCATCGTGGCGATATTCACTTCCGCGGGCCGTGAGATCCATGCCGAATGGACGTGGAATATGCACGACAATTCCGTGATGAGCCTGAACAATGCCGCTCGAAAACTGCTCGGCGAACAGAATCCGGAATCAGCCACGGATTCCAAACTCAAGCCGACGATTCCCGAACTGCCCGGCGACTCCGTACGCTCCGCGCGTATCGAGCGCGCCGTGTCTGCTTGGGCGGCTCCTACGCCTTCGATTCCGGCCGCACGGCCTGCCGCAATCCGGCCCTCTGTCACTTCCACAGGTTCCATGCCCCCAGTGGATCTATCCACGTCCATCTCACCGGCCACGACCCAGGCTCATGGCACTACGGCCCCCAGTCCGGTCTCTTCGCAGACCGCCGGATCTGTTTCGCCATCTGCCGCAGGATTACAGCAATCGCCTGCCACGGCACCAGAGCAGGGCTCTGACAATGTTTCGGACAAGACCATACGGAGTGGCCCCAATGCACAGCTAGTAGCCACCGAGCAGGAGCGGGCGGCCGAATCCGCCGCCACCGAACATGAGGCACCAGCCAAACCGGCCAAGCGTAAATCAGGACGTTCGGCCGTACCAAGCTGGGACGAGATTCTGTTCGGAGACTGAATTTCCGAATCAGGCCATATCGATCAGGCAGGGAATATCCATTTCCAATGCTGTTTGGGAGCCATGCACGCTCGGCAGGTGGGTGGCCTTGTCTCCTTGCGTACGCGAATCGACGAGGGTCACGGCTCCCGCTGCCTGCACGACCACATCGCCGAGCATTGGCCGGACTCGCTCGCAGACCGGTCCAAACAATCCGTCCGCGATGGCCTCATCCTTGGTCCGCACCAAGGCTCGGTCTTGCAGACAATCGCGCCACCGGCAAGCTATATCCTCAGGTCGTTCATCCGGCTCGGCATACAGCATCAGCGAGCGCGGCTCCCCCCCGACCAGTGACACGCCTCGGGTGAGCTGCGGTTCAACGGCGATGTCAATCCGCTGGTCCATGTCGGTTTGCACCATGCCGTGGTCGGCTACGATGACGATCAGCGTGCCTTTGGGTGCGCTGCGTTTCAGGAGCGCGAGCTGGGCGTCGATATGTTCGAATGCGGCCACCCAGTGTTCGGAATCCCACCCGTAATTGTGGCCGACTTTGTCGGCGTCACGGATGTACAGGTAGGTCAGGCCGGGGGTGCGGGAGGCGCGTGCGGCGGCCAGCACACGATCGCGTGGGGTGACGTTGCCTTGATAGTCGGTGCCTCGCAATGCGGCTTCGGTCAATGGCGATTTGGAGAACTTGGGCAACCCCGAGCTCGTGACGCGCACCTCTTGAGCCGCAAGTTTCTCGAACACCGTCTCCTCGCGCTGCAGGTCGAGCGGATCGACCATGGGCGGCACAGGAATGTGCGGATTGGCTGGTTTGGGTGCCAGCGCGTCTTTGAACTGGATGAGTTGGATGAGCTTATGGCTGGCGGGTTCGAGCTGCGTATAGCCCGCCATTGCGGTCAGTCCCGGGCAGGTTCCGGTACCGAATGCGGCCATGGCCGCCACAGTGGTGCTTGGAGCGCAGGTAGCGATGGGACGCTGATTGGCGCTTTCGTTCATCAGCGAACGCAGATAGGGCGCGTGGCCGAGGCGCATGGCGAGGTTCCAGTAGCCCAGGCCGTCCACGAGCACCACGATGGCCGATTCGGCATCGGGCAGCCCCAACGCGCGCTGGCATGCCTTGGGATCGGCGTGGACCTTGGTGGGGGCCGGATGTCCGATGGCGGCGGACAAGGCGGGCAGCACGGCGGACAGGTGCAGTGCTCCCCCACGCCGATCGGCCGGGGCGTCATCCCCATAGCCCACTGTGGGCACCAGCCGCAGCAACTCGTCCATATCCGGCGTCTCAACACTCATAGTTGCCCATTCAAGTAGCACCCCTCCCCTTGGCTCAGTGCGCAGAGAACGGTTCTCAATAACAACTGTGCGCTCCAACGCACATAATCAAACAAACGCACATCGACTGAAACACTGGAATCACGCCGTTTTATCGGCAAACATGTGCGATTGGCGCACCGAAACCAGCGCACAGTTGTTATCGAGAACCGTTCTCTGCGCACTGTTTCGCGCCCTCCCGCTAATATGGGGGCGTTCGAAAGGGAGTTTCATGGCATCACACCGCAAACCGTCCGCGCAAACCTATGATCCGCGCACGGTCAAGGAGCATATCGTCGAGACGCCGCTGAACGAGGAGATGAGCAAGTCCTTCCTCGAGTATGCGTATTCGGTGATTTACGCACGCGCACTGCCCGATGCGCGCGATGGCTTGAAGCCGGTGCAGCGCCGCATCGTCTACCAGATGGGCGAGATGAATCTGACTCCCGACCGCCCGTATATGAAGTCCGCCCGCGTGGTGGGCGAGGTGATGGGCAAGCTCCACCCGCACGGTGATTCCGCGATCTACGAGGCCATGGTGCGTTTGGCACAGCCGTTCGCGATGCGTCTGCCGCTGGTGGACGGCCACGGCAACTTCGGCTCGCTGGATGACGGCCCTGCGGCCTCCCGTTACACCGAGGCCAGGCTTGGCCCGGCCGCTCTCGGCATGAACGCGGATATCGATGAGGACACCGTCGACTTCACGCCGAACTATGACAACAAGCTCAAGGAACCGACCGTGCTGCCGGCCGCCATCCCGAATCTGCTGGTCAACGGCGGCTCGGGCATCGCCGTGGGCATGGCCACGAACCTGGCCACCCACAATCTGGGCGAGGTGGTAAACGCCGCCAAGTTCCTCATGGCGCATTCGGACGCCACCCTGGAACAGCTGATGCGTTACGTGCCCGGCCCCGACTGGCCCACCGGCGGCACGATCATCGGCCGCGACGGCATCCGTGAGGCCTATGCCACTGGCCGTGGTACGCTCACCACGCGCGCCGCCACGCATATCGAGCATGTCACGGCCCGCAAGCAGGCCATCGTGGTCACCGAGCTGCCGTACATGGTGGGCCCGGAGAAGGTAATCGAACGTATTTCCGACGGTGTGAAGAACCGCAAGCTGGAGGGGATTTCCGGCGCGTTCGATCTGACCGATCGTCATAACGGCACGCGTATCGTCATCGAGATCAAGACTGGTTTCGACCCGCATGCGGTTCTGGTGCAGTTGTTCAAGCACACACCGTTGCAAGACAACTTCGCCATGAACAACGTGGCGTTGGTGGAGGGCCGCCCGCACACGATGGGTCTGAAGGAGATGCTTCAGGTGTGGGTGGACCACCGCCGTGTGGTGATTCGCCGCCGCAGTGAATATCGCAAGAAGAAGGCGCTGGAGCGCCTGCACCTGGTCGAGGGCCTGCTGCTGGCCATGTTGGACATCGACGAGGTGATTCAGGTAATCCGCACCTCGGATGATGCGGATGCCGCGAAGAGCCGTTTGATGGTCGTTTTCGATTTGGACGAGGTCCAGGCTCAGTACATCCTCGACCTGCGTCTGCGCCGACTGACCAAGATGAACCGTATCGAGCTTGAGGCCGAACGCGATGATCTGAAGAAGCGTATCGAGGAGCTGACCCGGATCCTGGCCTCCGCCGAGGCGCTCGACCAGGTGGTCACCGACGAGATGGACGAAGCGGTCGCCAAGTGGGGCTCGCCGCGCCGTACCGTGCTGCTGGACGCCGACCCGGATGGCACGTTGACGCCGGTCGTGGCGCAGGGTGCCGGGGCTTCGGGCGTGTCCAAGTCCGCGCTCGAAGCGGTGAAGGCCGCCACTACGATCTCCTCCGCCGAAGCCGATGTGGCCGCAGCCGCAGCTGCGGCCAAGAAGACCGGCGAACAGTCCACGCTGACCGGAGCCTTGAAGATCGAGGACGAGCCGTGCGTGGTGATGATGAGCGCTACCGGTTTGATTGCCCGTACCACGCCAAGCGCGATGGACGTGTTCAATGCACGATCCACTTCCGATGAGCGTTTGAGAGACGATCAGATCACCACAATCTTCGAGACTTCCACGCGCGCTACGTATGGGCTGGTCACGTCGGCCGGCCGCCTGGTGCTCGCGCATGTGGTTGATTTGCCTGCCTTGCCCGCTACCGCCACATTGTCGCTGAAGGGAGGAGTTCAGGCCGACGAACTGATCGGCATGACCGAATCCACCGATCCGATTCGCGGTGAGCGTGTGATTACGGCGATTGCCATGGAGCAGCCGACGTCCGGCAAGACCAGTGCCAAGGACGAGAGCGAGGATGGCGGGGCCGCCGAGGCCAAGCCGTTGCCGTCGCTGGCTATCGG
>ENA-OQCU01000377-OQCU01000377.1-human-gut-metagenome-genome-assembly--contig:-NODE-377-length-21363-cov-4.353551_pt1 | contig 21363 bp, 20 predicted proteins | sample MGYA00242504_ERZ504590 | MGnify/ENA primary metagenome ERZ504590 (study PRJEB26092, sample SAMD00036318) | human gut metagenome | host: Homo sapiens | study: EMG produced TPA metagenomics assembly of... | reverse complement strand
GGTATAGTCATTCAAACGGATATTATAAGCAAATCCACTTTCACCGGCTTCCAAAAAAGAATAATTTCCAAAAATCCGTTCTCCTGCCTTCAAATCCCGGTAAGGAACAATATGCTGCACCACCCACAACTTCTCTCCGTTGTCCAACACCAAATAAGGAGCATCATACTGAGGTTGTTTTCTACGGTAGCCATAGCTATAGTCACCGTACTGTCCGGATCACTTTCATCATTACCACAAGATGAAAAGGCGAATACTCCGCTCAAAAGAAGCATCGCCCCTAACATAGATTGAAAAAAATATTTCATATACTTCCAAGGTTTAAGTTGTTTACCCGAAAGAACAAAAAGAGATCGTGAAAAGTTTATTTCTTCAACAAAGCTACCATTTCACGGGCTGCTGTCCCCGAAGCTCCTGCCGGACCTAAAATCTGAATAATACGATCATACTCTTCCAACACCTTATTTCTGTATACCTTATTATATAAAAGAGATTCTAACTCTGAACGCACGTTATCCACCGTCATCGTATCCGCCACCAGTTCACGAACCACTTCCTTGTCGGCTACCAGATTAACCAACGAAATATATTTCACTTTTAGAATATGCCGGCGAAGAAAAGCGATAAATTTCCCTACCGGAGTATAGTAACACACCACTTGAGGAACACGGAAAAGAGCTGTTTCCAAAGTTGCAGTACCCGAAGTCACCAATGCCGCCTGCGCGTGCTGCAACAACCTGTAGGTCTGTCCGAAAATGATTTTAACCGGTACATTCGGATTTATATAATCCGAATAATAGGCAGGGTCCATCCCCGGAGCCCCTGCCAGCACCAATTGATAATCTTTGGTAAACGGAGCAGCAGCCTCCAGCATCATCGGCAGGTTGTCTTTGATTTCCTGTTTCCGGCTGCCCGCCAACAATGCGATAACAGGCTTTTCGGACAAGCCATTATCCGCCACAAATTCCGGAAATCCATCCGGATGTTCCTTACAATAAGCATCCACTGCATCTACACAAGGATTACCCACATAATGAACAGGGTACTGATGTCCGGCAAAAAACTCAACCTCAAAAGGCAGGATGGAAAACAGTTCGTCCACATCCCGCTTGATATTTTTAATCCTATACTCTTTCCAAGCCCATATTTTAGGAGAAATATAATAGTAGACAGGTATTTTCGTCTGCTTCTTTATAAACTCGGCTATTTTCAGGTTAAAGCCGGGATAATCCACCAGAATCACTACATCAGGAGTCCAACGAACAATGTCCTGCTTACATTCTTTCATATTCCGAAAGATAGTACGCAAATGCAACAACACCGGGATAAAACCCATATAAGCCAGTTCTTTGTAATGTTTCACCCGCGTTCCACCAACAGCCGTCATCAAGTCCCCGCCAAAGAAACGGAATTCTGCTTCCGGATCTTCCTGTATCAAGGCACGCATCAAATTAGATGCGTGCAAATCGCCTGATGCCTCGCCTACTATCAAATAGTATTTCATACTTCCAGATTCCAGTTTTTCAACTCATTCATCATCCCATAAGCAGTCACATCAATTTTGGGTCGGAGTTACCGCCACATACCCATGCCCTAATGCCCAGTGATCCGAATCTTCCGCTTCCGGTTCATAGTTATCAAACTCTCCGGTCAGCCAGAAATACTCTCCCCCCCGAGGATGCAGACTACGCTTCCATTCATTAATCCAAGCCCCATTCGTCTGACGGCAGATGCGTACCCCTTTCAAGGAAGCTGTATCCGGAAAGTTCACATTCAAGCAAATCCCCAAAGGCAAGCCATGCTCCAGGACCTGCTCAGTAATACGGCGTATATAAGGCAGCGATGAAGAGAAATCAGCATCCGCAAAATGATTACATAATGAATATCCGATAGAAGAGATCCCCTTCAGACACCCTTCAATCACTACCCCCATCGTACCGGAATAATGCACATTCACTGAAGAATTATCACCGTGGTTTATTCCACCTATCACCACATCGGGACGACGGGGAACCACCGTATGCAATGCCAGTTTCACACAATCTACCGGTGTGCCCGTACATTTATACACAGTCAAATCCTCCTCTTCACGTACCTTGTAATACTTCACAGGATGCTCGGAAGTGATCGCCCCCGAAGCTCCCGAACGAGGACCGTCCGGTGCCATTACGATTATCTCACCCATTCCACGCAACCCGCGTATCAATTCATTCAATCCCTTAGCTTCCACGCCGTCATCATTTGACAGCAATATCAACGGTTTTTCTCTCTTCATATTTTTCCACTCTTTTTCTCGGAGCGTAAAGATACAACTCTTTGCCGGAACTACCCCTCACCGGAAAAGAAAATTATCTTAATGTTCTACAACCCAGTGCTAAAAATAGAATAGAATTGAATGAAAATTTCTATCTTTGCCGCCGTTGAGTTATTAACAAAACCAATGAGTTATCAACAGTTTTGCTAATGTCTGCCGTTTTTTATAGGTGCAATCACCTATTATTTGTTACTTCGCAGCGAGAAAAACTGATTAATATGGGAAAAATTATTGCTTTAGCCAATCAAAAAGGTGGCGTAGGTAAAACTACCACAACGATTAACCTCGCAGCTTCTCTGGCAACACTGGAGAAAAAGGTGCTGGTTATTGATGCAGACCCTCAGGCCAACGCATCATCAGGATTGGGTGTGAACATCAAAGAGGTAGAATGCTCTATCTATGAATGTATTATCAACGAAGCCGATATACGGGAAGCAATTTATACCACCGACATTGACGGACTCGACATTGTTTCTTCACACATCGACCTGGTTGGCGCAGAAATAGAAATGCTGAACCTGGAAGACCGCGAGAAGATCATGAAAAAAGTATTAGCCCCCATGCGGGACGAATATGACTATATCCTGATAGACTGCTCCCCGTCGTTAGGCTTGATAACAATCAATGCGCTGACAGCAGCCGATTCAGTGATTATCCCTGTTCAATGCGAATATTTTGCATTAGAGGGCATCAGCAAATTGCTGAATACCATTAAGATTATTAAATCGAAACTGAATCCTTCACTGGAAATAGAAGGCTTCCTGCTGACAATGTTCGATTCACGTCTGCGTCTGGCCAACCAGATTTATGATGAAGTGAAACGCCATTTTCAAGAATTGGTATTCAAGACAATTATACAGCGTAACGTCAAACTGAGCGAAGCTCCCAGCCACGGCATTCCTGCAATATTGTATGATGCCGACTCTACCGGAGCCAAGAATCATTTGGCATTGGCACAAGAAATTATAACACGTAACAGAAAGTAAACAATGGCAGTACAGAAAAAATTTGCTTTAGGACGCGGGCTTGACGCACTGATCTCGACTGAAGAAGTAAAGACAGCCGGCTCATCTTCTATCAACGAGATAGAACTGAGCAAAATATCCGTCAACCCTAACCAGCCGCGTCGTGAATTTGATCCGGTGGCGTTACAGGAGTTGGCCGACTCTATTGCCGAAATTGGTATCATCCAACCCATTACGTTGCGTCAACTGAGTGAAGACTCTTACCAGATCATAGCCGGAGAACGTCGTTACCGCGCCTCCATACAGGCAGGACTTAAATCTATTCCGGCATACATCCGCACAGCCGATGACGAGAATGTAATGGAAATGGCGTTGATTGAAAATATTCAGCGTGAAGATTTGAATTCATTGGAGATTGCACTGGCTTATCAACATTTATTGGAACAATATGCATTGACACAGGAACGGCTGAGCGAACGTGTAGGGTAAAAACGTACCACTATCGCCAATTATCTGCGCCTGCTGAAACTTCCGGCCCAGATTCAAGTAGCATTGAAAAACCGCGAAATAGACATGGGACACGCCCGTGCCTTATTGTCCTTAGATGATCCTAAGACCCAAATACGTATCTTTAATGAAATACAGTCACAAGGCTATTCTGTCCGTAAAGTGGAAGAAATTGTCAAGGCACTGAGCAGTGGCGAGACAGTGGACAGCGGTGGGAAGAAGATCAAACCGAAAGGCTCCAAACTATCCGAGGAATACACTTTGCTGCAAAGCCACCTCTGCGGATTCTTCGGTTCGAAAGTACAGCTATCATGTACAGCCAAAGGAAAAGGCAAGATCAGTATTCCGTTCAATAACGAAGAGGACTTGGAACGAATCATGGAAATACTGGATTCACTGAAAAAGAAAGAATAAAGCGTTATTACTACATTGAAAAGAAGAACATCCACATATAAACTGTTTACATTCCTGCTTTTATGCCTTATGATGGCTGGAAGCATGAATGTTCACGCCCAAAAGGCACGCAACCGCCGTATGGGTATAAAGACAGATTCTATTATACAAGTCAAAGATTCACTTGTCATTGACAGCCTGAAACTGCTGGAAGAACGGCAAAAGATAGAAAATATGGAAGCACCTGTTGATACTGCCGCTTTAGTCCGTAAAAATGATTCCATACAGAAAGCAATGGCTGCCGAAACAAAACCCCGGTTTATCCCGAACTCCAACCGTGCCATCTGGCTGGCGTTGGTAATTCCCGGCGGAGGACAGATATACAACCGTAAATATTGGAAACTGCCGATAGTATATGGTGGGTTTGTGGGATGTGCATATGCGCTGACCTGGAACAACAGAATGTACAAGGACTATTCTCAAGCCTATCTGGATATTATGGACGATGACCCTGATACCAAAAGCTACGAAGACTTCCTGCCTCATGGCATGAGCGCGGAAGGTATGGAGGACACCTTTAAAAAACGAAAAGATTTCTATCGCCGAAATCGGGATTTAAGCATATTCTGTTTTATCGGTGTATATATACTGTCTGTCATAGACGCATACGTGGATGCCGAACTATCTGATTTTGACATATCCAAAGACTTAGGTCTTCAAATACAACCTGTTATTTTTAATGACGGCCGGAGCAGGATACCTAATACAATAGGCCTGCAATGCAGCTTCAAATTTTAATCGCATGAAAAACTTTTTAATTGGTTTATTTACATTTATAGGAACAACGGGAATAAGCGCACAAACCCAAAGTATTACCGTTCACTCGCAAACTACAGGAAAAGAAGAAATTATTGATGTTCCTGAAAGTATGCAGTCAGAAATGGACAGTCTTTACTGGGACTGGCAATCTAAGAATCACATCACATTGGGAGAGAACTGCACAATGGCCTCTACCAACCCTGTTGTAAGTGATTCCATCTATATGGATCGTCTGTCACGTATTCCCTCTATCATAGAAATGCCTTACAATGAGGCAGTACGCAAATTCATTGATATGTATGCCGTCCGTCTGCGCAATAAAGTATCCTTTATGCTTGCGGCAACCAATTTTTATATGCCTATCTTTGAAGAAGCACTTGATTTATACGACCTTCCTCAAGAACTGAAATATCTGCCGATTATAGAGTCCGCCTTAAATCCTGTCGCTGTTTCCCGCCAGGGAGCTACCGGCTTATGGCAGTTTATGCTGGGTACAGGAAAAATATACGGGCTGAAGAACAATAGCCTGATAGACGAAAGACGGGACCCGGTCAAATCAACTTGGGCGGCAGCACGTTACCTGAAAGACCTGTACGACATCTATCAAGACTGGAATCTGGTATTGGCAGCTTACAACTGCGGGCCGGGCACTATCAACAAAGCCATACGCCGTGCCGGAGGAGCCACGGATTATTGGACAATCTACAACTATCTGCCCAAAGAAACCCGTGGGTACGTTCCTGCTTTCATAGCGGCAAACTACATCATGACCTATTATTGCGAACATGGCATCTGTCCCATGGAAACACAGCTTCCCAACGCTACAGACACCATTCACATTAACAAAGACCTCCACTTACAACAAGTGGCAGAAGTATGCAACATCAACCTAGACCAGCTTCGCAGCCTGAACCCCCAATACAAAAAGGATATTATTCCCGGTAACAGCGAGTTGTGCGCACTTCGTCTGCCCAATAACTTTGTCAGTACTTTCATTGACCGCCAAGACAGCGTGTTCGCTTATAAGCCCAATGAATATCTGACCAAAAGAAAAACGGTAGCCATCAAGGAAACAACCAGTAGCAGAAACCGCTCATCCAAGGGAACTCTTTATCATAAAATCAAACAAGGAGACACATTGGGAGGAATTGCTGCCAAATACCACGTATCCATCAGCCAATTACGTAATCTAAACGGTATAAAGGGCAATAATATCAGAGCCGGAAGAAGTTTGCGGATCAGATGATTGATAAAAAATACAGATTTAACACTATACATTTTCTGAAAATACTTGCTTGAATATGTTTTTTGTATATTTTTGCAGTATAGATTATAGGAGGCAAAGATATGACGGATGAAAAGCAGACTCAGGAACAGGCGGATGAGGAAATGATAAACCAAGGGTTTCAGGAACTTTTGGACAGTTATCTAGCGACCAAGCACCGCAAAAAAGTAGAAATCATCACAAAGGCATTCAATTTTGCCAAACAAGCACATAAAGGAGTAAAACGACGCTCGGGTGAACCATACATCATGCATCCCATAGCCGTTGCTAAAATTGTATGTACCGAAATAGGACTGGGATCAACTTCCATTTGTTCGGCTTTACTGCATGATGTGGTTGAAGATACAGACTACACTGTGGAAGACATTGAAAATCTGTTTGGTCCTAAAATCGCACAGATTGTAGATGGCCTGACTAAAATATCCGGCGGCATATTCGGAGACCGGGCTTCCGCACAAGCCGAGAATTTCAAGAAATTGCTACTGACCATGAGTGATGACATCCGGGTTATCCTCATCAAAATAGCCGACCGTCTGCATAATATGCGTACACTTGGCTCCATGCTTCCCAACAAGCAATACAAAATTGCCGGAGAAACCTTATACATCTATGCGCCACTGGCTAACCGCTTGGGGTTAAACAAAATAAAGACAGAACTGGAAGATCTCAGTTTCAAATATGAGCATCCGGAAGAATATGCACAGATAGAATCCAAGCTACAAGAAACACAAGCGGAACGCGAAGAAGTATTCCGTGAATTTACAGCACCTATCCGCGCACAACTGGACAAAATGGGTATCAGCTATCAATTGATAGCACGAGTCAAATCCCCTTATTCCATCTGGAACAAGATGCAGACCAAGCATATCACATTTGAAGAAATATATGATATCCTGGCTGTCCGTATCATCTTCTGTCCCAAAAATCCGGAAGAAGAACTCAACGAGTGCTTTAACATATACGTATCCATATCCAAGATTTATAAACCGCACCCAGACCGCTTGCGCGACTGGGTAAGCCATCCTAAAGCCAACGGCTATCAGGCACTTCACGTAACTCTGATGAGCAACAAAGGCCAATGGATAGAAGTGCAGATACGCAGCGAGCGGATGAATGATGTAGCCGAACAAGGCTTTGCCGCACACTGGAAATATAAAGAAGGCGGAGGCAGTGAGGACGAGGGCGAACTGGAAAAATGGCTGCGTACCATCAAGGAAATTCTGGATGATCCGCAACCGGATGCCATGGACTTTCTGGATACCATCAAACTGAACCTGTTCGCTTCTGAAATATTTGTCTTCACTCCGAAAGGTGAAATCAAAACGATGCCGCAAAACTGTACGGCACTGGATTTTGCATTCTCCATCCATACATTCTTGGGCAGCCATTGCATCGGAGCTAAAGTCAACCACAAGCTGGTGCCCTTGAGCCACAAACTGCAAAGCGGCGACCAGGTGGAGATTCTTACTTCCAAATCACAACATGTACAGCCTTCGTGGATAAACTTTGCCACCACTGCAAAAGCCAAGGCTAAGATACAGGCCATACTGAAACGCGAACAGCGAGGTATGCAGCAGGCCGGTGAGGAAATGTTACGGGAATTCTTCTCCAGGGAGGGAGTAGAGTACACTCCCGAAAACATACGAAAGATCTGTAATCTGCATACCCTCAAGACACAGGAAGAATTGTTTGCAGCCATCGGATTCAAAACAATCATTCTAGGAGAAAACGATAAAAACGAACTGAAAGACAAACCGGTTTCCAGTAACTGGAAAAAGTATATCTCTTTCGCTTTCGGAGGCAGCAAGACAAACAAGGAGAAACCGACAGAAGAGAAGGTTCCCCTACCAAAGATAGACAGCAAGAAAATATTGAAACTGACTCCCGAAGCTATCCAAAAGAACTATGTGATAGCAGAATGCTGCAAACCTATTCCGGGAAGATGACGTTTTGGGATATATAGGCGACAATAATCGTATCATCATCCCAAACGCATGTCGTTGGCTACCAACTAGAAAGCAGTTATGGCAACCGCTTGTTGGCTGTCCAATGGGAAACAGGAAAGTCCTTGTACTTCCCTGTAAATATCTACATAAAAGGTATTGACCACATCGGTCTGTTAAACAAGGTAACAGAAATCATTTCACAACAATTGAATGTAAATATCCACAAGTTGAATATTGAAAGTAACGATGGTATCTTTGAAGGAAGAATACAGCTATTTGTGCACGATGTGGATGATGTAAAATCCATCACTACCAACCTAAGGAAAATAGATGAGATAAAAACCGTCACCCGTATCGAAAAGTTCGAAGACCAGCCGAATTAACCAATACCAGTTTCACCGCAGATTACACTGATTTGTCCATAACGATTATCTGCAACTCGTTTTTAATCCGTGCAATCTGTGGTGAATATTCTTAAGTCAGGTAATCCAGTTCTTTACGCATACTGACCAATTCCTCACGTATCAGTTTCAATCTGTCCAAAATCTCCGTAGTACGGATAGTGGTTTCCCTGTTCATCTTCAGTTTCTGCTTAGCCCCCTGTAAAGTCATCCCTTTCTCTTTCACCAGATGATAGACCAGCCGGATATTCTCAATATCCTCTTTACGATACTGACGGACATTCCCTCCCGCCTTCTTGGGCGAAATAATAGGAAATTCCTTTTCCCAATAACGCAACAAGGATTCATTTACATCAAACATCTTCGCCACTTCCCCAATGGAATAGTAAAGTTTCAATTCTTTATTCGGATTATAGGCCATGGTAAATTAAAATTAAGAATTAAAAATTCACGGCTAGTCAAATACCTTACCGTGATTGGCTGCAATCTGTATCATCTTGTCATAATCTTCCGCACTCAAATCCATGAAATAATAATTCACAGGATTCTGCACTTTTCCTTTCACGTGCACTTCATAGTGCAAGTGCGGCCCGGTACTCTTGCCCGTATTTCCTACCTCCCCTATCACTTCCCCACGTACCACCTTTTGCCCCGGGCGAACCTTATACTTGCTTAAATGTGCATACCAAGTCACGTACCCGAAACCATGATCCACCTGGATCAGATTTCCATAACCGGTTTCCCATCCCGCCTTTACCACCGTTCCGTCTCCCGTAGCATAAACAGGAGTACCTATATTGGCAGAGAAATCCATTCCCGCATGAAACTTGGCTGTTTTATAAATAGGATCTATACGTACACCGTAACCTGAAGCCGTCTTCTTCAAATTCTTATTGGATACCGGCATTATGGCCGGAATACATTTCAGCATCTCGTCATGATTCTTGCACAAATCCACCACCTCGTCAAAAGACTTGGACTGGATATAAAGCTGCCGGTTCAACATATCCAGCTTCTGAGTGGTATTGATAACCAGATCGGCATTCGCCATATCCCGCAACTGTTCATAGCGGTTTGTCCCCCCATAACCGGCCTTACGGACTGCATCCGATACAGGATCGGCCTGCAACACCACCCGATACAAATTATCATCACGCTGCTGGATATCCTGCATCACCCCCATAGCCTCATCCAGACGATGGGACAACACATTATACTGGGCCAGCAAACGGGTATTCTCTATACGGAGCTCCTTCTCGGACGGAGAACCAAAGATCAATAATAAGATAATGAAACTGCCTGCCCCCAAGCCCATTCCCACAAACAAACGGCGCAAGATGCTTAAGGCACGCTGCCTCACTGTGGGGTAAATGCGGTCATAAGTTCGGGTCTTAGGATTATAAATATAGTAGACTTTACGCATCTAATTCTGCTTTTTGAAGTTTTTAATGCACAACACATCAATATTTTGCACAATTCTTGACGACAAAAATAATAAAACCAATTATCTTTGCAAATCCTTTTTGAGAATATTAACTAGAAGACAATATATTATAAGCGACATGATGACAGCTAAAGAAATTAGAGATTCTTTCAAAAGCTTTTTCGAGTCGAAAGGACACCAGATTGTCCCATCGGCTCCGATGGTCATTAAAGATGACCCCACATTGATGTTCACCAATGCAGGTATGAACCAGTTCAAAGACATTATTCTGGGCAACCACCCGGCCAAATACAAAAGAGTCGCGGACTCACAAAAATGTTTGCGTGTAAGCGGCAAGCACAATGACCTGGAAGAAGTGGGACATGATACCTACCACCATACTATGTTCGAAATGCTGGGCAACTGGTCTTTCGGAGATTACTTCAAGAAAGAAGCTATCGGCTGGGCATGGGAATATCTGGTAAATGTACTGAAGATAGATCCGAAAGATCTGTATGCCACCGTATTCGAAGGAAGTCCCGAAGAAGGACTGGAACGGGACAACGAAGCCGCCTCTTACTGGGAACAGTTCCTGCCGAAAGACCATATCCTCAATGGCAACAAACATGACAACTTCTGGGAAATGGGTGATACAGGTCCCTGCGGCCCGTGTTCCGAAATCCATATCGACTCACGTTCGGAAGAAGAAAAAGCTCAAATCCCCGGCAACCAACTGGTAAATAAGGATCATCCGCAAGTAATCGAGATCTGGAATCTTGTATTCATGCAGTTCAACCGCAAAGCAGACGGTTCACTGGAAGGTCTTCCTGCCAAAGTGATCGATACCGGTATGGGATTCGAACGTTTGGTGCGCACACTGCAAGGCAAGACATCCAACTATGACACTGATGTGTTCCAACCGATACTGAAAGCCATTGCCGAAATGGCAGGAACCACCTATGGTCAAGACAACCAGAAAGATATCGCCATGCGCGTTATAGCCGACCATATCCGTACCATCGCATTCTCAATCACCGACGGCCAGTTGCCCAGCAACGCAAAAGCCGGCTATGTAATCCGCCGTATCCTCCGCCGTGCCGTCCGTTACGGATATACTTTCCTGGGACAGAAACAAGCATTCATGTACAAGCTGCTGCCTGTATTGATTGAGAATATGGGCGAGGCCTATCCGGAGTTGAACGCACAGAAAACACTGATCGAGAAAGTGATCAAAGAAGAAGAAGAATCTTTCCTGCGCACACTGGAAACAGGTATCCGTCTGTTGGACAAGACTATGAACGATGCCAAAGCTGCCGGGAAAAAAGAGATCAGCGGTGTGGATGCCTTTACATTATATGACACTTTCGGTTTCCCCCTCGACCTGACAGAACTGATTCTCCGAGAAAACGGCATGACTGTAAACGAAGAAGAGTTCAACGCCGAAATGCAGAAACAAAAAGAACGCGCCCGTAACGCGGCAGCCGTTGAAACCGGCGACTGGATCACCATAAAGGAAGGTGACACCCACTTTGTAGGTTATGACTTTACCGAATATGAAACCAGCATCCTGCGCTATCGCCAGATCAAGCAGAAAAACCAGACACTGTATCAAATTGTACTGAGCGATACTCCTTTCTATGCCGAAAGTGGTGGTCAGGTAGGTGATACAGGGGTGATCGTAAGCGAATTCGAAACCATTGAAATCATTGACACCAAGAAGGAAAACAACCTTCCTATCCATATCACCAAAAAATCTGCCCGAACACCTTGACGTTCCGATGATGGCTTGTGTAGAATACAGAAAAAACGTGCCGCCTGTGCCGCCAACCACTCTTGTACTCACTTGCTGGACGAAGCGTTGCGCCAGGTATTAGGAACTCACGTAGAACAAAAAGGTTCTTTGGTAACCCCTGAGTCATTACGTTTCGACTTCTCTCACTTCCAGAAAGTGACTGACGAGCAACTTCGTGAAGTGGAACATTTGGTAAATGCCAAAATCCGTGAGAACATCCCTTTGACGGAATACCGCAATCTTCCTATCGAAAAGGCAAAAGAACTGGGTGCTATTGCTTTGTTCGGTGAAAAATACGGTGATGAGGTACGTGTTGTCCAATTCGGAAACTCTATTGAATTCTGTGGAGGTACCCACGTTCCGGCTACAGGCAAGATCGGTATGGTCCGTATTATCAGCGAAAGCTCTGTTGCTGCCGGTGTGCGCCGTATCGAAGCTATCACGGGTGCCAAAGTAGAGGAATTGATGGATACGGTCCAAGATACGCTGAATGACTTGAAGGCATTGTTCAACAATGCCCCCGATCTGAAAGTCGCCATCCGCAAGTATATTGACGAAAATGCAGGATTGAAGAAGCAGGTGGAAGAGTTCATGAAAGAAAAGGGCGCCGCACTGAAAGCCAGACTGGTAGAGAATGCCAAAGAAATAAATGGTGTGAAAGTGGTGAAAACCATCATTCCGATGTCTGCCGACGTAGTGAAAGATATTGCCTTCCAGCTGAAAGGTGAGATTCCTGCCAATCTGTTCGTTGTAATAGGTAGTGTGGACAACAACAAACCGATGCTGACTGTCATGATTAGCGAAGACCTGGTAAAAGCCGGACAGAATGCAGGCAAACTGGTCCGTGAAGCAGCCAAACTGATTCAAGGCGGCGGCGGTGGTCAGCCCCACTTCGCAACGGCAGGCGGTAAGAATCCCGACGGTCTGAATGCGGCTGTTGATAAAGTGATAGAGCTGGCTGCATTGTAATCTATTCGAATTTCGTCCATATTTCGTATATATCAAAACTCCGCCATCTGGTCTGAAAGCCGATGGCGGAGTTTTTTTTATCTGGTTTACTAAGCCTTTTCTTCTTTATGGATAAGGGAAATAAAAAGGAAGATTTCTATCTCCCAAGCCTTTGGAGTTATCTCCATAGCCTTTGGAGTTAACTCCATAAGCTTGGGAGTTAACTCCAAAGGTTATGGAGATAGAATACAAACGTTCAAAAAGGCTTAGCCATAAAGAAAAAAACATTAACCAAACGGTTGAAAACATATCATCAGTCATTAACACCTCACTGACTGCCCGCTCATTCCGTCTGCTCCTTCGGCCAGTTCACTAGATACAGAATTTCCGTAGCACGGGTGAAAGCCGTATACAGCCAACGGAAATAATCCGGAGTCAACATATCCTCCGTCATATAACCCTGATCCAAAAAGACCCGTTTCCACTGACCACCCTGCGCTTTGTGACAAGTAACGGCATACGCATATTTCACCTGCAAGGCATTGTAATGAGGATCGGCTTTCATTTTCTTCATCCGCTCACGTTTCACTGTTATATCAGCATAATCCTCCAATACCGAATAAAATAACCTGTCATTCAATTCTTTAGGCAGTGCGGGTGTTTCAGTATGCAAGGTATCCAACAAAAGTTTCACCTCCAGTTCCATACCATCATAGTCGGGGAACGCCAGCACCACATCGGCAAAACGAAAGCCGTATGCCTCACGCACCCGACGGACACGGCGAACCACAGCTATATCTCCATTGGCTATAAAATCAATCTCCTTACAACCCTCCGTCCAAAAATAGTTATTCTTCGCCACCATCAGCAGGTCACCGCTGTTCAGCTCATCCTCCCGAAACAGAATCGTATTCCTAATTCCCTTATTATAAATATTCGCCCGTTTATTGGAACGGCAGACCACAATCGTTTCGTCCATACCTGCCTGACCGTAACAATCATTGATTACCTCAATCAGCTCACTACCAGAAACCATCCGGATATCCGGAAACCCTTCCACACGGACAGAAGGCAAAGTGAGAAAATTTTCCTCGGATATGTAGCGGCGCAATTCTGTCGCATTCCAAAGAATCCCCGAATCATGCATCTGACGGACCACCTCAGTGAGCTGCGCCTCATATACTTCCATGCCATACCCGCGTAACTTATCGGCCGAAAGAGCCGGACTCTCCTCCTCTCCCACCGGAGGAAGCTGCGCCGTATCTCCTATCAGCATCAGACGGCAACCTGTTCCGGCATATACATATTGAATCAAGTCGTCCAGCAAACGCCCTGTACCAAAGACCGCCCCCGCCAATCCGTCATTAGCGATCATCGACGCCTCATCCACAATAAACAAAGTATGCTGATGCAGGTTATCATCCAAAGAAAAGTTGTCCAGGTCATTTGAAAAGTTGCGCTGGCGGTAAATCTTCTTATGGATAGTATAAGCCGGATGCTGTGCATAATGTGAAAAGACTTTAGCCGCCCTTCCCGTCGGAGCAAGCAGAACACACTTTTGCTGTAACTGGTCCAAGGTCTTCACCAATGCTCCGATAAGGGATGTTTTACCCGTACCGGCATATCCCTTTAAGAGAAAAACCGAGTCCGATTGGCGGGAAAAGAGAAAATCTGCTAAAAATTTAACAGCTTTTTCTTGTTCTAAAGTTGGTTTATATAGAAAATTTCCCTTAATTTGCTGCACTAAATAACTATTAATCATAATTGCGTAATAAAAAGTTCCTTGAACTGTGCGTTATTAGATTTATTTGTTTTATTTTTGCGATGCGAATATAAACTAAAAAAAACACATATTTATCATGAAAACAGTTATTAATATTGTATTGGCTGCTTGCGTTATCGGTTTGATATACGTTTGCTACGGCAGTATCATGGGACCGATCAACTTCGATGACGCTAAAAAGACTAGAGAGAAACAAGTTATTGCACGCTTAATTGACATCCGTAAGGCACAGTTGGAATACCGTAACCTGCACAATGGACGATATACTGCAAGCTTCGACACCTTGATTGATTTCGTCAAAACTGCAAAACTTCCGTTTGTAAAGAAAGAAGGAGTTTTGTCTGATACACAACTGGAAGCCGGTATGACTGAAAAGAAAGCGATGGCAATCATCAACAAAGCCAAAAAGACCGGTAACTGGAAAGAAGTTGAAAAAGAAGGTTTGATGAACTTCAAACGTGATACTTTATGGGTTGCCGTAACAGATACAATCTATGCTCCGGGCTTCAACGCAGACTCTTTGAGATATGTTCCCTTCGGAAACGGCGTACAATTTGAGATGGTTACCCGCAGCGATACTACCAAATCGGGTGCTCCTTTGAACTTGTTCCAAGCTCAAACTCCGTATGAAACATATTTGGGCGGCTTGAATACTCAAGAATTGGCTAACCTTAAAGACCTTCAGACCAAATTGGGTAAATATTGCGGTTTAAGAGTGGGTGATATCGAACAGCCTAACAATAACGCAGGTAACTGGGAATAAGAATGACTGAACGTATCGATTTTACAAAATCGGAACAATATACATTATCCATCCGCCTCAGTGCGGATGGATTTTCTTTTTCTATCTATAACCCACTGACAGATAATGATTTCTGCTTTGTTCCGCATCCGGTCAACACCGGATATTCCATGACGGCCAATCTGAAAGATATGCTGACTAAAACAGAAGCGCTGAAGTATCCGTATAAACGGGTTAACATCTTGTATGACTCCCCCCGTTTCACCCCTGTTCCTTTGGAATTATTCGAAGACGAACAGATGGATACAATTTTCTATCATAATTTTCCTAAAGCTAAAGGAAATAACGAGATTGTACTTTGCAATGTCCTGGGAAGAAGCAATGTGGTAATACTTTTTGCTATGGACAAACATACCCATTTGTTACTGACTGAACATTTTCCATACGGCTTCGTTTCTTTCTCCACCGCCAGCCCGCTGACTGAATATTTCGCCCGGAAAAGCCGGTTGGGTAACAGCCGGAAACTATATACATACATACGCGAGCAACAAATGGAAGTTTTTGTTTTGATAAGGGCAACTTATTACTGATCAACTCATTTCCATGCAAACAAACCACAGACCGTGTGTATTACCTATTATATGTATGGCAACAATTAAATTATAATCAGGAAAGAGACGAGCTGCACTTGACAGGAATATTAAAGGACAAAGAAGAATTACTGAAAGAGTTGCGCAATTATCTGCGCCAGGTATTCGTCATCAGCCCCAAAGCGGAATTCAACCGCTCCGAGATAAGTAAAATAGAAGAGATACCTTTTGACATGCAAACCTTATTATTATGCGAGTAATCAGCGGTATATACAAACGGCGCCGTTTCGATGTGCCTCATACATTCAAGGCACGTCCGACAACGGATTTCGCCAAAGAGAACCTTTTCAATGTATTAAGTAACAATTATTTTGACTTCGAGGACGGAGTTACAGCCTTGGACCTTTTCGCCGGTACGGGCAGCATCAGTATAGAACTGGTTTCACGCGGTTGTGACCGGGTTATTTCAGTAGAAAAAGATCCCCAGCACCTTTCTTTCATCTCACAGGTGATGCGTGAAGTGAAGACTGACAAATGTTTTCCTATCCGTGCTGATGTCTTTAGATTTATAGACAAATGCAGCGAGCAATTTGATTTCATCTTCGCCGACCCTCCATACGCCTTGAAAGAGTTGGAAATGCATCCCCGACCCGTATTTTCGAAAGCGGGATTTTAAAGGAAGACGGATTACTGGTACTGGAACATGGCAAAGAGAATCATTTTGAGGATGACCCCATTTTATTGAGCGCCGTGCATATGGCAGTGTGAACTTCTCTTCTTCAAAGCAACGGTGCCAGCAACCGGACAATAGATTCTTGTGCTTTTTGATACCAAGGACGCTTTATCCATGTTTTTCTCTGCAACAGGATGGCGTCCTTCTGGTCTTGCAGGAAAATACCTTTCAACAGCAATGCTGAGGACGGATCATACATAAAGGCATTCACCTCAAAATTATGCTCAAAGCTACGGAAGTCCATATTTGTAGAACCTACCGTAGAAAGAGTATCATCACTGACCATCAGCTTGGAATGCAAAAAACCTTTCTGATAAAGGTAAATCCTGACACCCGCACGCATGATATCATCCAAATAAGATAACGAACCTAAATGTGTTATCCATGTATCGGCACGTGCCGGTATCATAATGCGAACATCCACGCCTGCCAAAGCTGCCGTTTTCAATGCCATCAGAATAGGTTCGGTAGGCAACAGGTAAGGTGTTTGTATATAAAAATACTTTCGGGAGCTGCTGATAGCTATCAGTAGCCCTTGCATAATATCCCGCCATTCGCCTACAGGATCGGAAGTGACAATCTGTATCAGAGCCTTTCCAAAGATTCCGACTTCGGGGAAATAACGGGAGGAAGTGATAAGGGTACGGTCTACTACATACCAATCGGTCAAAAAAGCAGTCTGTAACCCATATACCGCTTTTCCTTCTATTTTAATGTGAGTATCCCGCCATATCCCCCATGGAAAGCCTTTCATATAGCGCAAAGCAATGTTCATCCCTCCCGTATAAGCCACACGACCGTCGATTACTACTATTTTACGGTGATTACGATAATTTACCTTACTGGTAAATAAAGGAAAACGGACTTTCAAAAAACTGCGTGCCTCAATACCTGCTCCCCGCATTTCATCAAAAAAAGCATGGGGAACTTTCCAGCAGCCCACATCGTCATATAGTAAACGCACTTCTACTCCCTGCCGCGCTTTATCTATCAACAAATCGCGCAGCAACCTGCCTGCCGGATCATCCTCAAAAATATAAAACTGCAAATGGATGTGATGCTTTGCCTTACTGATTTCTTTCATCAATGAATACAGCATGGAATAACCATCCGTAAAAAACTTCCGTCGCATTTCCTTCAAAGGGCAAAGCATTATTCACTTTCCGGAAAAAACGCATCAACTGGTACTGTTCATCAGGACACTTAAACGCCTTTTGCGCCTGGTATTCTGCCATGGGACGTTTTATGAGACGGGTGAACCCTTTCTTGCTGATCAATTTCTCCTTACGTGTGCTTCTGCCGAAAAAGAAATAGAACACAAGCCCCACAATAGGCAGGAAAAAGAGCACAAGTACCCATGCCATTGTTTTAACGGGATTACGATTATCAAGTATCACTATAAAGATAGTTCCGATGATAATCACAAAATAAAGCACGTTAAAAGCAACAGCAAAGATTTCATTAAAGATACTCCACTCTACCATATAATTCCAGTAATTTACTTATAAGCAAACTTATAAAAAAATCCCAACCTATAACAATATAGATTGGGAAAAGATTAAGATATAGTTTCATTTAAAAAGGACGCCGGCCATGTCTTCCCGGACCGAGACCAAAACCGGGACCGCCGAATCCCCTATGGCTATTCATCATCTTGTCACGGGCGGCTTTACTTCCAAAAATATTCAGACGATAGATAAAATGTACCATACAATAACTGTTGATACTGTTGTATTCGGTAACCGAACGTACATCCGCTGTCAAAGAACGGCTGATATTGCTCTGTTGTTTTAAGATGTCGTACATTTCAAAACTAACAGTTGCAGCTCCTTTCAATAGACTTTGTGCTATTTGGGCATTCCAAATCAGTTCATTATTGTTCAAACTGGCATCATCATATCCTCTACGGGACTGGTTGGTGATATTAGTAGACAATGTCATCTGCCATGGTAAAGTGACATTGGTACTCGCTCCATATGAGAATGTATAAGGATTCTGGTTCTTTTCAGGACGCAGCTTGCTACGTTCCGCTGTATACTCAATAGAACCATTCAATGAAAATTCAAACCAGTCATTCCGATAGGACCCATTCAGATTCTCCGCCAAAGTCAAACCGGTAGTCGTATTCTTATCATCATGCAATGTTTCCTTATTGTATAAGAACGCTACCTGATTCCGGTAGCTCACACGAGAAAAAGAATTTATAGTAAACTTTTTATTCTTCAAAGCCGAATTAAAACCGAACAATCCAAACGCATTCCAGTTTCCATTGATATTCTGAGGAGTTGAAGTAGTACCACCCGTATTCTCATCATATACCGTACTATTACTGATACTATTCTGAGTAGCAGTGAAATTTACATGAGTCATTATGCCACGCTGCTTCTCGGCATTATAAGTGTTATAAAACAAACGCATGGTATGGGCAAACGAAGGCTTCAAACCTGGATTACCCACACGGATATTCAACGGATTGGAATTATCGACAATCGGCAACAGGTTTTCCATACTAGGCTGGCTACTACGCCCACGATAAGTGATACGCAACTGACTTACTTTGGAGAAGCGATAACGAAAATCCAGATTCGGAGCAAAATTAAATACCGTTCTTGTGGTATCAGTCATGTAATCTCCCTTCTTATAGGACAATTTCGTATTTTGAGGCTGTAAGGACATGCCGGCACTCAACTGATATTTCTCCCGGATAAATCGTAGTCCCAAAGAAATATCATGATTAAAGTATTTATATTCAGCATCCTTACTCAAGCTATCCACATAAGCAGTTTCATAGTTTTCGGGTAATCCGTCATTTATATCCCAAGGATACCCCAAATCGTATGTCGATTTATCACTCTTGCTATTCTTATATTGGAATCTATAACTAAATTGCAGGAAAGTAGCCCGTGCTATAGGTTCGCTATAAGTAAACTGTGCTGTATAATTATAATTTTTAGTAGGCATCGTAATGTATTGATTACGATGTTCTATAGAATCCCCTCCTAAATAGTTCTTTATCTGATAATAACGGGTTTCCGATTGAGCATACTGATCGCTGTCATCATCTCCATATCCAAATGAACCACGGAATGTAATGTTACGTCCCTCATTATTCAGTTTCCGGTTCAGCTGCAATGTTGCATTAGCCGACAAACTATTTGATTTGGACAGATTATGTTCATTGGTAGCATTAATACGAGTATCCCTTAACGGATCATCAGACCCTATATTGTCAAAGTTCAAATAATCATTGGGATTTACCACATACTGATAAGGATCCTCATTAAAAGTACCTGACTCTGCAACTGAAGCTCCCCTTGTCTTATCATAAGAAACATTCGGCCGGAAAATAATATTGGTCATTGAATCGGGACGCCATTCCATACGGAAATCTGCCTTGAAACCTGTTTCCTTATTACTATTGGCTTTGTTTGAATTGGAATAAGAATTCCCCCGACTGCAAAAAACGCTGTGAAGATCCGACTGTTACTACATCTGCATCACGATAGTTGTAACGCATACTACTCCCAATTCCAGTTTTTCGTTTTCTGTAGCAAATTCGCATCCTAGCCATTTTAGTCGCGTTCAATCCATTGTTACGCCTCCAATCGAGGTCCTCCCCCCGAAAATCCCTGATCATTCACATTATTGGCGGAACCAATAATAGAAACCTGAGTTTTATCATAAAAACGGTTAATCATAGCTCTTCCTGTATAACGGTCTTCCGTTCCGGCGCCTAAATCCACGTTTCCAAACCAGCCTTGATTCATCCCCTTCTTCACCGTCAAATCGAGCACTGTTTCCTCCTCACCATCATCAATACCCGTAATGCGTGCCAAATCGGATTTCTTATCATAGGTTTTCAGTTTTTCCACCATATCGACTGGCAAGTTCTTCAAACCGGTCTTCACATCACCGCCAAAAAACTCTTTGCCATCTACCATAAGTTTCTTGATTTCCTTGCCGTTCATCTTTATGTTTCCGTCTTCATCTATTTCTGCTCCCGGAAGTTTTTTCACCAATTCTTCCAACATCGCCCCCTCAGGAGTACGATAAGCAGAAGCGTTATAGCCAATAGTATCTTCTGAAATGGTTACCTGCGGAGCCTCGGCTACAATAACCGCCTCACCCAACATGATAGCATCGGTGGGTAAAGTGACTGTTCCAATATTAACACTCGGTTTACCAGCTGTCAGCTGCAAAGATTTTTCCTGAGTAAGGTAACCTACAAATGAAATTTTAAGTACATATTTCCCCGGACGGGCAGCAATAGAGAATACTCCGTTGTTATTGGTAACATTTCCTACCACCATTGTACTATCGGGTAGAGAAAGTAACTGTACGGTAGCTTGTCCAACCGGGCTTTTATCATCACCATCAATCACAGATCCCGTCACGGTTATGCGCTTGCCACTTTGCGCCCAAGAGAGAGTTGCACAGGTACATACCAGTAACAACAATAATACTAACTTCTTCATTTTTTCTTTTTCCTTGAAATTTTAATGCCTAATGTCCTTTGGACACTCTTGTCGACAAAAGGTTTAACGAAAATGTATTATTTCTTAAACAATCGGTCAACCCAGGCTTTTTTAGTACACCAAATTCCTAGACAAATTAACATTAAAAACCATATAAACTAATAGCAATGGAAATTATCCGCTTCTTCCAGATTTCCATTATATACTCCTCTGACCAACATTACAATATAATAAATCGCCCAACAAA
>ENA-OQCU01000373-OQCU01000373.1-human-gut-metagenome-genome-assembly--contig:-NODE-373-length-21454-cov-3.119098_pt1 | contig 21454 bp, 24 predicted proteins | sample MGYA00242504_ERZ504590 | MGnify/ENA primary metagenome ERZ504590 (study PRJEB26092, sample SAMD00036318) | human gut metagenome | host: Homo sapiens | study: EMG produced TPA metagenomics assembly of... | reverse complement strand
ATCGTGCCCGCGCATCGACGAGCGCGTGCAACGCATCGTCGCCGGGCTGAACGCTTTCGAGCGCAAGCTGACCGGCGAGCGCGACGGAGCCACGTACCGCCTCGACATCGACGGGATATGCTATGTCGAGACGGTCGACGGACGCACGTTCCTCTACACCGAGGACGCGGTGTACCGCACGCCGCTTCGGCTGTATGAGCTGGAGGACAAGCTGGCCGGCACCGAATTCGTACGCGCATCCAAGCAGCTGCTGGCGAACTTCGACCACGTGGTTGCCATCCGCCCGGCCATCAACGCGCGACTGCAGCTGCTGCTGGACAACGGAGAATCGGTGATGGTCTCGCGCCAGTACGCGCCCGCCATCAAGCGCAAGCTGGGGCTGTGAGCCGATCCGCCCCGCTGCCGCATCGCAACCCTTCCGCAACTCAATTCTCCATGCAAAGGAGCACCTCATGAAAAAGATCATCGCACAAACCGCAACCGCCGTCTGCATCGTCTTCACCGTGATGATGGCCTGGTTCCTCGCCATGGGCTACCTGTTCGCCGGGCCCAGCTACGGCCTCAACCTCACGGCAAGCCTGTACGGCGCCGCCTTCGGCATGGCGGCACTCCAAGCGATCTGGTTCACGGGCGCGCTGATCAAGAAGCTTCCCTACCCGGCGCGCATCGCGGGCTTCGGCGCGTGCCTGCTGCCGGTGCTCGCGCTGTGCGCGTGGTTGGGCCAGTGGCTCCCAGCAGAGGATCCCGGGGCGTGGGCGAGCTTCGTCGTGATCTACCTGTTCATCCTCGCGGGCATGACCGCAGGCTACACCGTGTACTACAAGAAGACCGCCGGCGGCTACGACGAGGCGCTCGCGCGCTACCGCGAGCAGAACCGCCGCTGATACCGCGCAGGCGAGCCGCTGAACACGAGCGTCGGCGGCATGTTGGAGATACTCGCGCAGACGCTGCTGTTCAGCATCGCGGCCGCTGGTGGGTCAAACGGCCGGCACGGCGAAATCCTCGGAGCTGAAGTTCTGGTAGTAGCGGCCTCGCTCGGCCGTCGAAGCGCAGCACGCAGTAGTCGGGATCGGTCACCCCCAGCGGATAGTACGCTTTCGTCGCCGTCGAGCCATATCAGCTCCTTGGCCCACGCGTCTTCGAGCACTTCCATCGTGCCCTTGAGCATGAGCCGCGGAAGAACCGCCGGTCGACGAAGTAGATGCACGCCTGCGGATGAGCGCGGTAATGCGCGGCCCGCATGGACGAGGTGTTCGACGTGAAGTAGAACGTGCGGATGCCCTCGCGCTTGCGCGGCGGCAGCATGGCCTTGACCTCGGGGTAGCCGTCCTCGTCCACCGAGCCGACGAACGAGGTGTTCCGGCGGTCGATGAGGTTGCCGATGGTCTGTTCGGGGTCTCGCATCATGAGCGCGCTCCTTTCGGGGCGGCGCGCAAGAGCATGAGCGCCTCGGCGTCGCGCAATATGTCCTCGCTCGTTACTTCCATCATGAGCCAGCGGCCCATGCTGCTGTCGGCCGAGCGCTCGTACAGGGCGCGCACGTACGGGTCGGCCGTCGCGAGCAGCGCCTCGGCCTCATCCTTCTCCTTCGAGCCCACCGACACCATGCAGATGAAGAAACCGTCGCGCGGATATACCGTGCACAGCGCGCGGCCGCGCGCCTTGTACTTCACGTTCCAACCCGGAGCGCCGCCGCATCGGCTGTACTCGATGCGCGGTTTCGCGCCGTAGCTTTCGTCGACGAACGCGGTGAACGCGTCCCACAGGGGATGGTCGATATAGCCGGCGATGTCTTCCATCGTCGGCTCGCGATCGAGGGGAAACAGCTCGTGCCAAGCCGCCATGGGCATCCTCCTAGCTTCAGGGGCGAATAGACGCAGTATATCACACTGCAGAATGCTTTGATCGGGAATTTAAGAACTTATGTTCTCTATTTTTAGAGAGAGCGGCCAAAGAGGGGCGGGCGACCGGCGCAGCATGGAAGGCATCGGTCCCGGACGCATGCCGCGCCATCGTGAGCGGCACCGTCCACCGGCGAATTGCGCACGCGAGAATCGGCGCACGCGCCTTTGGCGAGCGACGTGGTTTCCCTTCACCGACGATTCCTGGAATCGGACGTGCGGCTCACGTAGGATGACCAGCATCTCATAACGCAACGAGTTGAGCGCTTCGCCTTGCCCGCAAACGGCCAGGTGAGGCTCAGTCCTATCCGCGCACCGGCCAACCGCGCCAGCCAACGCCCTTCGAGGGGAGTGAACGCCCATGAACGCCACCGCCCTATTGTCGCGATTCCGACGCACGCGAGGCGCCGTCGTGCCCCATCGCAAGGACACGGCGGAACTGGAAACCATCGACATGCCCGTCCCAAGCGAAATCGTGCTGCCCATGCAGCAGCATATCGGAGCGCTGTGCGAACCCGTCGTGAAGAAAGGGGACCACGTGGACGTGGGCAGCCTCGTCGGGCACGCGCCGCGGGGTCTGTCCGCCGACATCTTCAGCGGCGTGTCGGGCACCGTGAAGGCCATACAGCCCGTCTTCTATTCGACCGGCAAAACCGACACGACGGTGATCATCGAATCCGACGGAGCCCAGACCGTCGCGGACACGGTGGCACCCCCCGAGGTGACCGACCAGGCGTCGTTCCTCGCGGCAATAAAGAAAAGCGGTCTGGTGGGCCTGGGCGGCGCGGGCTTCCCCACCGATATCAAGCTGGCGCCGCCCAACCTCGAGGAGATCGACCTCTACGTGGTGAACGCCACGGAATGCGAGCCGTACCTGTCCACCGACTACCGCGAGATGATGGAGAGCCCCGACGACGTGCTGTTCGGCATTCGCGAGACATGCAGGCACCTCGGCATTCCGAACGCGATGATCTGCATCGAGAGCAACAAGCCCAAGGCCATCGAGCTCATGCGCGAGCTCACGAAGGACGATTCGTCCATCCAGGTGAAGGCGCTGCCCAGCCGCTACCCGCAGGGAGCCGAGAACGTGCTCGTGCACAATGCCACGGGACGCGTCGTCCCGCGCGGAAAGCGCCAGACCGACGTGGGCGTCATGTTGAACAACGTGACCACCATGGCCTCCATCGGACGCTTCCTGAAAACAGGGATGCCCCTCGTCAAAAGACGCTTCACCGTTTCAGGCGACGCCATCGCTCGCCCTTGCAACGCGAACATCATCATCGGCACGCGCCTGCGCGACGTCATGGAATTCGCCGGGCTGACGAAGGAGCCGCACAAGGTGGTGCTGGGAGGACCCATGATGGGCAACGCCCAGATCGATATGGACTACCCGGTCATCCGCCAGAACAACGGCGTGCTCGTGTTCAGCAAAGACGCCATGGAACAGCCCGCCACCACCGCATGCATCCGCTGCGGTCGCTGCACGAACTCGTGTCCCATGCAGCTGTCGCCCATCGCTATCAAGAAGGCGTACACGGTCCCAGGACGCGAAGAAGCTCGACGACCTCATGGCGGATCTGTGCATGGGCTGCGGCACCTGCTCGTTCGTCTGTCCAGCCAAACAGCCGCTCGCCCAGACAAGCAAACTTGCGCGCGACTTCATGCGCGCCGAGATGGCAAGGAGGGGCTAGATGGAACATACGACGAAACGACCGCTTGTCCTCTCGACGCCGCCGCACGTGTTCGACGGCATCACCACGCAGAAGGTCATGCTGAACGTGGTGATAGCGCTCGTGCCCACGCTGATCGCCTCGTTCGTGATATTCGGCTGGCGGGCGCTGCTGGTTACCGCCGTGACCACGGCGGCCTGCGTGCTGTTCGAGTACCTATGGTGCCTGCTGCGCAAGACCCCCCAGACGGCAGGCGACCTGTCCGCCGTGGTCACGGGCTTGCTGCTGGCCTTCAACCTACCCTCCACCATCCGCTGTACATGGCGGTGATCGGCTCGTTCGTGGCCATCGTCGTGGTGAAGGAACTGTTCGGCGGCATCGGGCGCAACTTCGCGAACCCGGCCATCGTGGCCCGCATCGTGCTGTCGGTGTCGTTCACCGCGGCCATGACGAACTACGCCGCGCCCCAGGGTTTCCTCCCCGGCGCAACCGGCGTCGATGCCGTGAGCTCCGCCACGCCGCTGGCCCGGGCGCCGCGCAGCTGCCGTTCATGGACCTCCTGTTCGGCGTGCACCCCGGCGTGCTGGGCGAGACGTGCGGCATCGCCATCCTGCTGGGCTTCGCCTGGCTTCTGGTCACGCGCACCGTCACGTTCACCATCCCGGGCGTGTACGTGGGCACCGTCATCGTGTGCAGCCTGCTCACCGGCCACGACGTGGCCACCCAGGTGTTCTCAGGCGGACTGCTGCTGTGCGCCGTATTCATGGCGACCGACTACACGACCTCGCCCACCACGTTCAAAGGCCAGGTGATCTTCGCCGTGGGCCTTGGGCTTATCACGTGCCTCATCCGCTTCTGGGGGAACATGAACGAGGGCGCGGCGTACTCCATCCTGCTCATGAACCTCGTGGTGCCGTACATCGACTCGCTCACGGCAACCACGCCGTTGGGCGGCGAGAAGAAGCGCCGCTTTGCCCGCGCGAAGAAAGAAGGAGGCGAATGATGGCGAACGCACCCGACACTCCCGCCGCGCCCGCTCCAACCCTCTGGAACAGCCTGGTGAAGCCAGCCGTCGTCCTCGTGCTGATCTGCGCCATCGTAGGATTCCTGCTGGGCTCGGTCGACAACCTCACGTTGCCCACCATCACGGCGAACCGCGAGGCGCGCGCCTGGGCGACCTACAACGCGCTCATCCCCGAGGCGACCGACTTCGAGGCGCTGTCCTGCGACGTGCCCGGCGTGACCGCGCTCATGGAAGCCGACGACGATTTGGGCTACGCCGTCATCGCGCAGTCGAAGGGATACTCCAGCCAGGTTCCCATGGCCGTGGCCTTCGACGACGAGGGCACCATCGCGAACGTCATCGGCATGGACAACACCGAGACGCCCGGGCTGGGCACGAAGGTGCAGCTGCCCGATTTCACCGACCAGTTCCTCGGCCGCGCCGCCGAGCCCCTGACCATCGACGACATCGATGCCGTCACGGGCGCCACCATCTCGTCCAAAGCAGCCTTGGCCGCCGTGAACGAGGCCATCGAAGCCTATCGATCCGCTGCCGGCGAGGCGCCTGCCGCCGCCGCAACCTCGACGGAGAAGGGAGCAGCATAATGGCAGCCATCGACCAAAAGCCCTCGGCGCTTTCCGTGTTCAGCAAGGGCCTGCTCATCGAGCAACCCCACGCTGGCGCCACGATGCTGGGCCTGTGCCCCACTCTCGCCGTGACCACGGCCGTCACGAACGGCATCGGCATGGGCGTGGCCACCACGTTCGTGCTCGTCTGCTCCGGCATCGTGGTGTCGCTTCTGCGCAACATCATTCCCACCACCATGCGCCTGCCCGCCTTCATCACGGTCATCGCCGGGTTCGTGACCATCGTCATGATGGTCGTCGAGGCGTACCTGCCCGACCTCAATCAGGCGCTGGGCATCTACCTGCCGCTTATCGTGGTGAACTGCATCGTGCTGGGCCGCGCCGAGGTGTTCGCCTCGAAGCACCCGGTGAAGGACGCGGCGCTCGACGGCCTCGGCATGGGCGCAGGCTTCACCCTCACGCTCGTCCTCATGTCGGCCATCCGCGAGCTCTTGGGCGCGGGCACCCTGCTGGGCTTCCCTATCCTCCTCGGCATCGTCGAGCCCATGACCGTGTTCATCATGCCCCCGGGCGGCTTCGCCGTGCTGGGCGTGCTGATCGCCATCTCGGTGGTCTTCGAGATGCGCCGCAAGCGGCGCGCGGGAGAGCCGGAAGACGAGGCCATCGCATCGCAGGAAGACGTGTGCGCGTCGTGTCAGATGTGCGACCTGAAGGAGCGTGAGGCATAATGGCCGAGTACGCAGCAATCCTCTTCAGCATGATCCTGGTCAACAACTACGTGCTGGTGAAGTTCCTGGGCATTTGCCCGTTTCTCGGCGTGTCGAAAAAGCTTGACTCGGCCGCGGGCATGGGCTGCGCGGTGACCGTGGTCATGGTGCTTGCCACCGCCGTCACGTGGCCCTTGCAGCAGCTGCTGAACGCGCTGGGGCTGGGCTACCTTCAAACTATCGCGTTCATCCTGGTCATCGCCGTGCTCGTGCAGATGCTGGAAATCGTCATCCGCTACTTTCTTCCCGCGCTGCACGAAGCGCTGGGCGTGTACCTGCCGCTGATCACCACGAACTGCGCGGTGCTGGGCGTGACCATCCTCGCCGTGGACGAAGGCTACAACTATCCGGAAGCGCTCGTGGCCGCGCTGGGCGCAGGCCTGGGCTTCCTGCTGGCGATGGTGCTGTTCAGCGGCGTGCGCCGGCGCGTGGACGAGGCCGAGCCGCCCAAGGCGTTCAAGGGCATGCCCATCACGCTGATCTCCGCGGCGCTGGTGTCCTTGAGCTTCATGTGCTTCGCGGGCGTGGCGGACAACCTGTTCGGCGTGCTGTAGGAAGGGGGACGAATGGACACTGTCGTTTGGACCGTTGCGCTCATGGCCGCCGTCGGCCTCGTAGGGTCGGTGCTGCTGCTGATCGTCTCGCGCAAGCTGGCCATCGGCGAGGACGAGCGCCTCACCTACCTCATGAGCATCCTGCCGGGCGTCAACTGCGGCGCCTGCGGCCACCCCGGTTGCGAGCAGTACGCGAAGGCCATGATGAACGGCGCGCCGCCCAACGCCTGTACCACCGGCGGCGACCGCGTCGCGCAGGCGCTGGCCGCGTACCTGGGCGTGGAGTCCACGGGCGTGGTGCAGCGCGAAGCGTTCGTGGCCTGCCAAGGCTCGCTCGACCATATCGACCCGCAGCTCGTGTTCAAGGGCGTTCCCAGCTGCCGCGTGTTCAGCACGCTGTCGTACAGCAGCTTGTCGTGCCCGTTCGGCTGCCTCGGCTACGGCGACTGCGCCGAAGCGTGCCCGTTCGACGCCATAGTCGTGGAGAACGGCGTGGCGCGCATCGACACGGCAGCCTGCACCGGCTGCGGCACGTGCGCGAAGATATGCCCGCGCGGCATCATCTCGATGGTCGACCAGGCCTCGTCGCCAACCGCCTCCGTGGTGACGTGCAAGAACACCATGGCGGGCGCCAAAACGCGCAAGGTGTGCAGCGTGGGCTGCATCGGCTGCCAGAAGTGCGCGAAAACCTGCCCCACCCAGTCGATCACCGTGGAGAACAACCTCGCGCGCATCGACACGGACACGTGCATCGGCTGCGGAACGTGCATCGAAGTGTGCCCGACCCATGCCATCAGCAAACTGGTGTTCCAGTGATGCCATGGTGAAGCGTTTCGCGCGACAGAACCGAACCACCCGCTCGTCCCGTCGTTCTTGGACCGGACGAGCGTTTGCTGCGCTGCTCGCATGCGCGCTGGGCGCTGCGCTGGCCGTCGGTCCCGTCGGATGCGCGGGCGGCGAGCCCGACGGGGCGGACGTCCCGACCACAACGGCCACCAGCTCCTTCACGGCTATGGACACCGGCATGACCCTCACCGTGCACGCCGCCAGCCAAGCCGTCGCTGACGACGCGGCAAACGCCTGCCGACAGCGCGTCCTCGAGCTGGACGAGCTGCTGGCCCCCGAGAACGCGACCAGCGAGATAGCCCGGATCAACGCCGCAAGCGGCGCGTCGACGGCCGTCTCGCCGGCGACGGCCGCGCTCGTCGCCGCGTCGCTCGACGCGGCGCATCGCACGGGCGGCGCCTTCGACCCCACGGTGTACCCGCTGACGAGCGCCTGGGGCTTCACGACCGGCGACCATCGGGTGCCCCTCCCCCGACGAGGTGGCCGCGCTGCTGCCGTGCGTGGGCTACGCCGCCGTGCAGGTGGACGAAGCGGCTGGCACCGTCACGTTGGAAGACGGCGCGCAGATCGACGTGGGCGGCGTGGCGAAGGGCTTCGCAGCCGACGAGCTGCGCGCCCTGCTGCGCGAGCGCGACATAACCTCGGCGCTGTTCGACCTCGGCGGCAACGTGACGGCCCTCGGCTCCAAGCCCGACGGCTCGCCCTGGAAGGTGGGCGTCGCCGACCCGGACGACCCCGGGAAGCTGGCGGGCCTGCTCGAGGTGCGCGACGCCACGGTGTCTACCTCGGGCGCCTACCAACGATACTTCGAAGGCAAAGACGGAACGCGCTACCACCACTTGCTCGACCCCTCCACCGGCTATCCTGCCGCGTCCGACCTGGCCTCCGCAAGCATCGTCGGCGCGGACGGCGCGCAATGCGACGCGCTGTCCACCGCCTGCTTCGTGCTGGGGCTCGACGGCGCCCTCGACCTGTGGCGCGCGGCCGCGGCGGACGGCGATGCGGCGTTCGACCTCGTGCTGATCGCCTCCGACGGTCGCACGACTGCTGCTGCCACCGACGGCATCGCCGATGCGTACACTCCGGCCGCCGGAACCAACGCCCAGGTGGTGCGCTCATGAAACGCCGCGCGAGCAAAGCGGAGCTGCTGTTCGCAGCCGTCGTCGTGGCCGTGGCCGTGGGCGGGTTCGCCGTCGCGCACGCCGCGGGTGCCGCCAACCCGAGCGGCCATGCCGTCGCTACCATCGCCCGCGACGGCGTCGCGATCGAGACCATCGACCTCGATGCCGTGAAGAACCCTTACACGCTGCGCCTCGAAGACGAGCGCGGCGTGAACGTGGTGGCCGTGGAGCCGGGCCGCATCCGCGTGGCCGAAGCCGACTGCCCCGACGAGGTGTGCGTGCACACGGGTTGGATCGACGGTCCTGCCACGCCCATAGCCTGCGTGCCCCACGGGCTGACCGTCACCGTCGCGCGGGAAGGAGGCGATGGCGATGGCCTCGACGCCGTGGCGCGCTAGCATCGCCGCCCCTTCCACCCTGCGCGTCTGCCGCTGCGCCCTGATGGCGGCGCTCGCTTTGGCACTGACTGCGCTCGAATCGCTCATCCCCGTCCCGATGCCCGTGCCGGGCATGAAGCTGGGCATCGCGAACGTCGTGACCGTGGCGGCCGCGTTCTGGCTGGGCCCCGTCGATGCGGCCGTGGTTCTGGGCGTGCGCATCGTGCTGGCGGCCTTCTTGACAGGCCAGCTGGCGACGCTGCCGTTCAGCATCGTGGGCGGCGCCTGCGCGCTGGCGGTGACGTTGGCGTTCGTCCGCTTCTCGTCGCCGAATCGCGTGCGCCTCGCCGCCATGGCGGCGGCGGTCGCGCACAACATCGGGCAGATCGCCGTGGCCGTCGCGGTCACCGGCACGCCCGAGATCGCGTTCTACCTCCCCGTTCTGCTGGTGGCGGGCATCGCGGCGGGGTTCGCCACCGGCACCGCCGCGCAAGCGGTGCTCGACCGGATTCCGCACGCGCATGCGACGGCCGACCGCGGAAAGCGCGTTCGCGCCTGACCGCTTCGGCCCCTTGTGCACCGCCCACCGAAGGACCGCGCCATGCATGACGGCTCGTCTACCGCTAACCTCGAAATCGCCGAGCACCGCGCACCGGATGCTATGATTGCCGCTGTACTAATGAATGAGCATCGGTAAGATCTGCATGAAAGGACGGCTCATGGGCATCTACGTCATCACCGGCGCCACCAGCGGCATCGGCGCCAAGACGGCCGAAATCCTGCGCGAACGCGGCCATGAAGTGGTGAACATCGACCTCAACGGCGGCGACATCAACGCCAACCTGGCCACGAAGGAAGGGCGCGCAGGGGCTATCGCCGAGCTGCACGAGCGCTTCCCCGAAGGCATCGACGCCATGATCTGCAACGCGGGCGTGTCGGGCGGCAAGGTGCCCATCTCGCTGATCATCTCGCTCAACTACTTCGGCGCCACCGAGATGGCGCGCGGCGTGTTCGACCTTTTGGAGAAGAAGGGCGGCAGCTGCGTGGTAACGTCGTCCAACTCCATCGCCCAGGGCGCGGCGCGCATGGACGTGGCCGGCATGCTGAACAACCACGCCGACGAGGATCGCATCCTCGAGCTGGTGAAGGACGTCGACCCGGCCATCGGTCACGTATACTACGCATCCACCAAGTACGCCCTGGCGCGTTGGGTTCGCCGCATGAGCCCCGACTGGGGTTCGCGCGGCGTGCGCCTGAACGCCATCGCTCCCGGCAACGTGCGCACGGCTATGACGGCCAACATGCTGCCCGAGCAGCGCGCGGCCATGGAGGCCATCCCCGTGCCCACCCATTTCGGCGAGGAACCGCTCATGGATCCCGTCGAGATCGCGAACGCCATGGCGTTCATCGCCAGCCCCGAAGCCAGCGGTATCAACGGCGTGGTCCTGTTCGTGGACGGCGGCACCGACGCCCTGCTCAATTCCGAGAAAGTCTACTAGGAGGCGACCATGGTCATCAACGATTTCGTTTCCGCGATGCAGAGCAAAGATCACGAGGCGCTGGCCGCCTGCTTCGCCGAGGAGTGCCGTCTGTTCGACTACTGCCCCTCCGTGGTGAAGCGCCAGAACTCGTTTCTGTTCGGCCGCAACGCCATCGAGATGTACTACCACAACAAGTTCATGTTCGGAGGCTTCGGCATGCTGGACCCGCGCGTGGTGAACGAGCGCACGGTGAACTTCTACGCCGATTACAACGGCACCATCATCCACGCCCTCGCCCAGATCGAGAACTGCACCGACGGCTCGTGCAGCCTCGACGACAGCCTGATCAGGGAGCTGGTGATCAGGCCGGCGTAAGAGGTCGGCGACCGTTTGCTCGCGAACGCCCGGCAAGCCCCGTGCCTGCCGGGCGTTCGCTTTTCTCAGGGCCTCATGGGGAAAGGGCGCCAAGGGTGTGTCAAATCACCCGTCCCCTTGACGCACGCCCCGTCCCTGGGCGAGCCCTACGGATTGCACACGGAACAGGCGCCGTAGCCTTGAGCGATGGCATCGGAACGCGATATCGCGATCTGGCTCTTCTTCAGGTACCGGCATCCGTCACGGTGGTATTTCTCGCCCGTGTTCGTGATGTACACGGTATCTCCGCCTCCGCCGCTCGCCGCAGCAGCCGCGGCTGCTGCGGCCGCTGCTTCTTGTTCGGCAGCGGCGGCCGCTGCTGCTTCTTGCTCGGCTGCCGCTGCCGCAGCAGCTTCGGCAGCCGCCGCTTCCTCGGCCCTCTGGCGCTCGGCCTCCTCCTGCGCGGCTTTCTCCTGAGCAGCCTTCTCCTCCTGCGCCTTCTGCATGGCGGCGGCGTCTTGCGACACCTTGATGCGCACCGTGCGGTCCGCGGATCCGTCGAACGCGCATTCGACGCGCTCGGCTTTGAACAGCACGTCGCCCGCCTCGAGCGAGGACGCGGACACCTCGAACGTGTACGAGCCCGCCGGATACGCCAGCACGTACGTCTTTCCGAGGGCTGCCCTGTGCGAATCGCTCACTTTTGTGCCGTCGGCCTGCGTGCCGGTCACCAGCACCGTCACGGAAGCGGGGACGTCCTCCTCGCCGGCGGCCTCGACGACGAAGCTCAGCTCGTGCTCCTCGGCCGCTTCCAGAAGCGCCTCTTGTTGCTGCGAAGCCGGCTGGTCGGGCTGCTGCACCTGCGCATCGTCGCCGGAGGCCATGCCCGCCATGATCGTGATACCCAGCAGCAACGAGCACGCCGCCAACCCGAGCGTCGCCTTCGGGGCGGCGAGGGCCGGCGAGCCCTCCGTAGCCTTCCTGTCGCGCACGAACAGCCCGAGCGACACGGCGCCGCACGCCGCGCCCACGAGCGCGAGCGATCCCGTGAAGCACAGGACCAGGCCGATGATCGCCAGCACAAGCGGCAAGCGCTTGCGCGGCGGTACGGCGGGCTCGTCCCCGGAGGGAAACTCGACGATGCCCCCTTCGAACGAGCCGGGCTTGTACGGCTCCGCGCCTTCTTTGCCGGCGGCATCCGCATCGCGGGCCGACTTCGCGGATCCCACCTCCTTGACGGCACGCTCCGCCTCACCCGAACGCGCTTCTTCGCGCTCAGGACGCTCGATCGGCTCATCCCCCATGGTTCCCATCCTTCCCTCCAACGGGCGCGTTTCCCCCCAAGCGGCACCGCAAAAGGGTCGCGCCTCCCTCGAATGACGGCATTGTCCTGCGAAAACGCGCGTCACCCGCCTTATCCGACGCTTCATTCTAGCAAACCGGAAGCACGAACATGATCTTTTCAGTAAGATATTTCGAGGAAGGGTCCTCTTGCCGAGGGCGTCGCAAGCCGCCCTGGCGGCTGCAAGTGGAGTGGCGGCTGGAGCGCGGGGCTCGCGAATCGCACTCCGTCAGCGAAATCGGAAGAAAACGACCATGTTCCCGACTTATGCGCACCTCCGCCACGCCGATTCGGCCTTCGCGGACATGTTCGGGACATGTCGCGCAACATAATCCCAGGTCAGAAGTTCACCGAAGTTCACTTCGCGACCACGAGCGGTTCCGAAAGCGCACATAAGTCGAGGACATGGTGCTTGTCGCCGTTTTCGACAACGCAAGTGCGCATAACTCGGGAACTTACCCACGCCGAGCCGTCCCGACGATGGCGCGAAAAGGGCGCCCGGAGGGGGTGGGCGCCCTTTTCTCGAAACCCGCACAGTCGAGTGCCGACCGGCGCTCTTGCGAAACGGATCGTTTTACGAAGCAGAACCTTCCGCCGCAGCGTTCTGCCCGGCGATCCTGCCGATGGTCACGGCGCTAAGCACAGTCCAACCGCTCGCGCAGTTCCATTCGCACACTTCGCCCGTGGCGTACAGACCGGGTACCGGCTCCAAGGTCACGTCTCCCTTGCCGGAGCTTGCCAGCTTGAGGGCCTCGCCGTTCGTGTTGATCTTGACGCCGCCGATGGTCATCGACGTGCTCACGGTCACCGGAGCCGCATAGAACGGGCCGGTCATGGGAACGAGGTGCTCGCCGCTTCGACCGAAATCCTCGTCGAGACCCGCCTCGACGAACCCGTTGTAGCGCTCCACCGTCGCCTTCACCTTCGCCGGATCGAGGCCCACCTGCTCGGCGACCTCCTCGACGGTGTCGCCGCAAGGCCACACGATTTCGCGCACGCTCAGCAGCTTCTCCAGCTCGGGCGTCGTGGGAATCATGAGAACAACTTCCTTGCCATCCTGCTCGTTCTGCTTCGCCAGCACGTCGATCGCAAGAGCCCTGCCGAAATACTGACGGCCCTCGTTGCAGAAGCGCTCGCCGTTCTCGTCGAGCAGAAGCCCGTTCAGGCGCTCGGAGTAGTCGATGAGCACGGGCGACTTCGTGGCCGCGCCGGCCACCGGGCTCATCAGCGGTTGCCATGAGGTGCGTGTGGTGAACACGCCGGCGTCAGACGCCATCGTCAAGCCATCGCCGGTCAGTCCCGCGGCACCCGAAGCCTTCAGGTTCTTGTTCGCAGGGCACAGGGCAACCAGCATGTCGGTGCTGCCCGAATAGCCGCCCGTAGCCAGCACCACGCCCTTCTCGGCCTTGATGCGAACACGCTCGCGGCCCTTCATAGCCTCGACGCCCACAACGCGGCCGTCAGCGTCCTTCACGAGCTTGGTGACGGCGGTTTTCGTCTCGATGGAGACGCCGGCGCTTTCGGCAGCCGCGGTCATGGCACTCACCATCGCGCCGCCCTTGCCCACCACCTGGTGAACAACAGGCAGATCGGTGTAGCTCATGCGGGGGCCGACCTCTTCCTCGAACGGAACGCCCAGCTCTTCGAGCCAGTCGATGGTCTCGCCGCACTTGTCGGCGTTCAAACGGGCCACCTCAGGATCGATCGCACCGAACCACTCGGAATGCGCCATGAACCAGTCGTAGATCTCGTCCGGTGAAACATCGATGCCCTGGGCCTTCGCCAAACGGGTGCCCCATCCGGAAACGATGCCGTCGCATACCGCGGAATCGCCGCCAAGACCGTTCTCCTTCTCCAGAAGGACGACCTTCGCGCCTGCCTTGGCAGCTTCGATGGCTGCCGCATGCCCGCCTGCGCCCGAGCCGACCACCACCACGTCGAACGTTTCCGTCCAATCGCCGTCAGCAGCCGACGAACCGCCCGCACTGCATCCCGAAAGCACCGATGCGGCAGCAATGCCCATCGCGCCGGCGAAAGCGGCACCGACGAACCCCCGGCGAGAGAGATCCCCTTCTATACGCTCCATCCCTTTGTTCCTTTCAATAATTTGAACCGTCGAGTCGAAACCCGACATGCAATCAACGGTGAAACCATTGCAGGAAGCTCCCCATCCGACGCGTCTTCGAACGGCTCCGATTCAATCGGAGCATCACCAATCATACAGGCCGTGCAATACCCTGCATATTTCAAGTATGGTAATCTGGGTATAAGGCAATGCCTATACAGGGGAAGAAACGGGGAGGCGCCATGAATGATGTCCAGCTGAGGTCATTCACAGCCGCAGTGGAGCTGGGGAGCTTCAACAAAGCGGCGAAAGGCCAGTTCCTTTCCGTGCCCTCGTTCGCCCAAAGGATCAACTCGCTCGAAGCTGAGCTCGGCTACCGCATCCTTGAGCGAGGCCCGAGCGGCGTGCGCCCCACCGATGCCGGGCTTGTTCTCTATCGGGCTGCGAAAGAGGCTCTCGACATCCTGGACAAGGCGAGGGAAGAAGGGCGATCCGTCGCGGAGGAGCAACCGGCCGAGCGCGTGACGATCGGAGTCTGGTGGCAGGTCCACCCCTTCATGATGGAAGCGGTCCGGCAGATGGCGCAAACGCATCCCCGCCTCAAAATCGACTTCGTGGAAACCTCGTACGGCAACGCGGCAGAAGGGTTCGCGCAGGGGCTGTTCGATCTTTTCTTCTCTGCGGACTCGCTTGCGCTACGGCAGATGGGAGCCTCGTTCACGCCGCTGTCGCGCGAGAAATACTACTGCGTGTTCTCCCCCGACAGCCCCTTGGCGAAGCGAGAGACGATATCCACCGACCTGCTCGAAAACATCACGGTGTACGCAGGAGCGGACTATCGCGACGTTCCCGAGCTGCACGAGTTCGAATCCTTTTTCGCGCGAGACAACGTGGTGAAGGAATCCATTTTCAGGGAGAAGCTCACCATGGACTGCCTTCGAGGCGACGCCGTGTCGTTCTTCAACCATTCCAACATCTCGAAAATATGCCCGCCGCTGGAAGCGCGCCCCATGGAGTGGCCGCCCCTCGCCTACGGAGCCCACGTCCGTCCCGGTGCGCCGCGCGTCGTGCGCGACGTGCTGGATGCCTGCATCGACAGCTTCAAGCGAACCGGCTGAGCCGGTGTCGCCGGGGCGCCCGATACGCCGGCTACTGCAGTTCTACGGTCACGCGGAGGACGCCTCCCTCGAGAGAGGCGGCGGCGGTGGCCCCCATGGAGGCGGCCAGCTGGGAGACGATGGCCAAGCCCAAACCTGCCCCCGCGCTCGATCGAGCGCCGCCTCCTTGGTAGAAGCGCTCGAACAGGCGGTCGACGTCGATCGCATCCGGATCATCCACGCGGTTCTCGAACGTCACGCGCCCGCCGCGCTGCTCGATGACGGGCGCCGCCGCGCCGTGGCGAAGCGCGTTCGCCGTCAAGTTGCGGAAGATGCGCGCGAGCGCCTCGGCATCGGCCTGCACGACCGCCTCGTCGTCCAGCAGCACGCGCGGCTCCCAGCCCCGCTCGCGGAACTGCGGGTACAGCCCGGCCAGCACGTCTCCCAGCACGTCGGCCGGACGCACCGGCTCGTACGCCACCTCGAACGACGGATCGTGCACCTGGGCGAACGAGAACAGGTCGTCCAGCAGCACCCGCACGTCGTCCAGCCGATGGGCGGCGGCGCTCAAGTAGCGCTCCTTCGCCGCGGGATCGGCCTCGTCCTCCACCAGCTGCAGGTAGCCCTGCGCCCCGGCCAGCGGCGTGCGGATGTCGTGCGACAGGCACGTGAGCCCCGCTTGGAACGCCTGGCGCGCCTGCTGGGAAGCGATGCGCTCGTTTTGCAGCTCGTCCAACTCCGCATTCACGCCGCGCGCGATGCCCAGCACGCCGCGCGTGCGCACGAACGCCGTCATGCGGGCATTGCCGGTAGGTTCGCGCTGGTCGAGGAATCGCGCCATGCGCCGCAGCTCCCGCTCGTATCGGAAGGAGACGAGCGCCGCCCCCGCGGCGAACGCCGCAATCGCGACACCGGCCAGCACGAACCCGTTCATGTTCCTACACGTCCTTTCGAGCGCACACGCCCAGCGCCACCGCCACGCACGCCACCAGCACCGTGCCGCACGAGACGAGGATATGGCCTATGTCGCCCGGCGACGCCAGCAGCGCCTGACCGCCCTGAACCAGCAGCGCACAGCTGCCGTACGGAAGCCATTCCGCTGCGCGAGCGAGGGGCTCCCATGCAACGGAAGTGCTCGCGAGCAGTGTGACGACAATGCCCACACCCCTACTCCGCGTCAACCAGGTTGCCGTCGCGGCCAGCATTCCATACGTCCAAAGGACAAGCAGCAGCAACCCGTACCAGACGGCGATTTCCGGGACCGAATCCGCATGGGCGTACGCGAACCCTGCCGCCTTGAGAAGGATTTCGAACACAGCGATACCGAACACCGAGAACGCCGTCGAGAGCATGACGACGAACACGATCTTCCCGCCGTAGTAGTCCAAGCGATCCCGTCGCGACAGGGGCAGGCTCTTCACGAAACCGCTTGAGAAATCAAGCGCAAAGAACTGGGCGACCACCACGGAGACGAGGAGGACCGTCGTCCAGATCCACAGACCGGACTGGGTCTGCGTGAAGCTTCCAAGCTCCTTGCCGTTTTGGATCGCCATCGACGAGGGGCCTTCCCCGCCCGTCGCGCTAAGGTCAGGCATGGCCGCCGTGCTCATCATATACACCGAAAACGCCACCGCCGCGAGGATAATACCGAGCGCTACATACAGCGTCTTGGTCTTGATCAGGCGATATGCATCCATGCGCAGGTACTTAAACATGAGCAGCATCCCCTCCCATGAGTTCGAGGAAGTAGTCTTCCAAATCACGCTCGTGGACACGCAGTTCGTACACCGGGATATTGTTCGCAGCCAGGAACGTGCCGAACACGGTCGCGTCGAGCGCTGCGCGCTCCTCCGACACGCCCCGCAAGCGCAGCGTCCCGTCCGGCAACACCGTGCAGGCGATATCAGGATATGCCTCGGCCAGCAGCGCCAGCGTGCGCTCCGGCTCAGCCGTGCGCACGACCAGGTAATCGCCGCACGCCTGGGTCACTTCGTCCGCCGTCATCTCGCATACCATCCGACCCGCGTCGATCACGCCGTAGCGCGTGGCGATGCGCCCCAGCTGGTCCAGCACATGCGAGCTCACCACCACGGTGACGCCACGCTGCTCGTTCAAGCGGATGATGAGGTTGCGCATCTCGCGCACGCCCTCGGGATCGAGCCCGTTCATCGGCTCGTCCAGCAGCAGCACGTCGGGCGAGCCTAGCATCGCCAGCGCCAATCCGAGGCGCTGCTTCATGCCCATAGAGTAGTTCTCCGTTCGCTTCCCGCCCGCAGTACCCAGCCCCACGACGCTCAGCAGCTGCTCGATTTCCCCCACATCGTCCACGATGCCCAGCGCGATAGCCTTGCAGCGCATATTATCGAACGCGGTCATGTTGGGGTACAGTCCAGGGCTTTCCACCAACGCGCCGATGCGGACGGCCTCGCTGTACTCAGCGCTGCCCGACGGGTCGGCGGCCAGGCGGTCGAACAGACGCACCTCACCCGCCGTGGGACGGATCATCCCGCAGATCATCTTCATCGTGGTCGATTTTCCTGCGCCGTTTCGGCCGACGAAGCCGTAGATATCGCCGCGGGCGACGTGCATGTCCAGCCCGTCGACGACGTTGCGCCCGCGATACGCCTTGCTCAGGCCACGCGTTTCAATTGCCAGCACGCGATTCTCCTTCCTGACGGCTTGCCGCAACGTCCGCTTAGCCTTTCAGAAGCTGAGAGTTTTCGCACAGGCGCATCAGGCCTCTTAGCTCAAACCCTCAGAACCTTCAAGGTTATGCGGCTCGCTGCAGCAAGCCCGCCTACTCCTGCCGTGAACGCTCTGCCATCCACGATACGGAGAAGGCGTTAGGGAACCTTCCCGAAAACGTTAAGAAAGTTGTAAGAACGCGCGCGAAGACAAGCGAACCGCTCATTCGGCCAGCTTGAAGCCGATGCCCCATACCGTTTCTATCTCGCCGGCCGAATGCGCGGCGCGCAGCTTGCTGCGGATGTTGCTGACGTGCACGTTGATGGCCTTCTCCTCGACCGCGCTTTCCTCGTTCCATGCGATCTCGAACAGCTCGCGCTTCGTGAACACCTTGCGCGGACGTCGCACGAGAGCTTCGAGGATGTTGAACTCCAGGCGCGTGAGGCGCACGGGCTCGCCCTGCACCGAAAGCGTGCGGGCGTCGACGTCGAGCGTCCAGTCTTTGTAGCGCATCGCGGCTGCGGCGGCGGGCTCGGGGAGGCGCTCGTCGGAAGGCGCGCCGGACGCGGATGCGCGGCGAACGTCGGCGTGGCGCAGCTGCACCTGCACGCGAGCCAGCAGCTCGTCGAGGTCGAAGGGCTTGGTCAGGTAATCGTCGGCGCCCAGCTTCAGCAGCGCCACCTTGTCGGCGGCGGTCGTGCGCGCCGACATCACGATGACGGGCATGTCGCCGCGGGCGCGCACGAGGCGCACCACGTCCTCGCCCGCCATGCCCGGCAGCATGAGATCGGTGATCACGAGGTCGAACGGCTCGGAGCCGGAAAGCAGCAGCCGCCCCTCGCTGCCCGAGAAGGCCTGCGTGCAAGCGAACCCGTTGCGGCGCAAATGCACCGCCACCACCTCGTTGATGTCGGCGTCGTCCTCGATGATCACTATGGATGCCGGTTCGCTCATAGAGGGTATTGTACCGCAAGGCAAACGCGGGAACCCGCATTTCGAGAGCCGCAACCGCACGCACCCTCTTTTCGCTCCAAGCCCAAACGGCAAAACATGCAGTGAAACGCGCTCTGCCATGGAAAAGGCCGAAAACGGCAATGTCCCCTACTTATGCGCACTTCCGCCAAGCAAGTCTTAGACTTCTGCGCGCCTCATCGTGAACGTGATCAGGGAAATACCTGGTCACAGAATCTTTTGAATTGCGAGAGCCGCAAAAAAGAGAAGGTTGGAGCCTTTCGGAGCGCACGTAAGTCACGGACATTGCCTTTTTCGGCCTTTTTCATGGCAGAGCAGCGCATAAGTCGGGAACTTTTCCATCGTGGACGCGATGGCGATGTTGACGGAAAGCCCCGAAGCTCGCACCTATCGGAGAGCGCTCAAGCATCGCCTCGAAGAGGAAGGCAGTCGGTTGGTTGCAGAATGCAGCCAACTGAAAACGCAGTCTGCGGAAGACAATAGTTCTACCGCACCGACGCCGGCACCACCGAGCAGGTACTGCGCCTCGTCCGGTCCATCCCCTCGCCCAAGGCCGAGCCGTTCAAGCTGTGGCTCGCACAGGTCGGCAAAGAGCGCATCGACGAAATGTTCGACCCCGAGCTCGCCATCGAACGCGCCATCGAGTACTACCGCCGCAAAGGCTACACCGAGGACTGGATCAGCCAGCGCCTGTTCTCCATTCGCGTGAGGAAGAACCTGACGTTCGAATGGCGAGAACGCGGCGTGAAAACCAATTCCGAATACGCCATCCTGACCAACGACATATATCGCGCCTGGTCGGACATGACCGCCCGCGAGTATAAAACCTTCAAAGGCCTCGCCAACGAAAGCCTGCGCGACAACATGAGCGACCTAGAGCTAGCTTTGAGCACGCTGGCGGAAGCCACCACGGCCGAGGTCGAGCGAGCGACCGACCCTGAAAGCCTCCCCGAGCATCGCGAGGTCGCACGCTCAGGCGGCGAGGTGGCGGGCATCGCGCGCAAAGCAGCCGAGAAGAAGATCGGCGGGCCCGTCATCACCTCGGCCACCGCGCCCGATTTCGGTCGCCTCATCATGGAAGTGATCGAGGTGCAGGCCATCGAGGAAGAGGGGGATGCGCTAAACGCCGATGCGGCCGAATAGGCGCGCACCCGATCGTGACGACGAGATGGAACCGGCTGTCGGCCTGGCCGTCGGTCGCTTGCATCTTGCTGCACTCGCATTCCCGCACCGCCTCTCGCGTGCTAGAATATCGGCAACAAAGAGCCAGTGCGAGCGCCCCTCCTCACGAGGCGGCCCATTGCGGAAACCGTGCCCTCGTTTCCCCTACCACGCCCGTAAGATCCTCTCAACCCAAGGGCAATGAGGAGGCGCGGTGGCTTCACCCTCGATATGCTTCGGATACGAAACCGCTTTGCAGATCCTGCGCACGACCGACCCGCGAGAGCGAACCCTTTTGCGCAGCGGAGCGCACACGATGCCGGATCGAGCGCCCAGCATGTGCGCCTTTCGGCAGGCCCTCGAATCGCTCGAAACGTTGCACCCATCCATGATGCTCGAACAACCTGTGCATCTTCTGGTGTCTCGCGTATCCCAATGCCGATCTACAAGCGCTTTCACGGTGCGCGCATGCAAAACGATCGTGCAGGGACGCCCGCTTCACCGACTTGGCAACGGCGCATACGTAAGCGCTGCACCCCTCGCCTTCGTGCATATAGCAGCTCAAGAGACCAGCATGATCGCACTGCTCGAACTCGGCTACGAACTGTGCGGCTCCTATCAAACCAGACGAACCGGCACATCATCCGCCTACCAGGTCGAACCCCTGTCATCGATTCACGCCCTTGCAGACTTCGCCACACGAAACCCGTCGCTTCGCGGCGCAACCAAAGCCGCGAAAACCTTGCGCTACCTTGCCGACAACTCGGCCTCCCCGCGCGAGACCAAGAAAGCCATTCTCCTCGGCCTGCCCATGATGTACGGCGGATACGGGCTGGGCATTCCCCGCATGAACTACGAGGTGAAAGCCAACCCGGCTGCACGAGCGCTTACGGGCAAATCGTGTTTCCGGTGCGATCTATGCTGGCCGGAAGCGAAGCTCGATGTCGAATACCAAAGCCGGGAATCGCACTCCGGGGAAGAAAAGCGCATCGAGGACTCCCGAAGGACGAACGCCCTCGCTTCCATGGGCTGGACCGTCGTCTCCGTCACCAATGACGAGCTGGACAGCCTAGTCGCCACCGATGCGATCGCGGACAGGATCCGCAAGCATCTCGGAAAACGATCGCAGGTGCGCGTGGCAAACTACCACTCGAGGAAGCTGAAACTCCGCAGACAGCTCGGCCTCCCAATAGGGTACGACTGACTTTCGATGCATCTTCCAGGCTGTGATTCGCACAAAAAACCGCGACGTTTGATTCCTTGAAGAAAGCCGAGGGAGCGCCGATCGAGGGATCTCGACAAAACCGCAGGTGGGAAACTCGAGCCCGGAACCCGTCCGAGATGCGAAGCCCTCCGTCCCGCTCGAACGGCCCTTTCACCATCGAACGTCGCCGCTTTTTGTGCAATCCTGCGCGAATCTTGCGCATTGGCCGCCGGCAGCGGGTAGTGAAACACGGACAAGAAAGCGGCC
>ENA-OQCU01000372-OQCU01000372.1-human-gut-metagenome-genome-assembly--contig:-NODE-372-length-21502-cov-3.954901_pt1 | contig 21502 bp, 14 predicted proteins | sample MGYA00242504_ERZ504590 | MGnify/ENA primary metagenome ERZ504590 (study PRJEB26092, sample SAMD00036318) | human gut metagenome | host: Homo sapiens | study: EMG produced TPA metagenomics assembly of... | reverse complement strand
GCCACTGAAGGGAAGTAACCCATCTGTTGTCATCAGAGAAACGAGAGGAACCGTCGGCACGGAACGTAGCCGTAAGCATGTATCTGTTGAGTAAAGTATAGTTCAAACGGCCGAAGTAAGAAACCAAAGAACTGTGAGTGGCCCATGCCTGTTCTTCTCTCAGCTTAGCGTCATGAGGTTCACCATTGTAAGGGTCGGTACCCTGCCCGTAGTCATAACCACTGCGGTGGAAATGGCTCTCTTCACCACCAACCATAATGTCAAAGTTATGTGCACCGATTTCTTTCACATACTGGGCATAAGCATTGGCAGTGATACTATATTTATAAGTCTGAGTCACGCCGTTCCAACCGTAGTAGTTGGGGCTATAAGCATATTTAGAAGTTATATCGTCCTGCTTGCTCTCTGTGTACTGACCTCCATAACTTGCATGCAGACGCAAATCCTCAAAGCCATGTACCTTATAATCCACATCAAAATTACCCGTAAAGTCATTGGCTACAGCTTTCGTTTCTTTGAGCATCAGCAGAGCCAAGGGATTCTGGGGAGCGTTGGGGTTATTAGTATATTTCCACTCGGGATTGAGGTCCTTGGGTGCCTGCGTATGCTGGAAATAGCCGCCAAAGAAAGGAGCACGCTCATCATCAGCGTCGAAATAAACAGGCTGCGTAGGATCCATTGAGAGGGCTGCTCCTATCGCACCGCCTGCATCAGCATAACGGTCTTTTTCGTACATATACTTGGCATTAATCTTCAAATTGAGATGATTGTCAAAGAAAGAGGGAGAAAGGCTCAAGCCGACATTGGCACGACGCATCCAAGAGGTTTCGACGATACCGTCAGAAGAATTATATCCCACACTCAAACGGTAAGGCATGTTCTTCAAACCGCCGGACACCGATACATTGTGGCTGTGAGAGATGGCTGTACGGAAAATCAAGTCCTGCCAGTCGGTATTGGCCTTGCCCATACCGACTTCACCGGCTTTGTCGCCCCACATGTTATTAATAAGATCGCGGAATTCATCGCCATCAAGCACATCATACTTTTTCTGGACCATAGAGATGGTCATGTCACCATTGTAGGATACTTTGGGAGCAGATCCGCTCTTACCTTTCTTCGTAGTAATGATGATAACGCCATTGGATGCACGGCTACCATAGATGGCAGTGGCCGAAGCATCCTTCAAAACGGTGAAAGTCTCGATATCGTTCGGATTGACCATCGCCAAAGGATTACTCATGCCTTTCGGAGTTTCGTTATCGATAGTCAAACCATCGATTACAATCAGCGGGTCATTAGAAGCATTCAGAGAAGAACCGCCACGTACACGAATCTGCGCACCGGCGCCCGGGGTACCTCCCGCAGTGATAACGTCCACACCGGCAACTTTACCGACCAACATATCCTGCGCATTGTTGGTGATACCTTTACTGAGTTCATCCGGTTTAATAGCAGTAACCGAACCAGTCAAGTCATCTTTCTTAGTGCGGCCATAGCCCACAACAACAACTTCGTCCAGCAATTCGCTATCTTCTACTAAAGTTACGATGATACTGGGAGCCGCAGCCACTTCCTGAGTTTTATAACCGATGAAAGAAATAACCAAAGTGGAACCCTTCGGAACATTTAATGAGAAATTACCATCCAAATCGGTAATAGTACCATTTGTAGCATTCCCTTTTTCCACTATACTCGCGCCTATCACGCCACCCAAGGCATCTTTCACATGCCCTTTCACAGTGATGTTCTGTGCATAAGCGCCTACAGACAAGAATAGCCCTAAGATTAGGGTAAGAATCGTTTGACAGATTCTAAGATTAACTTGCTTCATGCATTTAATAAATTAAAGTTAACAATATTAATTACCTATATATATTATTCGAAAAAATAAATTTTCGTACTTTCGCTTTCCAACGTCTTTCAAGTACCCAAAAGCATGACGCAACAAAAATATGCTTTATTACTTTAGTAAAGTATAAAGAGAGTGTAAAATGTGGGAAACGAACAGTGCAAACGATTGCATGCGGTTGCACAAGATAGAAAAATCACTTGATATATCATAATACAGCGCTTCTCTCCACTCTACATGTGGTATTCTTGCACATAACATATATGTTTATTCTGCTGAAGTACAGAGATTTTCACCGCCTAACGGCCGTTAGGCGATTTGTTGATGGCCGTTGGCAGATCGCTTTACGGCCGTCAACAAATCGCTTTACGACCGTTAAGCACTACACAACATCAAGACAAAACAAAAGAAACACAAAGCTTTTACTGAAGAAATGCCATGCATGTATAAACCAAGCAACATACTTTCAGGATATGAATAACGTGTCTGCACAATATTAATATGCCATTAACACGATATTAAACAAAATGGCCGACATGATATTAACTTGTTACATTACAACAAGTTAACATCATGTCGGCCCTAAAAACAGAGGTGGAAGCAAAATTTGCTTCCACCTTTTTCTGTTGCTTCCACCGCACTTCAAATACCGATGAACAAAGAGTTACAGAGCAGGTGTGGTAGAGTGGAAGCAAATAGTGCTATTTATTTCTCTGAAGTATAAAGTACCAGCTTTCCGGACTTCAATCCTTTAGCCCTTGCCTCAAACACAATCTCACCGGCTTGCTCGCCACTCTGCACAATAGCCGTCAGCTGACCGCTGAAAGCCGGCATCTTGGGCAGATGGAACAAATCGAGGCTGGTAGCATCTCCATTGGCAGCAGCACGATATTTTCCGGCACCCTTCACCGAGAAGTTTACCATGCGGCTGTCTGCCGGACAAAGGTTACCGTCCTTATCCACGACACGGACTGTGATATATGCCAGGTCCTTACCATCGGCAGACAAGCGGGTGCGGTCGGCAACCAGCTCCAGATGATGGGGCTTGCCAGCGGTACGAATCACCTTTTCTTCTGCAGGCTTACCGGAAGCATCATAAGCTACCACTTTCACTTCGCCCGGTTCATAAGGAACATCCATCCACATCAAGCGATAGCGACGCTGCAAAGCAAGGGAGTCCTGACCTTCCAAAGCACGGCTTTCATCAGCAGTAAGTTTCCGCTGTTTGCCATAACTCTTTCCGTTGACGAACAGTTCGGCACTGGGATAGCTGGTGTAAACAAAAACCGGAGTATTCTCCCCTTCCCTGCCCGGCCACGTCCAGTGCGGAAGGACATGCAGGGTATTTGCCTGCTTGTTCCATAGGCTGCGGTACAGATAGAAACGGTCTTTGGGGAGGCTTGCCAAGTCTATGATACCGAAAACGGAGCTGTGGCTGGGCCAGGAATCCGTACTATAAGGAGAAGGTTCACCCAAATAATCAAAGCCCGTCCAGACGAACTGTCCGATTGTCCAGTCATAATCATCAGCCAAAGCAAAATCCTCATCGGGAAGATTCGACCAGGAACAACACTCCACATCATAACCGGAGCACTGATGGTCATCGTACATCACACTGGCACCCTTCTGTACGGGAAATTTATAGACACCACGAGAACTTACAGTGGAAGCCGTCTCCGAACCGAGCACGAATCAATTTCTGTGGAAGAGTCTCATAAGACTCCACATAACGGTGAGCCCGATAATTAAGACGGGTACATCAATCATTGCCGCAAACCCGTTGGCAAGCACACAAGTCACCTGGTCCATACCGCAAGTAACGGGGGCGTGTAGGGGTCTTCGCGATGGCAAATATCCTGCAGGAAAGAAGCCACTTTGTAGCCCTCGGGGACTACATTGGGTAGGAACCTCATTTCCTATACTCCACATTACCACACAAGGATTGTTCCGATAATGATGCAGCATGTTTACCATATCCTTTTCTGCCCATTCGTTGAAATAGCGGTGATAACCATTCTCACATTTGGCAATATCCCATTCATCGAAAGGTTCCAACATCATCATAAAGCCCATCTCGTCACAGAGTTCCACCAATTCGGGTGTAGGCATATTGTGGGAGGTACGGACTGCATCACATCCCATATCCTTCAATAATGTCAACTGACGGCGAAGAGCAGCCACATTGACAGCCGCACCCAACGGGCCCAAATCGTGGTGATTGCATACCCCCTGGAATTTACGGTGCTTACCATTCAGGAAGAATCCCTTATCAGCTATAATCTCAATGCTGCGGATACCAAAACGCGTGGTATATTCGTCAGTCTGTTTGCCATCTACATAAATCTTAGATACTGCCTTATATAAATAAGGTGTCTCAGGGGACCACAGAGACGGAGCATTTATCAGAAAATTCTGCTCAAATGGCTGTCCGTGATTAATTTTCCGGCTATTATCCTTACGGGCTACTATCTTACCGTCCGGCGCAATAATATCAGTAGAAATACGAACATCCGCATCACCGGCATTCCGTATTGTAGTACGCAGACGCACGGAAGCGTATTCAGCAGAAACATGCGGTGTGGTGAGCTGTGTACCCCAAACTGGAACATGGACACGTTCCGTAGTAACTAGGCGGACATTGCGATACAATCCCGCCCCCGGATACCAACGGGAGGACTGGGGCCTGTTTTCCAGACGGACAGCCAGCACATTGTTTTTACCGTCGGCATTCAGCAAACCGGTAACATCGCAATGAAAAGAGTTATATCCGAAAGGCCAGAAACAAGCTTCTTTCCCATTGACATAGACCCGAGCCTCACTCATAGCACCATCGAAAACCAGAGTGACCTGCTTGTCGGCAGGAGCATCAAAAGCCGTACGATACCAACCGACACCCACATAAGGCAACCCTCCGGTACGCCCGGTCTTTACGGAAGCTTGCTTTTCAAGGTCTTGCGTAACCGCTACCTCCTGCAAATCGTTGTTGCGGTCGAACGGACCAAAGATGGCCCAATCATGAGGAATGGTCACTGTTTCCCACTTACTGTCGTCGAAATTTGTTTGTGTTGCTTCGGGAATCATCTCCCTTGGTGAACTTCCAGTTCTTTTCCAACAATGCTTCTGTACGCTGCGCCATTGCCGCCAAGGCAAAAAAATGCGCAGCAGGAAAAGATAAGTATTGTCTTTCTCATTCTTCTTTAAAAGATTTTGTTAATATAATTATTTAAAAGCATCCATTATCACAGTGGGGCGGCCGTCTTCAGTGAATGCCCCCAGCCGATATTGGTTCGGCCTGCATTCCGGTTCCCAGTAGAACACGCCCTTGCAGCGTCCGCCGGTATTCTCCTTGCACTCTTTCAGGACGCGGGCCAGTTGGCGTTTCCCTTCTGCCAGTACGGAAGCACTTGCCAGATTCCCTTTGTCGTCAGCACACTCCATGCCGGTTTCCACCACCATCACGTCACAGTTGTATTTCCGGGCTACACTATTAATATTGGCAATACACTCGGTGATAGTTCTATCAGCTGTATATTCCTTGTGCTCGAGCATCGTCCAGTAAGGATAGAGCGACATGCCTATCATATCCCACTTACCGCCATTGGCTTTCAGTTCATTAAAGAACCAGGTATACAATTCGTTGTCATATCCATTGTCCAGATGGACGATGACAATGGCATCGTCGAAGACGGACTTTACCGCATCGTATCCTACATTGATAAAAGCAGCCAGGTTGGCAAAGTTCTTACGGTATTTCACTTTCTCGGAAGTGCTGTTGGAACCCTTTACATCACATTCCCTCACATCATAGGACGCACCGCTCAACGCAGCATCTTCATCCCAAAGCATCCCCGGACGGATTTCATTACCTACCTGAACCCACTTGGGAGTAACTCCTGCCGCTTTCAGCGCATTAAGTACATCGGCAGTATGGTCGGCGATGGCTTTCTTCAAGTCGGCCAAGTTCAGTCCTTTCCATGCAGCAGGCTTATGCTGCTGTCCAGGGTCGGCCCACCAGTCACTGTAATGGAAGTCTACCATTACGTCCATGCCCAGCTCTGCGGCACGTTTGGCTTTCGTCACCAAATCGGCCATATTGCACCAGTTATCGTGTTCTTTGGGGTCGACCCATACTCTGAGTCGAACCGCATTCAGGCCCAAATCCTTCATCAGCTGGAAACAATCGGTCTCCACACCGGAGGTATTGTAAAATTTCATACCCTTATGTTCCATCTCCGTCACCCAACTGATGTCGGCACCTTTAGCAAAGTCCGTAACCAGAGGTTCCTCCTTATCGGGAAGTCCACCAGCATTGGGGTCTGTCTCATTATTGCTGCTGCATGCAAATACTGCAAAGGCAATACAAAAAAAGAAAGTCAAAAACTTCATGTGTTTCATGGCGTTATCATCATTAATTGCGTACTGCAAATATAAGCATTTAGGGAATATAGAACTATATATCACCTTAATTTGTCAAAATACGGGTATCTGCAATCGTTTGCACAAACTTACAACCCGATAAACCTCAACGGATAAGCACAATTTACCTTATTACGTTATTTTTGCAATCGGATTAGGGAAGTTTACCTTATCTTTGTCCTCAAAACTATACCATGAATAAACCGCAGATTACCATCAAGGATATTGCCCGGGCGCTGAATGTCTCCCCCTCCACTGTGTCGAGGGCGCTGAAAGACAATCCGGACATCAGCAAGGAAACACGTGACCTTGTCCATGCCTATGCGCGCGAGCATAACTACAAGCCCAACGTACTTGCCGTAAATCTCCGCGCAAGCCGCAGCAATACCATCGGCGTCATTGTCCCCCAACTGGTACACCACTTCTTTTCCTGCGTATTGAGCGGAATTGAGAAAGCAGCGGCGGATGCCGGATATAATATCATAGTGGCGCAGAGCAGCGAATCGTACGAGCAGGAAGTGAAAATTGTACATTCTTTCCTTGCCGCCCGTGTCTGCGGAGTCATCGCTTCACTTGCCAAGGACACTTCCCAATACGACCATTACCAGGAGCTGCTGAACAACGATATTCCCATTGTCTTTTACGACCGTATATGTACGGGGCTGAAAACCGAGCGAGTGGTGGTGGACGACTATGCCGGCTCCTTTGCAGCCGTGGAATACATGATACAGACCGGATGCAAGCGTATCCTTTTCTATGGTGCGGCTCCCCACCTAGAGATTACCAAGAATCGCCGGAACGGCTACCTGGATGCCATGAAGAAGTATAAAATTCCGGTGGACGACAGCATGATTCTGTTGTGCGACACCCGTGAACGCGCCATCTCCATCACTCCCGACCTGCTGGAAAGCGAAAACCGCCCTGACGGTTTCTTTGCCATCAACGACGAGACAGCTTCGGGCATACTGTATGCCTGCAAACTGGTCGGCGTAAAAGTTCCCGATGAAGTATCCATCTGCGGATTCACCGACGGAGCCATTGCCCAAAGCACCGACCCGAAGCTGACTACCGTGGAGCAGCATGGCGAGGAAGTAGGTAAAAGCGCTTTCAGCATTCTGACCGGAAAGCTGGAGAGAGAAGAGAAAAGCAACAACAAGATAGTACGTACCAATCTGGTGATAAGAGGAACTACGAAATAATAAAACATATTAAACCATCATGAAAGTAAAACCCGATTTAAGTTTCTGGAAGCTGTGGAACATCAGCTTTGGTTTTTTCGGCGTACAGATTGCATATGCTTTGCAGAGTGCAAACATCAGCCGTATCTTTTCCACTTTGGGTGCAGACCCGCATAATTTGAGTTATTTCTGGATATTACCTCCGTTGGCAGGTATCATTGTACAACCCATCGTGGGGGCCGCCAGTGACAAGACCTGGACACGCTTCGGACGGCGCATCCCTTATCTGTTTATAGGTTCGTTGGTGGCCGTACTCGTCATGTGCCTGCTACCCAATGCCGGAAGCTTCGGCATGGCAGTAAGTACAGCCATGATTTTCGGACTGGTATCGCTGATGTTCCTCGACACCTCCATCAATATGGCCATGCAACCCTTCAAAATGATGGTGGGCGACATGGTGAATGAGAAACAAAAAGGACTCGCCTACTCCATCCAGAGTTTTCTCTGCAATGCAGGCAGCCTGGTGGGATATCTCTTCCCGTTCATCTTTGCATGGATTGGCATCAGCAATACAGCTCCCCAAGGAGTAATCCCCGACTCGGTGATTTACTCATTCTACATCGGAGCGGCCATCCTTATCTTCTGCGTCATCTACACTTCGGTCAAAGTAAAAGAGATGCCGCCTGCCGAATATGCAGAGTATCACGGCATCACCGAAGAAGAGGAACATGAAAAGACCAACATGCTGAAGCTGCTCATCAAGGCTCCGAAAGCATTCTGGACTATCGGACTGGTACAGTTCTTCTACTGGTTTGCTTTTATGTTCATGTGGACCTATACCAACGGCAGCATCGCTGCCAATGCTTTTGACGCTCCTACAGTAGAGCACCTGGTAGATGGTGTCACCAAAGTGGTACTCGACACCAAGAGCCTGCAATATCAGAATGCCGCCGACTGGGTAGGCGTACTGTTTGCCGTACAAGCCATCGGCTCTGTGCTTTGGGCCATCTGCATACCGATGTTCAAGGACCGTCGCCGGGTCTACTCACTCAGCCTTGTTCTGGGAGGTATAGGTTTCATTTCCACCTACTTCATACACGACCCTTATATGCTCTTCATTTCCTTCTTGCTGATAGGTTGTGCATGGGCTGCCATGCTGGCACTGCCGTTCACCATCCTGACCAACGCACTGAGCGGAGGACACATGGGTACTTATCTGGGACTTTTCAACGGTACTATCTGTATCCCGCAGATTATAGCAGCTGCTTTGGGCGGCACCATCCTTGCCTTGTTTACTCCCCAAGGAGGACTGCCTCCTGAAATCAATATGCTTGTGCTGGCAGGAATCATGCTGATAATCGGCGCCGCCTGCGTATACCTCATCAAAGAGAACCAAGGAGAAAAAAGCAAGTAAGCACACGCCTCCGAAACATAACACACAAAGAACCGAGACCGGCACACCGTACAAAGGACAGCCGTTATCTTTGTAATAAAGACATGAATCATACCGTATGATTACCATAATCATATCGTATGATTCATGCTTTCATACCGTATGATTGTTACCTCTTCTTCTGACCGTACATAGCATCTGTTATTGACGAGCCTACCAGCCCTCCGGCAAGAAAGCAGGTAAAAAAAAGCCTACCGCACGTTTATTTTTTCCTTTCCATTTCTTCTTTATTTCCGCATATTGCTTAACTTTACGGCGATAACTACAGAAAACACGTCGCCATGAAGAAATACCTCAAGACCGATGAATGGAACATCATCGAAGACCAATTCCACCCCGACCGTCAACGGATGTCGGAAAGTATATTCAGTCTCGGAAACGGACGTTTCGGGCAACGGGGGTATTTTGAGGAGCCTTACAGCAGTGACAGTTACCGTGGTTCATTTGTGGCCGGCATCACTTTCCTGGACAAAACCCGCGTAGGATGGTGGAAGAACGGATTTCCCCCATATTACACCCGTATACCCAAGGCTGCTGACTGGAGCCGCATCAACCTGCGCCTCATCGATGAGGAACTCGATTTGGCAGGCTGGGATGTCGACAGCTTCAACCGCCGCCTGGATATGAAGGAAGGTATCTTCTACCGGGACATGGAGGTGACGTCTCCTCGCGGAAACCAGCTCCGCATCCATGTAGAGCATATCACAAATATGGCAAGACCCAACCTCTGTCTCATCAAGTACAGCGTGTCTTCCATCAACTATACCGGCAGAATCTCACTCGTGCCCATCCTTGACGGGAATATAGTAGACGATGCCGATCTGCCAAACCTGAAAATATGGAACATACTGCGTTCCGGTTCTACCAGCAGCTGTGCCTATCTCTGGACACAGACCCGCCGGGAAGATGCACAAGTGTGCTACGCCATGACTTACCAATTCTTCAAAAACAACAAGGAAACCACTGCCAACCTCATACGGATAGAAAAGGAAAAGCAGACCGGTTTCAGCGTAGGTGCCGACGTGAAACCCGGAGACAACGTGACACTCATCAAATACACCGCCATTGCTTCTTCTCTCTACCACGAACGGAGTGAATTGGTGGAACACTCCGTGGCCGAGGCACGCGAAGCCAAGAGCATAGGCTGGAATACGCTGGTAGAAGAGCATCGAAGGGCCTGGCAGGAAATCTGGGACGAAACGGATGTCGTCATCGAAGGGGATCCGGAAGCGCAACAAGGTATCCGGTACAACATATTCCAGCTGTATCAGACTTACCGGGGAGATGATCCGCGCCTAAACATCGGCCCCAAAGGATTCACCGGAGAAAAATATGGCGGAAATACTTATTGGAACACGGAACTGTGTTGTGTACCGTTTTTTCTGCTCTCCACTCCCAAAGAGATTGCAAAGAACTTGCTGGCATATCGGTACAACCAGCTTCCCAAAGCCATCGAAAACGCCCGTAAACTGGGTTTCAAGGACGGTGCAGCGTTGTTTCCGCAGGTAACCAACAACGGAGAGGAATGCCACAGCGAATGGGAAATAACCTTCGAGGAAATCCATCGCAACAATATCATTGTTTATGCCATCGTTCAGCATGCAGTACTGACGGGTAATATGGACTATATCGCCCAATATGGCCTGGAAGTTATGATTGCCGTCAGCCGCTTCTGGAGCCAACGGGTATCCTTCTCCCAACCCAAACAGAAATATGTCATACTGGGAGTTACCGGCCCGGATGAATACGAAAACAATGTGGACAACAACTGGTACACCAACTATTCCTGCATACAATGCCTCAAGATGACCCTCCGTTTTCTGGAAATGATAGCACAGCAATATCCGGACGAATATGCCCGCATACGCCGCATCACCAATCTCGACCAAGTAAAGGAAAGCGCCCGGTGGAGAGACATCATCGAACACATGTATCTGCCGGAAGACAAGGAACGGGGAATTTTTATCCAGAATGACGGCTATATGGATAAAGTACTGGAAAGTACAGATAACATTCCTGCCGAAGAACGCCCCATCAACCAACATTGGTCATGGGACCGCATTCTGCGCTCTTGCTACATCAAGCAGAGTGACGTGTTGCTCGGACTTTACCTCTATTATTTCTATTTTGGACACGGAAACCGTCCGCCGCAATTTCGAGTTCTATGAGCCGATGACCGTACACGAATCCTCCCTTTCTCCCCACATCCATTCCATCCTGGCTGCACGCATCGGCAAAGTGGAAAAAGCTTACCAGCTTTTCCTGCATGCCACGCGGCTTGACCTGGACGACTACAACAACGAAGCGGACCAAGGCCTGCACATAACCAGTATGCCCGGCAGCTGGCTGGCCATTGTACGCGGATTTGCAGGTATGCAGGTGCTGAAGGAGACGTTGTGTTTCTCCCCTGTCATACCGCAAAAATGGGACAGCTATTCATTCAAGGTGAATTATCTGAAAAACACACTTCACATACGGGTAGGAAAAGAAATCGAAATCTCGCTTACAGCAGGCAGCAAAGTGGACATACAAGTCTACGGACACCCATATACGCTGGAACGGGGGACGGAATTGAAAATTAATATGCCAATGTGCCAATGACCTGCGGCGTGATAGCGCAGCATAAACATTGCGCAGCCAATTAGCACATTGGCACATTAAATCATCATTTATCCTATAACCGGGAGAACATTTGGTTGTTTTCCCGGTTTTATGTTTTATATATACCTGAACGAATAACTATATACTTGTTTACCAATGAAAAAATGTTTCTTTTCGCCCTGGTTACGACGTTGTTCATCACGTCGTGCGGGCAAAAACAAAAGGGTAGCAATACCCTTATCCGACCGGTGAAGACTGCGCAAATCAGTTCACAGTCGGTTATCCGCAAAGACTTCTCCGGAATAGTGGAAGCCGTGGAATATGTGAGACTTGCCTTCCGCGTCAGCGGACAAATCATCAGCCTCCCGGTTGTAGAGGGACAGCGGGTAAAAAAGGGGCAACTGATTGCCGCCATCGACCCACGCGACATCTCCCTGCAATATGCAGCCGACAAGGCTGCCTACGAAACAGCTGCCGCACAAGTGGAACGTAACAAACGGCTGCTTGGCCGCCAGGCTATCTCCGTGCAGGAATACGAAATCAGCGTAGCCAACTATCAGAAAGCAAAATCCACTTACGAGTTGTCCGGCAACAATATGCGGGATACGCGGCTGACAGCCCCTTTCGAGGGTTCCATCGAAAAACGGCTGGTAGAGAACTATCAGCGTGTCAATGCAGGAGAAGGGGTTGTACAGCTGGTAAATACACAGAAGCTACGAATCAAGTTCACCGTACCGGATGATTATCTCTATCTGCTCCGTGCCAAGGACGTAAAGTTCAAGGTGGTGTTCGACAGTTACCCTGCAGAGGCTTTCGATGCCAGACTGGAAGAGTATCTTGACATCTCCACAGCAGGGACGGGTATTCCGGTGACAATAACAATTGACGACCCGCACTTTGACCGTACACGTTATGACGTAAAACCGGGATTCACATGCAAAATAAAGCTGGCATCGGATGTCGCTCCCTTTCTGGAAGAAAAGCTGATGAATGTACCGTTAAGCGCCGTATTTGGCGACAGTGAAAACCGGAAAACGTATGTATGGGTGGTGGAAGGTAATAAAGTCAGTCGCCGCGAAGTGACCGTTTATTCTCCAACGGGAGAGGCAAACCTGCTTATTTCTAAAGGGTTGGAACCGGGAGAAACCGTTGTGACGGCCGGAGTATACCAGCTGACAGAAGGAGAAGCAATAAAGGTACTAATGTGATTAATCACATTGGCACATTACATTCCCCATTTATCTAAAAAATATTCATTATGAATCTAGCCCAATATTCATTAGACAACACGAAGATAGTCTACTTCTTTCTGGCTGTGCTGCTTATCGGCGGTATACTGTCATTCGGCAGGTTGGGAAAGAAGGAAGACGCACCTTTCGTCATCAAGTCGGCAGTCATCATGACACGCTACCCGGGAGCGGAGCCGGCAGAAGTGGAACGGCTCGTCACCGAACCCATCTCCCGAGAAATACAGTCGATGAGCGGCGTCTACAAGATAAAGTCAGAGTCTATGTACGGACTCTCCAAGATAACCTTCGAACTGCAACCGTCACTCTCTGCCGCATCCATTCCGCAGAAGTGGGACGAACTGCGGCGTAAAGTGCTCAACATACAGCCCCAACTGCCCGCAGGCTCTTCTGTACCGACCGTCTCGGATGATTTTGGAGACGTTTTCGGCATCTATTACGGCCTGGTGGGTGACGACGGTTTCTCTTATGAAGAAATGAGAAACTGGGCGGAACGAATCAAGACACAAGTCATCACGGCAGACGGTGTGATGAAGGTAGCCCTTTTCGGTACACAGACAGAGGTCATCCATATATTCATCTCCGTAAACAAGCTGGCAGGAATGGGTATCGACCCCAAGCAGCTGGCCAGCCTGCTACAATCGCAGAACCAGATTATCAATACGGGTGAAATCAGCGCCGGAGAACAACAGTTACGCATTGTGGCCAACGGTACCTACACGACTGTCGATGATATCCGCAACCAGGTTATCACTACCTCCGGCGGACAAGTCAAGCTGGGTGACATCGCCATCATTGAAAAGGGATACATGGAACCTCCCGGCAATATCATGCACGTCAACGGAAAGCGCGCCATCGGTATCGGCATCTCCACCGACCCGACAAAGGATGTGGTAAAAACCGGTGAACTGGTAGACCGGAGGCTTGCCGAACTCATGCCCCTCATCCCCGTGGGGCTGGAACTGGAAAGTCTGTATCCCGAAAACGTGATTGCCAAAGAAGCCAACAACGGGTTCATCATCAATCTGATAGAATCCATCCTGATTGTGATTGTAATCATCATGCTGGTGATGGGCATGCGTGCAGGAGTACTGATTGGCTCTTCCCTTATATTCTCTATCGGAGGCACACTGCTCATTATGTCGTTTCTTGGCGTAGGTCTGAACCGGACCTCCCTCGCCGGATTCATCATAGCCATGGGAATGCTGGTGGACAATGCCATCGTGGTGACAGATAATGCCCAAATTGCCATTGCCCGCGGCATCGACCGCCGAAAAGCGCTGATAGACGGTGCCACCGGTCCCCAATGGGGATTGCTGGGAGCAACGTTCATTGCCATCTGTTCGTTTCTGCCACTGTATCTGGCTCCCTCTTCCGTAGCCGAAATCGTGAAACCGCTATTCGTAGTGTTGGCCATTTCCCTGGGATTAAGTTGGGTGCTGGCGTTGACACAAACCACTACATTCGGCAACTTCATACTGAAAGCAAAGGCTAAAGATGGTGATAAAGACCCATACGACAAGCCTTTCTACCATAAATTCGCCTCCATCCTCGGCACACTGATACGCAAGAAGGCGTTGACCCTTGGAAGCATTACAGCACTGTTCATCCTCTCCCTCATCGTCATGGGACTGATGCCCCAGAACTTCTTCCCTTCTCTGGACAAGCCCTACTTTCGGGCAGATGTATTCTATCCGGACGGGTACAGCATCCGCGAAGTAGAAACCGAAATGAAAAAGGTGGAAGCGCATCTGATGCAGCAGCCGGAAGTGAAACGGGTATCCGTCACATTCGGCAGCACACCGTTGCGTTACTATCTGGCCTCCACTTCCGTCGGCCCCAAACCTAACTTCGCCAATATCCTGGTGGAAGTAACGGACAGCAAATATACCAAGAAGCAGGAAGAGAACCTTGATGCCTACATGAAGGCCAACTATCCCAATGCCATCACCCGTACCATGTTGTTCAAACTCTCTCCTGCTGTAGATGCCGCCATTGAAATCGGGTTCATCGGCAATAACACGGATACGCTGGTCATGTTGACCAACAAGGCTCTGGACATCATGCACCGTGACGGCGAACTTATCAACGTGCGCAACTCCTGGGGCAATAAGATACCGGTATGGCATCCCGTTTACAGTCAGGAGCGTGCACAACCGTTGGGTATCTCCCGTCAAAGCATGGCACAGAGTATCCAGATCGGTACGAACGGCATGACACTTGGGGAATACAGGGAAGGAGACCAGGTACTTCCCGTTCTGTTGAAGGATAAAACTATCGACTCTTTCCGCATCAACGACTTGCGTACACTCCCCGTATTCGGCACTGCACGCGAAACAACCACTCTGGAACAAGTCGTCAGCCGGTTCGACTTCCAGTACAAGTTCTCCAATGTGAAAGACTACAACCGGCAGATGGTGATGATGGCGCAGGCCGACCCACGCCGCGGTGTGAATGCCATTGCCGCCTTCAACCGTATATGGAAGCAAGTGCAAGAAGAGATTGATGTGCCCGAAGGTTACACCATGAAATACTTCGGAGAGCAGGAAAGCCAGGCAGAAAGCAATGCCGCACTGGCAGCTAACCTGCCGCTGACATTCTTCCTTATGTTCGTCACCTTGCTGTTTCTGTTCCGCAGCTACCGGAAGCCGATTGTTATCCTGCTGATGCTGCCGCTTATCTTTATAGGTATTGTACTGGGACTGGTGGTATTGGGGAAATCATTCGACTTCTTCTCCATCCTCGGCTTGCTGGGGCTGATTGGAATGAATATCAAGAATGCCATCGTGCTGGTGGACCAGATTGATACGGAAACCGCTGCCGGAAAAGCACCGCGTGAAGCCGTTATCAGTGCAACGACCACCCGTATTGTCCCGGTGGCCATGGCATCGGGTACCACTATCCTGGGAATGTTGCCGTTATTGTTCGACGCCATGTTCGGCGGCATGGCGGCAACCATCATGGGTGGTTTGCTGGTAGCCTCGGCATTGACACTATTCGTGCTGCCGGTGGCTTATTGCGCCATTCATAAAATCAAGTGAGAGAACATTCAACAATTTACAGTTTACCAATTGAATGATGAAAACAAATATACTTATTCTATCATTACTGTGCTCAGGACTGAATGCCGGGGCACAACAAGCATATCTGAGCCGCGAAGAATACCGCGACAAGGTAGAAGCATACAGCCAGATTCTGAAACAACAGCATCTGAAAACATTCGCCAGTACCGAGGCACGCAAGATTGCCTCCACCGGTTTCCTGCCCCAGATTGACATCACTGCCGAGGGTACCGCCAATCTCAATCATCTGGACCAATGGAACAGTCCGAAAGGAGACTACCACCCTTATACCTATCAGGCACTTGCCACCTTGACGCAGCCGCTTTATACCGGAGGTTCCCTAATAGCCCAAAAGAAAGTGGCGCAAGCCGAAGAGGCACTGGACCAACTTACCACAGAGCTGACCCTCGACCAGATACACTATCAAAGTGACGCCGTCTATTGGAATGCCTCTGCCGCCCGTGCCGGTCTGAAAGCCGCGGCTACCTTTCAGGATATTGTACAACAGCAGTACGACATCATCCAAGACCGCTTTGATGACGGTGCCATCAGCCGCACAGACTTGCTGATGATTTCCACCCGACGTAAGGAAGCCGAATTGCAGTACATCAAGGCACGCCAAAACCATACCCTTGCCCTGCAAAAACTGAATATCCTTATGGGCTCGGAACCGGACGCTCCCATAGACAGCATAGCCGAAATAGATATACCGACTGCCTCCATCATACCTCTGGGCCTGGATGATGTGCTGCTTCGCCGGGCAGAATATGCCAGTACCTCCGTGAACATCGCCCGCAGTGAAGCGCAACGGCATGCCGCCCTCAGCCGCTACAACCCACAAGTCAGCATGTTTCTCGCTACCGGTTGGGATACGGGAATCACCTATATGGGGCAGGATGTACCTCATACTCCCGTCGTAGGAGTCAATGTCAGCATCCCCATCTTCCGTTGGGGAGCCCGCTTCAAGACAAACCGCCAACAGAAAGCCTATATCGGCATACAGAAGCTGCAACAAAGCTATGTAACGGACAATATTCTGGAAGAGCTCTCCGCAGCCACCACAAAACTGACGGAAACTGAACAGCAAGTCAAGACGGCCCAGGAGAATATGATACTCGCCGAAGAGAATCTGGGCCTTGTCACCTTCTCTTATAATGAAGGAAAAGCCAGCATGGCAGATGTGTTGTCCGCACAACTCTCGTGGACGCAGGCACACACCAACCTGATTGATGCGTATCTGGCGGAGAAGATGGCGATGGCTGAATATTGGAAGGTGGTTAGTGAATGAAATGCCCCTCAAAGAAAAACATACAAAAAACTCCGGCATAGCTTTACAAAGCCATACCAGAGTTTCTTATATTTTTCCTACTGACCGTTTATCCCAGGAATGAAATCAGCACACCCGCCGCAACAGCCGAGCCGATTACGCCGGAGATATTACTGGACATACAGTAATTCAGCACATGGTTTTTCGGGTCATACTTCGTTGCTATTTCATTGCAGACACGGCTTGCCATGGGTACGGCACTCAGGCCGGTAGCACCAATCAGCGGATTGATCTTCTTCTTGCTGAATAGGTTGAACAGCTTCACAAAGAAAATACCTCCCGTAATGGACAATGCAAATGCCAAGAAACCACCAATCACAATACCGATAGTCGTCCAATTCAGGAATGCCTCACTGGTCATCGTGGCGCCAACGCTCAATCCTAAGAAGATGGTAGCTGCATTCATGATACTATTAGCAGCAGCATCAAACAAGCGGCTTGTATCCGAACCGATTTCCTTAATCAAGTTACCGAACATCAACATACCAATCAAAGGTACTGCTGTGGGCACAAATAAAGCAACAATCGTAGTCACTGCAATCGGGAAGATAATCTTCAATACACGCAGATTCTTAATCTCGGTTTTCGAAGGATACAGCTTCTCCTGCTCCTTCATGTTAATCATCAATTCCTTCTTGGTACAGAACAGCTTCACCACCATCGGAATGATGACCGGTACCAGCGCCATATAAGAATAAGCAGCAATGGCAATCGGTCCCAACAGATGGGGAGCCAGCTTGATGGTAGTAAAGATAGCCGTAGGACCATCGGCACCACCGATAATGCCCAACGCACCTGCTTCCTGCGGAGTGAACCCTATCATCACAGCACAAAGCAGTACGGTGAAAATACCTAACTGCGCAGCCGCACCGAATATGGAGAGACGCAAGTTACGGAGCATCGGACCGAAGTCTGTCAGCGCACCCACACCCATAAAGATAACAGGCGGCAGAAAGCCGGTCTTAATCAGCATATAATAAATGAAGTTCATCAGTCCGAGGTCGTGCGCAATCTCGTGCAACGGCATCTCCCAAATATTCTTCATCACCCCGCCTACCATGACCATTCCGTTTTCATCTGCCTGAATCACCCCCATCTCGCCGCCGGGAAAGTTGGCAATGAGCACACCGAAAGCGATGGGTACCAACAACAATGGTTCATAGTGTTTCTTGATACCTAAATAAAGCAGGATGAAAGCGATGGCATACATCACGAGGAACGACGGATCAGCAATGATGTTACTGAAGGCCGTCATATCATAGAGTTTTGCAAATATATCTTCCATTATCCTATCTTCATTAATACATCATCTTCAGAAACAGAGTCACCCGGATTGACACAGATGGCAACAACCGTTCCATCAAAGTCTGCGCGGATGGCATTGTATGTCTTCATAGCTTCGATATAGCAGAGGAGGTCGCCACTCTTCACCTTGTCACCCACTTTCAACGGGGTTTCCTGCGCATTCTTTGTCAGGAAGAACTTGCCTTCGAGCGGAGCCGGAACGTCCTGACCTTCGCCTACGGGGGGAGCTGTCACCTTTTCGGTGGCCGAAGCGGGCAGGTCGATGTCACCGTATGCCACCGTCACGCGGTAAGCCTGACCGTCCACCTGCACAGTGAGCGTCTTGGGTTTGGCATCGTCCAGCGGAGACTTGTCACGTTCGGCACGGCGTTTCTCCACATCCTCCAGGAAGTCCTGCTTGGCCTTGCCACTCTTGTAAGCCTCGTATTGAGCCGGGTGCATGGCGTATTCGAAGAGCTCTTCGTCGTCCTCGCCCAGTTCCCACTTGTTCTCCTTCATCAGCTTGCGGTACTTGTCCAGAGCATCGGGATAGTTGTCCTGCGGATTGCCGGTGAAGAACTTGCGTCCTTCGCGTTCGGCCTTCTCTATGATTTCGGGAGCCAGCTGACCCGGCAGCTTACCTGCCTTGCCCAACAGCATATCCCAAATGTCATCGGCAATCATACCCCAGCGTTCCTTGCCTTTCTCCATAGCAATGACGTTCATCATGGAAAGGTTCTTGACGTACTGGCTGAACGGAGTCACCAACGGGGGATAACCCACGCGCGGCCAAACATATGCCACTTCGTTGAACAACTTGATGAGCAGTTCATCCTGCTTCATGAAGGGCAGGTTGCGTTTTGCCTTGTATTTGTTGATGGACTCCAGATTGGATTCCAAGTCTGCCATCAGACTGCCCATCATGCCACCCGGCAGTCCGGGACCAATCAGCAGGGAGTTCATCAGGCGGTTGCGCGGGCTGATGTACAAGCCAAGGAAGTCGTCCATAAACTCCTGGATGAGTGCGCGTACCCTCATATATGCCTCCATATTGACTTCGGGCACCTGGAAGCCTGCATCCTTCAGCATGGCCTGCACACTGAGCAAGTCGGCATGTCCCGTACCCCAGGAAAGCGGCTCCATGCCTACGTCGATATAGTCGCAACCCGCTTCGCACACTTCAAGAATACTTGCCATATTGAAACCGGGACCCGCATGACTATGATACTGGATAGGAATATCGGGATGCGCCGCCTTGATATTGGCCACAATCTTGCCCAAAGATACCGGACGGCCGATACCTGCCATATCCTTGATGCAGATTTCGTCGGCACCTGCCTTGATAAGCTTCAGTGCCATCTCCGTGTAGTATTCTACGGTATGGATGGGTGAATGGGTGATGCAGAGCGAGCATTGGGAAATCATTCCGGCATCGTGTGCATAGCCAATAGAAGGGATGATATTGCGGGTATCGTTCAGACCGCAGAAAGTACGCGTGATGTCCGTACCTTGCGCTTTCTTCACCTTATAGAACAGCTTGCGCACATCGGCGGGCACGGGACTCATGCGGAGGCCATTCAGGGCACGGTCCAACATGTGGGTCTGGATACCGGCTTCATGGAACGGCTTCGTCCACTCGCGCACGGCTTTATTCGGATTCTCCCCAAACAGCAGATTTACTTGTTCAAAACCTCCGCCATTGGTTTCCACGCGCGCAAAACAACCCATCTCAATGATGGCGGGAGCTACTTTCACCAGTTGGTCAACACGGGGTACATATTTTCCGGCACTCTCACATGTCCCTGAATACCAAACTGAACTTAATTTCCTTTTTCATACTAAATTATTCGGTGTGTTTTTTATATAAGATTATTATTTCAGATTTTTTCTACCTTAGCAACTTTACCCTTACCTTGTGTCACTACTGTTACGGCTGCACTGATAGCTGCCAGAATATTACCGGGGACAGGTGCGGGACCATTTGCCGCAGCTTTAGCCGGTGTCACCTCTTCGGGCGCATATTTATTCACCAATGCAATAAGAGATTTTCCTAAGTTAATAACAATCAGCAGGATAGCGAAGACTGTTGCCATACCTACCACCATCAGCAAAAGTGCTGTATTCAAGTTTTCCATATTATAAATTATTAGTTATTCAGCCGAATTTACGAAAAATCGCTCGAAATTAGCGATAATCCATTAAAGAAAGGCAGAGAAGAATGATAAAAGATGCTAAAAAGTAAAGCTTCCCGCACAACCAATGAGGCGGTACAGGAAACTTTTAGCATAAAACGGTGTCAGTCATCAAATTGCTTTCAAGGAAGGAGAATCAGCCCAACGGATTCTCACCCTGGTCGCCGTCGTTGCCGCCGGGGGTTCCACCGGTATTGTCGCCGGGAGTAGTACCGGTGGAGGTAGAAGTCTTACCCCACTCTTTCCAAACAATCTTTGTATTCACCATGCTGCGGGTAGTCACCTGATTGCCACTATTACGCTCCACTTCGGGCAGGAAACGGACACGTACTCCGTTTATCAGCGAAGCGCTTACCTCCTCAGCCGTCGGCACCCCTCTTTTGGTAGAGGTAGCAGTATAGTAGAAAGTGCCTATACCGTCTATCTTCACAGTACGTCCCTGCCCCATGAAATTGCTCAATACACGCCCCAAGTTCTCCATCACCGCATACGTGTCACCACGGGTCACGGTAGAAATGAAAGACAGTTCATCTGCCACTTCACGGGTAGTAACCGCCTTGCCCCAGGTTACTGATTGAGGATACCACAAATCGTTTACTTTTTTTGAACTCTTTTAAAAATGCCATAATCGTAATGTTTTAAATGATTAATAATAGGTATATTCTGTTTCTCTTGTCTCACCCGAGAAGCAGAAGTTTTCATCGTGAGGCCTCAACGATTCAGCCGTCTGCTTTTCTCAAATTCGATGTTGCAAAGTTAGGGTGGGAAACAATGGGAAAACAAGAAAATGGCATCTACAATCCGATTTTCACAAATCACTACAAAATCAAAGGATTACAAAAACCATGAATTCTCTACAAGAAAGAAGGGGGGAAATTAAAGCATTAAAT
>ENA-OQCU01000371-OQCU01000371.1-human-gut-metagenome-genome-assembly--contig:-NODE-371-length-21509-cov-4.514264_pt1 | contig 21509 bp, 22 predicted proteins | sample MGYA00242504_ERZ504590 | MGnify/ENA primary metagenome ERZ504590 (study PRJEB26092, sample SAMD00036318) | human gut metagenome | host: Homo sapiens | study: EMG produced TPA metagenomics assembly of... | reverse complement strand
ATCGTAGAAGTTATGCTTAATTAATAAATGTATTTATAGCCGTTATGAGTGAAATAGATCATGTCGGGCTGTGGAACCGCTGTCTTGAAATCATCAGAGACAATGTTCCGGAGCAGACATACAAAACATGGTTTCTTCCCATCATACCTTTAAAATATGAAGACAAAACGCTGGTCGTACAAGTGCCCAGCCAGTTCTTCTATGAGTTTTTGGGAGGACAAATTTGTTGATTTGTTGCGCAAGATTCTCTATAAGGTCATTGGTGAGGGAACTAAATTGATGTATAACGTAATGGTGGACAAGAGCTCGCGGAAAACCGTCGACCTGGAGTCTACACAGCGTACCATCATACCGCAAAAACAAGTGATGGACAAAAGGGATTCCGCAGATTCCCGTCCCCGAACTTGACCCGCACCTTAATCCAGAATACAACTTTGAAACCTTCATCGAAGGTTACAGCAACAAGCTGTCGCGCAGCGTTGCAGAAGCTGTCGCTCTCAATCCGGCTAAAACAATCTTCAATCCGCTGTTCCTATACGGAGCATCAGGTGTAGGCAAAACCCATCTTGCCAATGCTATCGGAACCAAAATCAAGGAACTATACCCGGAGAAAAGGGTATTGTATGTATCTGCACACCTATTCCAAGTGCAATACACCGATTCCGTACGTAACAATACGACTAACGACTTCATCAACTTCTACCAGACCATTGATATTCTAATCATTGATGATATTCAGGAATTTGCCGGCGTGACCAAAACGCAGAATACATTCTTCCATATCTTCAACCATCTGCATCAGAACGGCAAGCAGCTCATCCTCACTTCCGACCGTGCACCGGTATTGCTGCAGGGCATGGAAGAGCGTCTGATTACACGTTTTAAATGGGGAATGGTGGCTGAGCTGGAGAAACCTACCGTAGAACTCCGCAAGAACATTCTGCGCAACAAGATACACCGTGACGGCCTGCAGTTCCCCCAGGAAGTGATTGACTATATTGCAGAGAACGTGGGCGACAGTGTACGTGACCTGGAGGGCATCGTCATTTCCATTATGGCGCATTCCACCATATACAATAAAGAAATAGACCTGGAACTGACGCAACGTATCGTCCGCAAGGTAGTGAACAGCGAAAGCAAGGCAGTGACTGTCGATGAAATCATCAACACCGTATGCAAGCACTTCGGATTGGAAACTGCCACCATCCACACAAAATCCAGAAAGCGGGAAGTGGTGCAAGCACGACAAATAGCCATGTATTTAGCCAAAAACCATACAGACTTCTCTACTGCAAAAATCGGTGCGCTAATTGGACATAAAGACCATGCCACCGTATTGCATGCATGTAAAACCATCAAAGAACTGAAAGAGGTGGACAAATCATTCCGTGCGGAAATCGACGAGATTCAAGCCGCACTGAAAAAAGGATAAGAATAAAGGATAAGGGATTAAATGCAGCTAAGTATGCATTAGCTTAACCCCTTATCCCTTATCCCTTATCCCTTATCCTTAATTTCAAAATCCCTGCTTTTCATTATCTTCCAAAGATTCTCCGACATTGCCTCACTGTCTTTCTTCGTATAACGCACATCTGTAAAGACCTGCGCCAGCGTTTCCTTATTGTTCTCCAAGATGAACTGCTTGTTCTCAAGAAGCGATTCTTTATAGGCATACAACCGGTCAATGTCCTGAGGAGTATAATCATGATAAACCTCTTCGTGTACAATGGCCTCCAGCGGCAAACGGTCCACTTGTTCCGGCTGTTCGGCAGGCCATCCCACTGTGACTGTCGTGATGGGAAACACCAATTCCGGTAACTCCAACGCTTCGACAATCATCTGAGGGTTGTAAGTGGTAGTTCCCAGATAGCAAATGCCCAACCCCTTCTCCTCGGCAGCCACACAAAAAGTCTGTGCCACCAGCAAGGTATCGACAGCCCCCGTCACAAACCACTCAAAGTTGTTGTATCCCGGCTCAGCCTTACGTTGCTCACACCACTTGCTGAAGCGGCGCAAATCTATGCAGAAAGTAAGCACTACCGGCGCCGTCCGAACCATCGGCTGATTGAAATGTGCAGGCGCCAGTTTGGCTTTACGCTCTGCATCACGCGTCACAATCACACTATAAACCTGCATGTTCCCGACTGTAGAAGCCCGGAAAGAGGTTTCAAGCAAATCATTTAACAAATCAGCAGAAATATCCTTCTGCTGGTATTTTCGGATTGTTCTCCTTTGTTTCAAGCTTTCCATTCTTTCCTTTTTTTGCAAAGATAATGTAATCCACGAACAATTCATTCAAGAGTTCACACATTTTTTTATCATCATATATCCGGAATAAAATACATCTTTTCAACAAGAAATGAACAATTATTATCTTTACGAGCAGATAAAAGTAACCTTATGTTCGACTAAACCGAGAACCTTTCAGCCCAACAAGTTGTTAATAAATTCCATTTTGGAAAACTTATTCGTTTACTCAAATCATTAAAACATTATAAACCAATAAATTAATAGCAATCAATAGAAAACTATACATCGGTTGATAAAAACATTCATTTTAATTTTGCCAAGTTGAAAAACATTCATAGCTTTGCAAATGCATTTGTTAACGATAAGTACAACTTCTACAACTTTACTTATTTGTAACTAATCCTAAGAGATACAACATTGTGGAAAAGAAAAATTATTCTTATGACGAAGCCTACGGAGAATCTTTAAAATACTTCCAAGGCGACGAGTTGGCTGCCAGAGTTTGGGTAAACAAATATGCAGTCAAAGATTCTTTCGGAAATATTTACGAAAAGTCTCCGGAAGACATGCATTGGCGAATAGCCAATGAGGTAGCCCGCATTGAGGCCAAGTACCCCAATCCATTAAGTTCAGAGGAACTTTTCGGCTTACTCGACCACTTCAAGTACATTGTTCCGCAAGGAAGCCCGATGACCGGAATCGGAAACAACTATCAGGTAGCCTCTCTGTCCAACTGCTTTGTTATCGGTGTGGACGGCGAAGCGGATTCTTATGGTGCCATCTTCAAGATAGACGAAGAACAAGTACAGCTGATGAAACGCCGTGGCGGCGTGGGACACGACTTATCCCATATCCGTCCGAAAGGTTCACCGGTAAAGAACTCGGCACTGACCTCCACCGGCTTGGTTCCCTTCATGGAACGCTATTCAAACTCTACACGCGAAGTAGCTCAAGATGGACGCCGCGGCGCACTGATGCTCAGCGTATCCATCAAACACCCCGACTCGGAAGCCTTCATCGATGCCAAGATGACTGAGGGCAAAGTGACCGGAGCCAACGTTTCCGTAAAACTGACCGACGACTTCATGCAGGCCGCCATCGAAGGCAAACCATATACACAGCAATATCCGATTGACGCCACAGAGCCGGCATTTCAAAAAGACATTGACGCATCCGCATTATGGAAAAAGATTGTGCACAATGCATGGAAATCGGCAGAACCCGGTGTGTTGTTCTGGGATACCATATTAAAGGAATCCGTGCCCGACTGCTATGCAGACCTGGGCTACCGTACCGTATCCACCAATCCATGCGGCGAAATTCCACTGTGCCCGTACGACTCCTGCCGTCTGCTCGCCATCAACCTTTACTCATACGTGGTCAATCCGTTCAAGCCGGACGCCTACTTTGACTTTGAGCTATTCAAGAAGCATGTAGCTTTGGCCCAACGCATCATGGACGATATCATCGACCTTGAACTGGAGAAGATAGAGCGCATCATGAGCAAGATAGATGCCGACCCCGAAAGTGAAGACGTGAAACATACAGAACGCGTTTTGTGGCAGAAGATTTACAAGAAAAGCGCCCAAGGCCGCCGTACCGGTGTAGGCATCACGGCAGAAGGCGACATGCTTGCCGCCCTGGGATTGCGTTATGGCACTGAAGAGGCAACCGAATTCTCGGAGCAAGTACACAAGACGGTGGCACTCAACGCCTATCGCTCCTCCATAGAAATGGCCAAAGAACGCGGCGCATTCGAGGTGTACGATACAGAACGCGAAAAGAACAACCCGTTCATCAACCGCCTGCGTGAAGCTGACCCGGAAATGTACGAGGAGATGAAGAAGTACGGACGCCGCAACATTGCCTGTCTGACCATCGCCCCGACCGGCACCACCAGCCTGATGACTCAAACCACCTCCGGTATCGAGCCCGTATTCCTGCCCGTGTACAAGCGCCGCCGCAAAGTGAATCCCAACGATACGAACGTCCATGTGGACTTCATCGACGAAACCGGAGATGCCTTTGAAGAATATATCGTGTTCCACCCCAAGTTCGTGACTTGGATGGAAGCACAAGGATACAACCCCGCCAAACGCTACACGCAGGAAGAAGTGGATGCCCTGGTAGAGAAATCACCTTATTATAAAGCAACCTCCAACGACGTGGACTGGCTGATGAAAGTCAAGATGCAGGGACGTATCCAAAAATGGGTGGATCACTCTATCAGCGTAACCATCAACCTGCCGAACGACGTAGACGAAGACCTCGTGAACCGTCTGTATGTAGAAGCATGGAAATCCGGCTGCAAGGGCTGTACGGTTTACCGCGACGGTTCGCGTTCCGGCGTGCTCATCTCTACCAAGAGTGACAAGAAGTCCGAACTTCCCCCGTGCAAACCGCCTACGGTCGTTGAAACACGTCCCAGAATATTGGATGCAGACGTTGTCCGCTTCCAGAACAACAAGGAGAAATGGGTGGCATTCGTCGGCTTGCTGGACAATCATCCCTACGAAATATTCACCGGTGTGCTGGATGATGATGAAGGCATCATCCTGCCGAAGAATGTGGTGTCAGGCCACATCATCAAGAATGTGGATGAGCACGGAAACAAGCGTTACGACTTCCAGTTCGAGAACAAGCGCGGATACAAAGTCACCATCGAGGGTCTGTCCGAGAAGTTCAACAAAGAGTATTGGAACTATGCCAAGCTGATTTCCGGTGTATTGCGCTACCGCATGCCTATCGAGCAGGTCATCAAGCTGGTAGGTTCACTGCAACTGGACAGCGAAAACATCAACACCTGGAAGAACGGTGTGGAACGCGCCCTGAAGAAATACATCCAGGACGGCACGGAAGCCAAAGGCAAGAAATGCCCCAACTGCGGTAACGAAACACTGGTTTACCAAGAAGGTTGCCTCATCTGCAAGACGTGCGGAGCTTCTCGCTGTGGATAATCCCACGGCAAGCACAAACGTTTGCATAGGAATTTAAATGACTTAGATAACGGTAGCTGCATGATTATGAGGAATAATTTCTATACTTGCATAATCATTGCAGCTATTGCTATTTCTAAATCTAATATAATATGACACTAATATTCAATATCGAGTATCGCACCAGCTGGGGTGAAGAAGTCAGAGTCCTGGGTTCCATCCCGGAACTTGGCAACAACCAGCCCAACAAAGCCACCCCCCTGCACACTGTAGACGGCATTCACTGGACCGCGGAAGTGGATATCCAGATTCCCGGTAATGGAAGCGTCGAATACAGTTACCACATCTATCGAGATGGCAGAACCATACGGACAGAGTGGAACAGCCTGCCACGCATCCTGCACGTTGCAGACAATCCGAAGAAAGTTTACCGCATAGAAGATTGTTGGAAGAATCTGCCCGAGCAGCAGTATTTTTATACATCCGCTTTCACAGAATCCCTGCTGGCGCATCGCGAACGCAGTGCCGCCCCGAAAAGCTACAAAAAGGGGTTGCTGATAAAGGCGTACGCCCCCTGCATAGACAGTGACCATTGCCTGGCACTCTGCGGAAACCAGAAGGCGCTGGGTGACTGGAACCCGGACAAAGCTGCCCTTATGAGCGACATCGACTTCCCCGAATGGCAGGTAGAAGTGGATGCCGGTAAAATCAGCTTCCCGCTGGAGTATAAATTCGTCCTTTACAACAAGAAAGAGCGCCGTGCCGTGGCCTGGGAGAACAATCCCAACCGCTATATGGCCGACCCGCAGATAGCCGCCAACGAAACGCTGGCTGTCGGCGACCGTTATGTATACTTCAATCTTCCTGCATGGAAAGGTTCCGGAGTAGCCGTACCCGTATTCTCCCTACGCTCCGAGAAAAGCTTCGGTGTAGGCGATTTCGGCGACTTGAAGCGCATGATTGACTGGGCAGTTGCCACCAATCAGAAGGCGGTGCAGATTCTGCCCATCAACGACACTACCATGACGCATACCTGGACAGACTCCTACCCTTACAGTAGCATCTCCATCTATGCCTTCCATCCCATGTACGCCGACCTGAAGCAGTTGGGCAGCTTGAAGGACAAGAAGGTGATGGCCGAATTCAACAAACGCCAGAAAGAACTGAATGCCCTGCCCGCCGTGGACTACGAAGCTGTGAACAAAACAAAGTGGGAATACTTCCACCTCATCTTCAAGCAGGAAGGGGAAAAGGTGCTGGCCTCGGATGCATTCCGTAATTTCTACGAGGCCAACAAGGAATGGTTGCAGCCATATGCCGTCTTCAGCTACCTGCGTGATGCCTACAAGACCCCGAATTTCCGCGAGTGGCCCAAGTATGCCACCTACGATGCCAAGGAGATAGAGACATTGTGCCGGCCGGACTCTGCCGACTATCCGCATATTGCCATCTACTACTACATCCAGTTCAATCTGCACCTGCAACTGCTTGCCGCCACCGAGCATGCGCGCGCCAACGGCGTAGTGCTGAAAGGCGACATCCCCATCGGCATCAGCCGCAACAGTGTGGAAGCCTGGAAGGAACCCCACTACTTCAACCTGAACGGCCAAGCCGGCGCACCGCCCGATGATTTCTCCGTGAACGGGCAGAACTGGGGCTTTCCCACCTACAACTGGGATGTCATGGAGAAAGACGGCTATGCCTGGTGGATGAAGCGTTTCCACAAAATGGCAGAATACTTCGATGCCTACCGCATAGACCATATCCTCGGCTTCTTCCGCATTTGGGAGATACCGATGCACGCCGTACACGGGCTGTTGGGACAATTCGTCCCCGCCCTGCCCATGACGCGCGAGGAGATAGAAAGCTACGGGCTGGCATTCCGCGAAGACTTCTTCCTGAAGCCCTATATCCATGAGTACTTCCTCGGACAAATCTTCGGCCCGCATACAGACTATGTGAAGCAGACCTTCATAGAGCCGACAGACACGTGGGAGGTTTACCGCATGCGTCCCGAGTTCGACACCCAGCGCAAAGTGGAAGCCTACTTTGCCGGAAAGACGGACGATGACAGCATCTGGATTCGTGACGGGCTTTACGCCCTTATCAGCGATGTGCTGTTCGTGCCCGACCGCAACAATCCGCACGAATACCATCCGCGCATCGGCGTGCAGCACGACTACATCTACCGCGCACTGAACGATTGGGAAAAGGCTGCCTTCAACCGGCTGTATGACCAGTACTACTATCACCGCCACAATGACTTCTGGGGACAGCAAGCCATGAAGAAACTACCGCAACTGACACAGTCCACGCGCATGCTGGTATGCGGTGAGGACTTAGGCATGATTCCCGATTGCGTGGCATGGGTGATGAACGACCTGCGTATCCTTTCCCTGGAGATACAACGTATGCCGAAAGACCCGAAACAAGAATTCGGCCACACTGACTGGTATCCGTACCGTTCGGTCTGCACCATCTCCACGCACGACATGTCTACCCTGCGCGGCTGGTGGGAAGAAGACTTCCAACAGACGCAGCGTTACTACAACACCATGCTCGGGCACTACGGTGCCGCACCGGCAACGGCCACGCCGGAGCTCTGCGAAGAAGTGGTTCGCAATCACCTCCATAGCAACTCCATCCTCTGCATCCTCTCCCTGCAAGACTGGATGTCCATGGACGGCAAATGGCGCAACCCGAACGTGCAGGAAGAACGCATCAATATTCCTGCCAACCCGCGGCACTACTGGCGCTGGCGCATGCACCTGACACTGGAACAACTGATGAAGGCAGAAAGCTTGAACGAGAAAATAAGGTGCATGATAGAAAGCACCGGAAGATAAGAAAGGATTCTTAGCAAAGTATTATTTTAGGCACGGATTACATGGACAATCACGGATAATATTGAAAGCAACCGTGATAACCCGTATAATTCCGTGCCTAAAATAGTTCGATAAGTTTATTCCGACCCTCACATAATTGTATTCTATAAAAAACAATTTCGCGCTATTTTTATATTTTACAGAATACAATCCGCAACCTGAATCGTAATAACCGGATACTGATTTGCCCGTACCACAAAATATCAGTAAGTTTGCAGAAAACAATCTACAAGTAATGACCAGTTATATTTTCCTTGACACGCTTCGCTTCTTCGCCCATCACGGCGTGGGCGAACAAGAAACCGTGGTAGGCAATGAGTTTACCGTCAGCCTGCGCCTGCAAGTTGATATCCGGCGTGCGGCAGAAACGGACGACGTAGCCGACACCGTGAGCTATGCCGATGTACATACAGCTGTGAAGGCAGAGATGGACATTCCTTCCAAACTATTGGAACATGTATGCGGGCGAATTATAAACCGATTGTTCCACGACTTCCCACAGATAGAAGAAATAACCCTCAAGCTGGCAAAGCGCAATCCACCGATGGGCGCGGATATAGAGGCTGCAGGAGTGGAAATATGCCAACGCCGCGGAGAATGACAGATTGCCGAATCACCCCATTCACTATTGATACACAGACACTTCCCACTGCAAAGACACTGCATGCTTTTTGCAGTGGCGCTGCAAAATGTATACAGAAGTTCTGCAGTGAGCATGCAGCAACTTTTCGGCCGTAGAATACAACCATTGATACCAATATTCCGTACCTTTGCCCCATCATCAACAAAAAGTCAATGAGAAACGCTATACAACGACTGGCATTACTCCCCATCGTCGCTCTCTTCCTGCTACCGGCCGCTTGCTATCAAATACAGCTCCGAGTTTCATTGGAGAAATGCCCTCTACCTGCCCACCCCTTACGACTTTACAAACCCATACAACTATGCAGACTTCAGAAGGAATGAACTATTGAAAATAAACCTCACAGAGTTCCGCTTCCCCTACCAATACCTCAACGACATAGAATGGGCAGATTCACCAACACCATTATTGTGCAACTCTATGACTTCAAACGGCAAGGGTGGGCTATCGCACCAGTGTGGGCTGTCCATGAACGAAGGGTAGCGATAGATTAAGAATGCCCAGTAGAACCGAGTTTCATCCTTATTTTTTCCGTTCCGCTTCTTTGCCGATTCCACCGCTTCGGCCACCACCGGCTTATTTGCAAACCGCTTGGTGTAGTTGCTGTAATCGGGAACAGTGCGTTCATACGTCGGGTCGACAAACAACGGGCTGGAAATGATATGGTCTGCCGTACTGCGGTTGCAGCAGAACACGATGTTCTCCACACCGGCAAGGCGGGTCAACGCCTTCACATCCGTATCGTGCGGCTGAAGGGTCATCGGGTCGGTGAAAAAGAAAAGATAGTCAATCTCTCCGTCCACAATGCGCGAGCCCATCTGCTGGTCACCGCCCAAAGGACCGGATTTAAGGATAGTGAAATCCCACTCCACATCAGGATGTTTCTCCCGGAGGGCTTCGAGGATAAGGGTACCCGTGGTGCCCGTACAATAGAATTTATGCCCCATCAGCAATTCCGAGTTCCACAGTACCCACTCGATGAGGTCTTTCTTCATGGCGTCGTGTGCCACTAATCCGATTTTTCTAACTAGTTTTTCCATAATTCAAAACCTTTAATAGATTGAACAATTATAAAAGGCAACAGTTCCTACAATTGGGAAAAGAATTTCTTTCCATGCAGATAAAACTGCGCCAATATACTGTTTTTTTGTCCGTTCCGGTATTACGGCAAGCGTAGTTTTTTTTCCAGATTCTCTTTTGCGGGACGCTGCTAATGAAGTGCGGAGGGAGTGGTAGGCACGGCGCGCACGGAATACGGCCAAAGCATTGGGTAACTGGCCTTTCAGCATGAAACTGAACGCAGCCACATAATCGAGCACCGCACGTACACGCATCACGGACGCCAAGTCCTCCTGCGGCAGATTCTTATAAAGCATGACAAGGTTATTACGAAAATTGAGGAAGGTCTTGCGCGGATTCTCCTTCTTCAAAGTGGCCCCTCCCACATGAAATACCACACTCTGCGGTATACATGCCAACTGTCTGCCACGGGCACGAAGCCGCCAACATAAATCTATCTCCTCCATGTGGGCAAAAAAACGTCCGTCCAGCCCACCCGCTTCCCGGTAGTCTGCCAGACGGATGAACAGAGCCGCCCCCGTAGCCCAGAAAATGGGTATCACCGTGTCGTATTGCCCCTTGTCCTCTTCTACCACGCCCATAATACGGCCGCGGCAGAAGGGATAGCCATAGCGGTCGATGAAACCTCCCGCAGCTCCGGCATATTCAAACTGCCCCTTGTTACGCCAACTGCGTATCTTCGGCTGGCAAGCGGCCGTCTCCGGATAGGCATCCATATACTCTGCCAACGGGACAAGCCAGTGCTCGGTGACCTCTACATCGGAGTTGAGCAGCACTACATATTCTGCCTCCACCTGCTTCAATGCCAGATTGTATCCGTCGGCAAAACCGTGGTTCTCTTCCAGCAGAATCAAGTGCACAGAAGGAAACTCGCGACGGAGCATTGCCACGGAAGCATCCGTAGAGCCATTGTCCGCCACATACACCACAGCACCATCCACCTCCGAAAAACGCACAACAGAGGGAAGGAAGGAACGGAGCATATCACATCCGTTCCAATTCAATATGACAACAGCAATCTTATCCATGTTGCACAGATTCTTTTCGTTTATTTTTCCAGCGTTTATGAGACCAGAACCAATAAGCCGGTTCGCGCCGGATGGTCTGCTCCAGACGACGGGCGAAGCACTCGGTTATCTCGCCATCCGCCGTCTGCTTGGGAGTTTCGGTAACCAAATCGAAGAGCACTTTGCAATATCCCCTGGATGTCCGTTCCAATTCACAATAAAAGACGGGGAAGTCCATCAGCTTGGCAATGCGCTCGGCACCATCCATGAACACGGTGTCCTGATTCAAGAAAGTGGTCCAATAATGGGCCTCGCTGCGGTTGGGCGACTGGTCTGTAATCAGGCCGATGGCTATCCGCCTGCCTTCACGGCGAAGCTTTATCACTTCGCGTGCCGTGGAATGTTTCGCCACATTGTATCCTCCGAACCGGGCGCGGATATGCTTAAACATCTCGTCCAGATACTTATTGCTTAGCGGTTTGTACACCTGCACCGGGATGTCGCCCGGATGCATGATGGCCCCCATGCCTATAATCCACTCAAAATTGGCATAATGGGGAATCAACAGTACAATGCCTCCATGCTTCTCTATCATGGCAAGGTATTCTTCCTTATTATCATACTTCATCCGGCGGCAGAGCTCCTCGAAAGACATGCGCAGCATCTTCACCTCTTCCAGCATATAGTCGCAGATATAATGGTAGAACTTGCGCTCTATCTCCATCAATTCGGTTTCCGACTTCTCCGGAAAGGAATTGCGAAGGTTGCGGCGAACGACTTTCTTCCGATAATGCACGACGTGGCGCATCAGGAAGTACAGCCCGTCAGACAATGCATAAAGCGCCCGGAAAGGCAGAAGTGCCACAAGCCACATGCCCGCATAAGTCAACCAATAGACAATTTTTGATTTCACTTCGTCAGTTATGAGTTATAAGTTATGAGTTATTTGTTGCAAAGGCGGCATTCCTCATTCCATTACTCCCAAGAGTGCGGTGCCGTCGGCATTGAAATCGCCCAGGCGCACAGACACGAGCTGGTTGTCCAAGGCAGCATCATGAGGGACTTCCACACGGATATAATTGGGAGTGAAGCCGTGCATCGGCAGTCCGGGTTTGGGACGTTCCAGCAACACCGGCATCGTCTGCCCGATATGGCGCGCATAAAAAGCACGGGTCTTTTCGTCCGAAAGCTCCAGCAATTGCTGGCTCCTGCGGTGCTTTTCTTCGGGTGCCACCACGTGGTCTATCTTCAAGGCCTGCGTGCCGGGACGCTCCGAATAGCTGAAGACATGGAGCTGCGTCACGTCCAGGCTCTTGATAAACTCATAAGCCTGCCCGAAATACTCCTCCGTCTCTCCACGGGTACCCACAATCACGTCTACCCCTATAAAGGAATCGGGCATCACTTCCTTTATCTTCTTTATCTTCGAGGCAAACAAGGCGGTATCGTAACGGCGTCGCATCAGCTTCAGCACCTCGTCACTGCCCGACTGCAGCGGTATATGGAAATGAGGCATGAAACGCCGGGAACGGGACACGTATTCTATGATTTCATCTGTCAGCAGATTCGGCTCGATGGAGGATATGCGGTAACGCTCAATGCCTTCCACCTCGTCCAGCGCCTTCACCAAGTCGAAGAAAGTCTCACCGGTAGACTTGCCGAAGTCTCCGATATTGACGCCGGTCAATACAATTTCCTTTCCACCTTCGGCAGCCGCCTGGCTGGCCTGCTCCACCATAGAAGCAATGCTGCCGTTACGGCTACGTCCGCGGGCAAAGGGAATGGTGCAATAGGAACAATAATAATCGCAGCCGTCCTGCACTTTCAGGAAGAAGCGTGTCCGGTCGCCACGCGAACAAGACGGGGCAAACGAACGTATATCCTTCAAAGCGGAAGTGTAGGCCTCACCGGTCTCGTGCTTCTGCAGATTGCCCAAGTAGTGAAGCAAGTCCTTCTTCTGCTCGGCTCCCAGCACGACGTCCACACCTTCTATCTTTGCCACCGTCTCCGGTTTCAGCTGGGCATAGCAACCGGTCACCACGACAAATGCACCCGGATGTTGCTTCACCAGTTTGTGGATGGCCTGGCGGCACTTCTTGTCCGCCACTTCCGTCACCGAGCAGGTATTCACTACACAAATATCCGCTTTCTCACCCTTGCGCGCCGTACGTACGCCCGCTTCCCGCAAAATTTTACCGATAGTAGAGGTCTCCGAGAAGTTCAGTTTGCACCCCAACGTATAGTAAACCGCCGTCTTATCTTGAAATATATTGGTATCTATCATGAGCTTATAAACACATTTATGCTGCAAATATATACATTATTAATCTATTTTTCCTACTTTTGCACACTCAACTAAAATTTGTGCAATGATACAAGAGAACTTTATCAAACTATACGAGCATAGTTTCCGCGAGAATTGGGACCTCCCCTGCTATACCAACTATGGAGAAAACGAGAGCTATACTTATGGCGAAGTGGCACAAGAAATAGCCAGACTGCATCTTATTTTCAAGTACTGCCAACTGCGCCGCGGCGACAAGATAGCCGTCATCGGCAAGAACAATGCCCGCTGGTGCATCGCCTATATGGCCACCATCACCTACGGTGGTATCGTAGTCCCCATTCTGCAAGACTTCAACCCCAATGATGTCCATCATATCGTAAACCACTCCGAATCGACGTTCCTCTTCACCAGCGATGCCATTTGGGAACATCTGGAAGAAGAACGGCTTACCGGAATTCGCGGTGTGTTCTCGCTGAGCGACTTCCGCTGTCTGTATCAGCGGGACGGCGAAACCATCCAGCGTTTCCTCAAGCATCTGGGCGATGAAATGGAAGCGACCTACCCGAACGGGTTCCGCAAGGAAGACATCGTTTACACGGACCTTTCCAACGACAAGGTCATGCTGCTGAATTATACCTCGGGCACCACCGGATTCAGTAAGGGCGTCATGCTGACGGGAAACAACCTGGCCGGCAACGTCACCTTCGGCATACGTACCGAGCTGTTGAAGAAAGGGGACAAAGTGCTCTCTTTCCTGCCTTTGGCACATGCATACGGCTGCGCATTCGATTTCCTTACCGCCACGGCCGTCGGCACACACGTCACACTGTTGGGAAAAGTACCTTCCCCAAAGATTCTGATGAAAGCTTTTGAGGAAGTGAAACCCAACCTGATTATCACCGTACCCCTTGTCATTGAAAAGATATACAAGAATGTCATACAGCCCATCATCAACAAAAAGACCATGAAATGGGCACTCAGCATTCCCTTGCTCGACGGACAGATATACGGGCAAATCCGCAAGAAACTGATTGACGCACTGGGCGGACGTTTCAAGGAAGTCATCATAGGAGGCGCGGCCATGAACCCGGAAGTGGAAGAATTCTTCCACCGCATCAAGTTCCCCTTCACCATCGGCTACGGCATGACTGAATGTGCCCCTCTCATCAGTTACGCTCCCTGGAATGAATTCGTCCCGACTTCCTCCGGACGGGTACTCGACATCATGGAAGCCCGTATCTACAAGGAAAACCCGGACGACAAACTCGGCGAAATACAAGTACGTGGCGAGAACGTGATGACGGGTTATTACAAAAACCCCGAAGCCACCAAAGAAGTCTTCACCGAAGACGGATGGCTTCGCACCGGCGACTTGGGTACACTGGACGACGACAACAACCTATACATACGCGGACGCAGCAAAACCATGATTCTCAGTTCCAGTGGACAGAATATCTTCCCCGAAGAGATAGAAGCACGGCTCAACAACATGCCTTTCGTCCTGGAAAGTCTTGTCATCGAACGGAATAAAAGACTGGTGGCACTGGTTTATGCCGACTATGAAGCCTTGGATTCTTTAGGGTTGAACCAGCCGGACAACCTCAAAACCATTATGGATGAGAATCTCAAAAATCTGAATAATAGTGTGGCAGCCTATGAAAAAGTAAGCCAAATCCAACTTTATCCAACAGAATTTGAGAAAACGCCCAAAAGAAGTATCAAGAGATACTTATACAACAGCATTGCCGAAGATTAATATGTTGTAAAACATATAGATAGGGATAAAAACAGCCGAAGCTCCAAAAAAATTATAAAAAAGTTGGGGTTTCGAGAACAACATATTCAAAAAGTACATACCTTTGCAACGTTTTAATAAAGCAATTGATTGTATTACGTTTTAAAAGTAAAGAAAATGAAAAAATTAGTTTTGATGGCTGCAGCTATCGTAGCAGTATCTTTCGCATCTTGTGGCAACAAAGCAGCTAACGCTGAACAAGCAACTGCAGATTCTATCCGTATCGCTGACTCAATCGCAGCTGTAGAAGCAGCAGCAGCTGAAGCCGCCGCAGCAGCCGCAGCAGCTGACACTGTAGCAGTAGATAGCGCAGCTGTTGTAGCTGAATAATTTCAGTACAACACTCGAGAGAATTGAAAGTCTGACGTGCATACAAGCACACCAGACTTTTTTTATGTCTTATCCTCTCCTTCTGTTCCCTTCCAATTGTTAAGTCTTGGTCTTATTTCACAAAAAAGGGTATTATATGGCAGATAAATGATAAAGTATAGTGCATATACCAAATAAAAGCCGTTACTTTGCATCAACAAAACAATAAGAGGTTTATTACGATCTACGTTTCACTATGTTTCTCCTCGATTAGCCACATTGAGAATTTTCATTTCTGACTACAACTTCCTAAGACTCCTTTATTGAATTATTAATTTTTTATTTTTGTATTTTATGAATATGTACATTGGAAACCTTAGCTACAACGTTAGGGAATCAGATTTGAGACAAGTAATGGAAGAGTATGGAACAGTAGAATCAGTAAAACTGATTATGGACCGTAATACAAACAGATCAAAAGGTTTTGCCTTCGTAGAGATGCCCGAAGCTGCTGAAGCCCAACAAGCAATCAACAAACTGAATGGAGCAGAATATGTAGGCCGCCAAATGGTAGTGAAAGAAGCATTGCCAAGAAACTAAAAGAATTATTGGCTGACAATAAGGCAAAGAGCATACCCCTGAGTGGATATGCTCTTTTTTTTTGCATTAGTAACCTCGTAAAGAGACACAAGAGTATTCTTGCCAAACCTCTATACCACGCGCGTAAACCTCTACTTCAGATTCGTAAACCTCTATAACCGCAGCTTTACGTATCCCTCAATAAGCTCACACACATACGCTCCGAACATAGAAAAGCCCGGTCCTTTATCAGAACCGGGCTTCCTTATCATTATGAAGTCTTTTCTTATGCTTCTTCAGCAACTACTTCGAAAGGAATTTCTACAGAAACTTCCTTGTGCAGCTTAACGATAGCCTTGTAGTTACCAACTTCTTTCACTGCGTCCTTAACAACGATAATCTTACGATCGATGTTGTGACCCAATTTAGCCAACTCTTCAGCAATCTGGATGTTACCAACAGAACCGAAGATAGTACCAGTAGAGCTAACCTTAGTAGCAATCTTCAATGATACGCCTTCCAGCTTAGCAGCCAGTTCTTCAGCATCCTTTTTGATTTTCTCCAGCTTGTGAGCACGTTGTTTCAGCTCTTCAGCCAACATTTTCTTTGCAGCCGGTGAAGCGATGACAGCTTTACCAGTCGGGATGAGGTAGTTACGACCGTAACCAGACTTTACTGTTACGATGTCGTTCTTATAACCCAAGTTTACAATGTCTTCTTTCAATATAATTTCCATACTTTCCTCCTCCTATTATTTCATCATGTCAGTTACATAGGGCAGCAACGCCAAGTGACGTGCTCTCTTCACAGCTTGAGCTACACGACGTTGGAACTTCAAAGAAGTACCGGTAATACGACGCGGAAGGATTTTACCTTGCTCATTCAAGAATTTTCTTCAAGAATTTCGGGATCTTTGTTAGTCGATGTACTTAATACCGCTCTTTTTGAAACGGCAGTAATTTTTTTCTCTTAACGTCTACTGAGGGCGGAGTTAAATATCTGATTTCTGATTGAACTTGTTGTGCCATGATTAATCCTCCTTTTTTAGTTGATTTAACACTTCTTCTCTTCGCAGCATATTCAGCAGCGTACTTGTCTTGCTTGAAAGTCAAGAAACGGATAACGCGCTCGTCACGACGGAAGTTTATTTCCAGTTTCTCAATGACAGTAGGTTCTGCATTGAACTCAATCAGCTGATAGAAACCGGTTGACTTCTTCTGGATAGGATATGCCAGCTTCTTCAGTCCCCAGTTTTCTTCATTTACAATCTCAGCACCTTCAGCAGTAAGGATGCCTTTGAATTTTTCTACCGCTTCCTTCATCTGAACATCAGACAAAACGGGAGTCAAAATGAAAACGGTTTCGTATTGATTCATACTCGTTTAATTAAATAAATAAATTATTCGTTTTAAAAATGCGGTGCAAAGGTAGACATTTTATTTTGAACTACAAACATTTAATGTTTTTTTGTGTAGGGATATAGGAATTGTCTTCGGCTTGCACTATCTTTGCAAAGTTGTTTAAACAATAATTTCATGATAGAGCAATTCAACTTTGATATCCGCCTTATCTTTGCCATACTGAACGGTAAAGTGTCGGCTGCCATTAACCGAAAGCTGTCCCGCAACTTCCGCCAGAACGGTTTGGAGATTACTCCGGAACAGTGGACCGTCCTCATCTTCTTATGGGAAAAGGACGGGGTGACGCAACAAGAGTTGTGTAATGCAACTTTCAAAGACAAGCCCAGCATGACGCGCTTGATAGACAATATGGAGCGTCAGCATCTCGTCGTGCGCATATCGGACAAGAAAGACCGCCGAACCAATCTGATACATCTGACCAAGGACGGCAAGGAGCTGGAAGAACGCGCGCGCGTCATTGCCAACCAGACCCTCAAAGAAGCCTTGAAAGGCATCACCATCGAAGAGCTCAGTGTGAGCCAGGAGGTGCTGAGGAAGATTTTCTTCAATACGAAGGACTAAGATATAGGGATTAGGGGTTAAGGATTAGAGATTAAGGGAGGAGAAAACAAGGGGATGAAGCGTCATTTTTCATTCCTCATCTTCCATTCTTTATTAAAATATGGATTTTTTGCAAAAATAATTTCGCTTGTAAAGAATTTGCTTTTCTTTGTGACAAGAATACGAAAGAATATAATAATCTAATTAAAAATACACACACATGAAAGGCTTATTAAAAAATCTGGGATTGATATTAATCTTGGTAGGAGCTGTAATCTTGGTTGCAATGTTCTTTTACCGGCAATGTAAACAACAACGCGAATTCTGGGCACCAGCGCTGTTTTAATTGTAATAGGATTGATTTCTTACATTCTTATCAACAAGAGAATTGCGGATTATACCGAGAAAAGAAATCAAAAAAAGGCGATTGCACTGCAACCGCCATTTTTTATTTTCCATTGTCCGAAGCCGGATCCCTATCAGGACTCGGCTTCCGGAGTTATCAGTTTATATCCCTTTCCGTGAATATTGATAATCTCGATAGATTCATCTTCTTTCAGGTGCTTACGCAAATTTGGTGATATATACGTCCATGCTACGCGCATTGAAGTAGTTATCGTCAATCCAGATAGTCTTCAATGCAAAGTCACGTTGCAGGATTTCGTTGGCGTGTGCACAAAGCAAGCCCAGCAATTCGGATTCTTTTGTAGTCAGTTTGGTCTGCTTTTCAGGCGTTGACAAAATCTGATTTTTGGGTATCAAACGTAAACTTACCAATCTTGTAAATGCTGCTTTCTTTGTTCTTCTTGCCACGGACACGTCTCAAGATAGCTTCAATTCTGAAAGTCAGCTCTTCCATACTGAAGGGCTTGGTGATGTAGTCATCGGCACCAATCTTTGAAACCTTCCAGAATATCTTCCTTCAATGTTTTTGCCGTCAAGAAGATAATAGTATTTCGGCATTGGCCGCACGCATCTTCTTGTGCCAGTGTGAATCCGTCTTTCTTCGGCATCATCACATCAAACACACACAAGTCATATTTATTCTTCAGGAAAGCCTTGTATCCTGCTTCTCCATCGGGATATAACTCGGCAGCGTAACCTTTTGCCTGTAAATATTCTCTTAAAAGCATGCCAAGATTTTCATCATCTTCGCACAATAAAATACGCAGTTTCTCGTCCATATCAATCAATTTTTTAATAAAGGTAATGCAATAATAAATTTAGTTCCTACGTTCAGTTCACTTTCTGCCCGGATAGTTCCCTTATGATCCATGATAATCTTCTTCACATAAGCCAGTCCCAAGCCGAAGCCTTTCACATCGTGCAGATTACCTGTATGCACGCGATAGAACTTCTCGAATATCTTTTTCAAATTCTCCTTCTTGATGCCGATGCCGTTATCTTGGATGGAAATCATCAGTTTGCCAGGCTCATTCCAAGTCTTCACCGTCAGTTGCAGATCCGCATCCGGACGTTTATACTTCACTGCATTATCCATGAGATTGAAAATCACATTGGTGATATGCATCTCATCGGCAAAAATGGCAGAGTTGGTAGCTTTAAGCTCCGATTCAATCTTTCCATTATAACGCTCCACTTTCAGTGTAAACGTGTTGATAACACCCGCTATCAGCTCGTTGGCATCCAGTTCCTTATTCTTCAAAGTAGCCTTCTGACGGTCAAACATCGACATCTGAAGCACTTTTTCTACCTGGAACCTCAAGCGCTTCGTTTCATCGTTGATGACACCCGATATATGCTGGAACATAGTCGGAGACTTGCCCACAGCCGGGTCTTTCAACATCTGTGCCGCCAGAGAAATCGTCGATATCGGCGTCTTGAACTCGTGCGTCATATTGTTGATGAAATCATTCTTCATCTCCGTCAGCTTCTTCTGGCGGAATACGATGTAAATCGTAAAGATGAACGTCACCAGCAGTACAAAAGTAAATATCATCGACGGTATCATAAACCTGACCGAATCGAAGATATAATCCTTCTTTCCCGGAAAATGTATCTTGACGATACTCATACGGGCTGGTGGGTCATTCAAAAACAATGGCTGCGAATAAGAGCTTTCACTCCCTGCATCGCTATAATCCGCACAACGGTATACCTCCCGACCTTCCCGGTCTATCACCTTGAAGTGATAATCCATATCACCGAGACCATTCTCTATCAGACCTGCTTTTAGATACTGGTCCAGACTTTTGAAATTAACACGCTCCTCAATCGGCTTGTCGCTGGCATTGTATACCATCTGCAACACCACCTCGTCTACCAATGCACGCTGGTAAAGATAGCGGTTTTTAAGCATCTCTATCTGCGAGCGTGAAGTCTGAGGAATGGTTTTTGCTCCATGTTTGCGTGAAATCATTGCTCTTGGCAATTCAGAAGGCTCGTTACTGAAAGTTTTCAATTCCACCGAAGAACGGACACTGCCATCCGGAGCTGTCATCACAAACCGCTGGGTACGCATCACTCCGCTACTGCTCTGCGATTGTTCCCACGCCTTCTTTTCTGCCTCGGAGATATCCTCATTCAGCCAACGCACAACCTCTGCGGACTCTGCCTCTTTCGAAGCAGCCATCAACGCACGCTTCACCGATTCATCAAATTGTCCGTTACGCATCTTCACCATTTCCTCAATATAGCTTATCTGCAGATACAGCAAACTAAGGAAGGAAAGCCCCATAACAACACCTAATATCCATATAGTTGACTTTTTCATAGTCACAAAATTAACACTCCCTAATTAACACTCCTAACCAATTAACCTGATTTAACCGGACGTTCTCGTAAATTAACCGAAGACCATTTTTTAGGTTGTATTATGAGCATTATAACAAAAACACAAGCCTTTGGTTTGCAAATTTAATAAAAATTAATCATTCAATTCACAATTCTGCATGTTCTTAATCTACGTTAATGAAAAAGCCGTTATTACTTGCCATGAAGTAACAACGGCTTTAACAATTGTTATATTAGCAACCGGTAGTTACAACAGCCAAACTACCAACCCCTGAAAATCATTCTTCAGCTTGCTTTGCCTCAAATTCCTTAATCAGTTTATCCTGCACATCACTCGGAACGAGTTCATAGCTGGCAAACTTCATGATGAACGAAGCACGTCCACCGGTCAGTGAGCTAAGTGCCGTAGAGTAGGATGACATTTCCTTCAAAGGCACCTTAGCACTCAGTTTTTCGTAACCGGCCTCGCTGCTCATACCCATAATCATGGCGCGGCGTCCTTGCAGGTCACCCATCACATCACCCATCTTGTCCGACGGAACAAATACTTCCACGTCATAAATGGGTTCTAGAATCTTCGGGCCTGCATTCTTGAACGCTTCGCTGAACGCATTCCGTCCCGCCAGCATAAAGGAGATTTCATTGGAGTCAACCGGATGCATTTTTCCGTCATATACGATGACACGTACATCGCGAGCATACGAACCAGTCAACGGTCCCTGCTCCATACGTGACATGATACCCTTCAAGATGGCCGGCATGAAACGTGCATCAATGGAACCACCCACAATACTATTGACGAATACCAGCTTGCCACCCCATTCCAATGGAACTTCTTCGGTACCCTTGACGTTCATCTTGAACTCCCTGACCATTTGAATTTATAGGTTTCGGGCAACGGCATGCCTTCGTAGTAAGGCTCAACAATCAGATGAACTTCACCGAACTGGCCTGCACCACCCGACTGCTTCTTATGGCGATAATCCGCACGGGCAGCTTTGGTAATCGTTTCGCGATACGGTA
>ENA-OQCU01000370-OQCU01000370.1-human-gut-metagenome-genome-assembly--contig:-NODE-370-length-21535-cov-4.998926_pt1 | contig 21535 bp, 18 predicted proteins | sample MGYA00242504_ERZ504590 | MGnify/ENA primary metagenome ERZ504590 (study PRJEB26092, sample SAMD00036318) | human gut metagenome | host: Homo sapiens | study: EMG produced TPA metagenomics assembly of... | reverse complement strand
TAGTTGTTATATTCGCACCGCAAAAATAAAAGAAATAAATTTAAAAACGACAGTTCCCGTTACTTTTTTCTCTTACAAAAATGATAAATAACTATTTAGAAAGGCAAATTAAGGAAAATTTTCCTTACCAACCAACTCCTGAGCAAGAAATTGCTGTAAAATCTTTATCGGAGTTCCTTCTGTCACCCCGTAGCGAGGTGGTTTTTATGCTTCGTGGTTATGCGGGGACGGGTAAAACATCGTTGGTCGGTGCCTTGGTGCGGACGTTGGATAAGTTGCAACAAAAGTCGGTATTGCTGGCACCGACCGGACGGGCGGCAAAAGTTTTCTCGGCGTATGCGGGGCATCCGGCGTTTACAATTCATAAAAAAATTTATAGACAGCAATCTTTCTCCAATGAGCTGAGCAATTTTTCTGTGAACGATAATTTGACAACTCACACTTTATATATAGTGGATGAGGCCTCGATGATTTCCAATGAGGGACTGTCCGGTTCCATGTTCGGCACGGGCAGATTGCTGGACGACCTGGTGCAGTTTGTCTATTCCGGCCAGGGATGCCGCCTGCTGCTGATGGGCGATACGGCACAGCTGCCGCCGGTGGGGGAGGAGCAGAGCCCTGCCCTCTTTGCCGATGCCTTGAAAGGCTACGGGCTGGAAGTGGTGGAGGTGGACTTGACGCAGGTGGTGCGTCAGGAGCAACAGTCGGGCATTTTGTGGAATGCCACCCGCCTGAGGCAGTTGATAGCGGAAGACGATTGCTACAGCCTGCCAAAGATAAAGGTTTCGGGGTTTGCCGACATTAAAGTTCTGCCCGGAAATGAGCTGATAGAAACGCTGAGCTCTTGCTACGACCGCGACGGGCTGGATGAAACCATCGTGGTGTGCCGTTCCAACAAGAGGGCGAACATCTACAACAAAGGCATCCGTGCGCAGATTCTCTGGCGTGAGGATGAATTAAACACCGGTGATTTGTTGATGGTGGCGAAAAATAACTACTTCTGGACGGAAAAGGAGAAGGAGATGGATTTCATTGCCAACGGTGAGACTGCCGTGGTGCGCCGCGTGCGCCGTACGCGAGAGCTGTATGGCTTCCGCTTTGCAGACGTGACGCTGGTCTTTCCCGACTATAACGACTTTGAACTGGAAGTGAACATGCTGCTTGATACGCTGCATACCGACTCGCCTGCGCTGCCCAAGGCAGAAAACGACCGGCTTTTCTACTCCGTCCTCGAAGATTATGCCGACATCACCGTGAAGCGCGAGCGGATGAAGAAGATGAAGGCAGACCCGTACTACAACGCCTTGCAAGTGAAGTATGCCTATGCCGTGACGTGCCATAAGGCGCAGGGCGGGCAGTGGAAGAATGTTTTTCTGGACCAGGGGTATATGACGGATGAATATCTGACACCCGATTATTTCCGTTGGCTCTACACCGCCTTTACCCGTGCCACGGGAACGCTCTACTTGGTGAACTATCCGGAAGAACAAATAGTTTGAAAAAGAGAGGGGTACCGATGCAGTATTCTGGCACTTTTTTGTATTTTGTAGATAGAACAACTATAACTGAACAAGTATGAAGAAGCTATACTCTCTCTTTGCTTTGATAGCACTGCTGTTTACCGCTTCCGGTTGCGAGGACGATTACCGAAGCATGGTACTTTTCGAAGGTGTGGAGCCTATCTACCAGATTGGGACATGTGACAATCTGGTGTCCAATCTTTCTTATTATCTTTCTGAAACAAACGAAGATACAGTGCTGGGCATTGACGGCGGCGACGGTTCCTATAATGTGATTAACGAGCACGATCGGTGGCTTCCGTGACTTTACCGATGATGTCAACGGGTGATCAGCGTATCAAGATTCATCCGCTGGCAGAGGGGAGACGATTGTAAGGTGATGGATGGTTCCGGTGAGGGAAAACACAACTGCGCATCACGGTGAAAGGTCGTAGGCAATATACGTTGACGAAAATGGGCTTCGAGTATGGTATCAGTAGTGGTGCACCGACGGAACTGCTGGGTGATGTTTCTAAGGCACTTGCCGAGCGTCCTTGGGTGAAGGAATGGCGGGTATTATGTGCTGGTGCCCGAAGATTTCTCCAATAGTATGTGGAAAGGTGTATTGGAAATCTATCCGACGGGAAAAGAGGAGGAACCGCTAATGGGGATATACGAGACAGTTCCAGTGGAAGATGAGAACGGAGATACATATGCATTGTGGCAGTTTACTTATAATGGAGAGAAGAGGCTCTTTACGCGGACGGTCTCGGGAAATGGTAAATGTGTACTTGCGGAAAATGTAACTCCTTTCTGTCCTTCCGGTTTGCTGCCCGAAGGTGCACTGGTGGTTTATCGCGAAATGTTTATACTTCGGATGGAATAAGGTTTTAGTGGAAATCTTGTCAAGAGCAGATTTACGAAAGATTAACAGACGGGAGGCTTAGGCTTCCCGTTTTTGTTTCTGTTGCGCATCATCTGTCTGTTCTGTATGCATCATTCGTTTGCTTCGAATGCATTGTCTGTTTGTTCTGGACTAATCATCCGTTCCCTCCACTTCACTGTCCCAAACCTTAGGGTTTTTCACGGAAACCCCAGGGCTTTGGAGGGTAAATGCCAGCCATTTCACTTGCTAAGGTGTGGCATTTAGGATGGTAAGGTGTGGAGTTTGGGGAGCCGGCATGTGGCATTTCAAATGGAATACCGTGGAGGATAAAAAGAAAAGGAGAAGCAATGCTCCTCCTTTCCCGGTAGTTTAATTTTGAAATATCTAAAAAATGACATTACAAATATACAACATCACAGAGGCGATGTCAAGTGTTTCGCCAATTATTTTCAATTATAATCCTGCCAATTCCAAAACTTTGTCAATGGCAGCGTTCAGTCCGTCAGCATTCTTACCGCCGGCAGTTGCAAAGTGGGGCTGGCCACCGCCACCGCCTTGGATAAGTTTGGCAGCTTCTTTCACCAGGTTACCGGCTTTCAGTCCGCCTGCCACGAGGTTGTCGCTCAGCATGACGGTCAGCATCGGCTTGCCTTCGGCTTCTGTTCCCGCTACGAAGAACAGGTTTTCCGTAATCTGGCCACGCAACTGGAAGGCGATGTTCTTCACTGTTTCTGCCGGCAGGGGAGCACAGAACTTGATGACTTTAACGCCATTGACTTCCTGCACGTTCTTCAGCAGTCTTTCTTTCAGCTGTGCTTCTTTCTCTTTCATGAAGTCCTCTACCTGTTTCTTCAGTCCGGCGTTTTCGTCAATATACTTACGGATGGTTCCGGCAAGGTCGGGTGCGTTGTTGAAGAGCGCCTTCAAGTCGTGCAGCGTGTCCTCGATGGTGTTCATCAGTTCCTCCACGCGTGCACCCGTGTAGGCTTCGATACGGCGCACACCGGCAGCCACGGAGCTTTCGGAGATAATCTTCACCATACCGATGTTTCCGGTTGCAGCCACGTGCGTACCACCACAGAATTCTACGGAAGAACCGAACTGGATAACGCGTACATGGTCGCCGTACTTCTCGCCGAACAGAGCGATGGCGCCCAGTTCTTTGGCTTCTTCGATAGGAATGTTGCGGTATTCCTTCAAAGGTATGTTGGCGCGAATCTTTGCATTAACGATGTGTTCCACCTTGCGGATTTCCTCGTCCGTCACCTTCTGGAAGTGTGAGAAGTCGAAACGCAGGGAGTCCGGTGTAACCAAAGAGCCCTTCTGCTCTACATGCTCGCCCAATACTTCGCGCAGCGCAGCATCCAGCAAGTGGGTAGCAGAGTGGTTGGCGGCACAAGCGGCACGCTTGTCGGTATCCACGCATGCCATCATCGGAGCTTCCATGTGTTCGGGCAGCTTCTTGGTGATGTGGATAGGCAGGTTGTTCTCCTTCTTGGTGTCTACCACTTCGATGGTCTCAAACTCGTTCACCAATACACCGGTGTCACCTACCTGACCGCCGCTTTCGGCATAGAACGGAGTCTTGTCCAGTACAATCTGATACAAGGTTTGGTTCTTCTGCTTCACTTGTCGGTAGCGCAGAATGGATGTTTCGTATTCCGTATAGTCATATCCTACGAATTCGGTAGTACCCTCCTTTAGCGTAATCCAGTCACCGGTCTCTATGGCGGCGGCATTGCGGGCACGCTGTTTCTGCTGCTGCATTTCGGCGTCAAACTCCTTGATGTCGGCAGTCATGCCGTTTTCGCGGAGAATCAGTTCCGTCAAGTCGAGCGGGAAACCGAAGGTATCATATAAGGTAAAGGCATCCTTTCCGCTGATTTCGTTCTTGCCGGCGGCTTTGGCGTCTGCCATGGTCTTTTCCAGCAGGCGGATACCTGTCTCCAAAGTGCGGAGGAAGGAGTCTTCTTCTTCCTTGATAACTTTGGCAATCAGTTCCTTCTGTGCATCCAGTTCGGGATAAGCGGCGCCCATGTTCTCGATGAGTACGGGGAGGAGCTTGTACATGAATGCCTGCTTCTGTCCGAGGAACGTGTAACCGTAGCGCACGGCACGGCGGAGGATACGACGGATGACGTAACCTGCCTTGGCATTGCTCGGAAGCTGTCCGTCGGTGATGGAGAAGGCGATGGTGCGGATGTGGTCGGCAATTACACGCATGGCGATGTCCGACTTCTCATCTTCGCCATACTTCTTGCCTGCCATGTCTCCGATGGCTTTCAGTATCGGTTGGAATACGTCGGTGTCGTAGTTGGAGGTCTTTCCTTGCAGTGTGCGCACCAGTCGCTCGAAGCCCATGCCGGTGTCGATAACCTTGGCGGGAAGTCCTTCCAGGCTGCCGTCCGCCTTGCGGTTGAACTGCATGAACACGAGGTTCCAGATTTCAATCACCTGCGGGTGGTCTTTGTTCACCAGCTGGCTGCCGGGTACTTTGGCCTTCTCTTCTTCCGAACGGGAGTCCACATGGATTTCCGAACACGGACCGCACGGTCCCGTATCACCCATTTCCCAGAAGTTATCGTGTTTGTTGCCATTCAGAATGTGGTCTTTCGGCAAGAACTGCTCCCAGTAAGAAGCGGCTTCGTTGTCGCGTTCCAGTCCTTCTTCGGCGCTACCTTCGAATACGGTGGCGTAGAGGTCTTTGGGGTCGAGTTTCAATACATCCACCAGATACTCCCATGCCCAGGAGATGGCTTCCTTCTTGAAGTAGTCGCCAAACGACCAGTTGCCCAGCATCTCGAACATGGTGTGGTGGTAGGTATCGTGACCCACTTCCTCCAGGTCGTTGTGCTTTCCGCTTACGCGAAGGCATTTCTGCGAGTCAGCAACTCTTTTGTATTTCGCCGGGTGGTTGCCCAAAATAATATCTTTAAACTGGTTCATTCCCGCATTGGTGAACATCAACGTGGGGTCATCCTTAATCACCATCGGGGCCGAAGGCACTATCTGGTGACCTTTACTTTCGAAGAAACTCTTGAAAGAGTCTCTGATTTCGTTTGCAGTCAACATACTCTCTATTGATTTATCTGATTCTAATTTGATTTACCTTCTCTTGTCGTTTTTTGCCCGTTTCTTACTACTAACTACTTGCTACTTAGTCTTAATATTCTTGAAAAAACTGTGCAAAGATAGCTTGTTTTTATTACTTTTGTCGCATTGACAAGCGAAATATTTCCTAAGATGCGCAAAGTTTACTACATTTATAATCCCCAGACGCAGACGTACGACCGTATTTATCCTACCGTGAGGCAGCGGGCGCTGAGCATTCTCCGCCGTTTGTTCATCGGTATGGGGCTGGGTGCGGGCAGTTTCATCGTATTGCTGCTTATCTTCGGCTCTCCGTCGGAGAAGGAGTTGCGAAAGGAGAACAGCAAACTGCAGGCGCAGTACAACGTCCTCTCCCGCCGGCTGGACGAGGCTATGGGAGTGCTGCAAGACATACAGCAGCGTGATGACAATCTGTACCGGGTGATTTTCATGGCCGACCCTATTCCTTCTGCCATCCGTCAGGCTGGATACGGCGGTACCAACCGCTATGAGCATCTGATGGATATGGCTAACTCCGACTTGGTTATCAATACCACGCAGAAAATGGATATGATTAGCAAGCAACTCTATATCCAGTCCCGCTCCTTTGACGATGTGGTGGAGATGTGCAAGAATCATGATGAAATGCTGCGCTGCATTCCTGCCATACAGCCGGTTTCCAATAAAGACCTCCGTAAGACCGCTTCGGGTTACGGTACGCGTATTGACCCCATTTATGGTACCAGCAAGTTCCATGAGGGTATGGACTTTTCGGCTCCCCAGGGCACGGATGTCTATGCCACGGGAGATGGCACCGTGGTGCAGATGGGCTGGCAATCGGGCTATGGCAACAGAATTGTGATAGACCACGGCTTCGGTTATCAGACGGTGTATGCACACTTGCGCGATTTCCGGACGAAGTTGGGCAAGAAAGTGGTACGTGGTGAGGTCATTGGCGGGGTAGGCAGTACGGGCAAGAGTACTGGTCCGCACTTGCACTACGAAGTACACGTTAAGGGAAAAGTTGTGAATCCCGTCAACTACTACTTCATGGATCTCAGTGCCGAGGATTATGACCGCATGATACAGATTGCGGCGAACCATGGTAAGGTGCTTGATTGACGGATGATTTATAGAGAAAGGATTACATCATGCTGAATACAGATAAGAATTTAAAGTTATATTACTCCATCAGCGAGGTGGCTGCCATGTTCGATGTCAACGAATCACTGCTCCGTTTCTGGGAAAAGGAGTTTCCGCAACTCAATCCGAAGAAGGGGGGGCGGGGAATACGCCAGTACCGTAAGGAGGACATTGAGACAGTGAAACTTATCTATCATCTGGTGAAGGAGCGCGGAATGACCTTGCCCGGCGCCCGCCAACGGATGAAAGACAATAAAGAAGCTACGATACGCAACTTTGAAATCGTAGATCGCCTGAGAGCTATCCGCGAAGAACTGGTAGGCATGAAACTGGCATTGGATGAGTTTACTTACGAGGATGTGGAGAGCTTGAAGGAAAATATTCAAGGACTGAAGTAGAATAAATACCACTCCGTTTATTCCTCTACTCTCGTCACTTGTTTTATATTCTGTATCTGCTTCAGGTTATTGCAGATAGTGCGCACGTCGTCCACATCGTGTACATAGAGTTGTATCTTTCCTTCGAAGATACCGTCGTTGGTTTCGATGGTCAGTTTACGGATATTCACGTTGAGCTGGCGGGAGATGACTTGAGTTACTTCGTTCAGCAATCCCATGCTGTCTATACCTTTTATATATATGGTGACGAGGAACGACAAATCCTTGTGAGTGTCCCACTCGGTGGCGATGATACGGTTTCCGTAGCTACTCTTAAGGCGGGTGGCAACGGGGCATTGGCGCTTGTGGATGACAACACGGTTTTGCTCGTCGATGTATCCCAGTACGTCGTCACCCGGAATGGGATGGCAACAGTCGGCCATAATATAGTTCTTTGAGATGGTCTCTTCCGTCAGCTTCAGAATCTGCTTAGTGTTGATTTTCTCTTGCGGTGTTTTCTCTTCCGGTTGTTCTTTGGCATCCTTGTTGTCCTTGTTACCGAAGGAGAAGGTCAGGAACTTCTTCCAGTTGCTGTTCTGCTTTTCCTTGAACACGTTCTTGTCGGCATCGCCCAGCACAACCCGTTTGTTGCCGATGGCAACGAGCAGCTCGTCGCGGGTGTGGAAGCCGTGCAGCCTGGTCAGCTTGTCCAGAGCAGCATTATCCATACGTATATCCTCGTTTTTGAAGAATTCGTTCAGTATGGTTTCACCTTCTTTCTGATAGGCTTTCGCCTCTTTGCGCAGGATGGCGGCAATCTTGGCGCGGGCGCGGGCGGTGGTGGCATACACTTCCCACTCCGGCTGCACGCGTTGCGATTTGGAGGTCAATATCTCTACCTGGTCACCGCTTTGCAGTTTGTGGCTTAGGGGAACCAGTTTGTGGTTTACCTTGGCGCCGATGCAGTGGCTGCCGATGTCGGTATGCAAGGAGAAGGCAAAGTCCAGTGCCGTAGAGTTCTGCGGCATGGTCTTGAGGTCGCCTTTCGGGGTGAAGACGAAAATTTCCGATGCAAACAAGTTCAGTTTGATGGTATCGAGAAAATCGATGGCGTCCGGTTGTGGGTCGTCCAGAATTTCCTTGATGGTACGCAACCATTTCTCCAGTTCGCCTTCATCTTCGCTGCCTCCGCCTTCTTTGTATTTCCAGTGGGCGGCAAAGCCTTGTTCGGCAACGTCATTCATGCGTTCACTGCGGATTTGTACTTCAATCCATTGCCCGTTGTTACCCATAAGGGTGACGTGCAGGGCTTGGTAGCCGTTGGCTTTGGGATGGCTCACCCAGTCGCGCAGGCGGTCAGGGTGGGGCTTGTATATCTTGGATATGGAGACGTAAATGTCGAAGCAGTCGTTTAGCTCTTCCTCTATATTGCGGGGCTCGAAGATGATGCGGACAGCAAGCAAATCATAGATTTCCTCGAAGGGGACATGCTTGGTCTGCATTTTGTTCCAGATGGAGTAGATGGACTTTACACGGGCAAGGATACGGTATTTCAGTCCCATTTTGTCCAGTTGCGCCCGTATCGGAGCGGTGAACTCATTGAATACCTTGTCGCGCTCCACGGCGGTGGCTTCCAGTTTCTCTTCTATCTCGTGGTACTCTTCCGGATGTTCGTACTTGAAGCTCAGGTTTTCCAGTTCTGTCTTGATTTTGTACAAGCCGAGGCGGTTGGCGAGCGGGGCATAAATATAGAGTGTTTCGCCTGCAATCTTGAACTGCTTGTTGGGCAGCATGGAGCCGAGTGTACGCATGTTATGCAGACGGTCGGCTATCTTGATGAGGATAACCCGGATATCGTCGGACATGGTGAGCAGCAGCTTCTTGAAGTTCTCTGCCTGCGCCGAGGCACGGTCGCCGAAGATACCGCCGGAAATCTTTGTCAGCCCGTCTACAATCTGGGCGATTTTGGGACCGAAGATGTTTTCAATATCCTCTACGGTGTAGTCGGTGTCCTCCACCACATCATGCAGCAATGCCGAGCATATGGAAGTAGACCCCAGTCCTATCTCATTACAGACAATCTTTGCCACAGCAATGGGGTGCATGATGTAGGGCTCGCCGGAACGACGCTTGATGCCCTTATGCGCCTGGTTGGCAAAGTTGAATGCTTTGGTTATTATTTCGACGCGCTTGCGGTGCTTGGTGGCCAAATAGTCGTTCAACAGTTCTTGGAATGCCTGTTCGATCATTTCCTCTTCGGCTTTTTCCTTTTCCTTCTGACTTATATTTTCTTCCATATACTGCTTTCTCCTTTCTTCACTTCACTTTTTGCAAAAATAAGCAATTTTCAACACCGGGCAAGCGTTTATGTCTTTATTTATAAATCTTCAAGCGCTTTCCTGCGGAGATTCTGGTACTGCGCAATCCATTCCAACTTTTTAACTGATTGACAGTGACACCGTATTTCCGTGCAATGCTGCCGAGATTCTCGCCACTGCGTATCTTGTGGTAGGTGACATTCCCCGTAGCGGTACTGCCTTTGCTGCTACGTGCCGTCGAGCGTGTATTGGAAACGGCCACGACTCTGCGGTTCTTGAACAGCTCGTTACTGCGGTGGGCATAGATGGTGTCTTGCTTGTCAATGAAGGCACTGATGTAGTTGATGGGGAGGCGTAGCGTCTGCGGCTTGCTCTCTCCGGGGATGATGCTTTTCTTGAATTGGGGATTTAGGCTCTTTATCTGGTCCAGGCTGATGCCGCATAGGTCGGAAATCTGCTCGAAATGAAGGTTACGGCTTACTTGCACCGTATCGGTTGCTTCCGGAATGTCGGTTTCCATGGGGCAGATGTTGTGCTTGCAGTAGTAGGTCATTACGTAGTTGGCGGCAATGAAGGCGGGCACGTAGCCGCGTGTCTCTTTGGGCAGATAGTTGTAGATTTCCCAATAATCGGTTTTCCCTCCCGAGCGGCGGATGGCTTTGTTGATGGTGCCCGGACCGCAGTTGTAGGCGGCAATCACCAGGTTCCAGTCTTTGTAAATGTCATACATGTCCTTCAGGTAGCGTGCTGCCGCCCAGGTCGCCTTTATCGGGTCACGGCGTTCGTCTACGAGGCTGTTGCTTTCCAGTCCGTATATCTTTCCGGTGGCGAGCATAAACTGCCATAGTCCGCAGGCTCCCGCGCGGGATACGGCAGAAGGGTTGAGAGCAGATTCTATGATGGGCAGGTATTTCAGCTCGAGCGGCAGGCCGTAGGCATCCAGCGCTTCTTCGAAGATGGGCATATAGAAGTTGCAGGCGCTCAGCATGAAGGCAACCTGGTTGCGCAGACGTCCGGCATACATGTCGATGAACTTGCGCACAATCTCGTTGTATGGCATTTCCATGACGGTCGGCATGCGCGACAACCGGTCTATGTATACAGAGTCACTGAACATCGGGTTTACGGTAGAGGTGCTGCAGTCTTTTCCCAAGTCTATGTAATTCTTGGCTTTCCAGTCATTGAGCAGGCTGTCCAGCGGATAGGTCATGCTTTTGGGCAGCTCGATGGATTCCTGGCGTTCCGTGCCGTTTTCGCGGATAAGCACTTCCACGCTTTCTTGCGCATGCATGGCCGGAGCGGTGAAGAGGGCGCAAAACAGAAGCGAGGAACCGAGAATAATTCTTTTCATATATATGGCCTTGTGTGTCATTAGGTAATAATTTATGCTTTAATTTTCGTTTTTAGAATCGGAAACTGCATTGCACGCCGACGTTCTTATTAGAGGAACCAGTCATCTGGCTGTTGATTATGGCAGGTTCCACTTTCATGCTGAGGTCGGGGGTGATGTCAAAGTTGGACAGCTCTGCGTCTACGTATGCGTCGACAACAGACAGCAGGTATACACCGATAAAGGCGAAGATGCTCAAGTCGCGGTATCGTCGGAAGGTATCCTTACGCTTCCGTAGTGTCTCCGTCAGCTGGCTTTCGGTATAGTTATAGTTGGGAGGCAGCAGGTCGGTAATGGTACTGGAGTTGAAATTACCATTTACGGCATCCTTGTAGGCGGCCGAATAGTCCTTATACATCTTGCTGTTCCACGTAAGGGCATAGGCACAACCGGCAAATCCTCCATAGAAGATGGGCAGTTTCCAATACTTGCGGTTGTAAATTTGTCCACCGCCGGGAATGACGAGGGCAAGCCAGGTGGCTTTTGTGGGATTAGGTACCCACCTTTTGGGGTCGATGGCCTTTTGCAGACTGTCTGTAGGCACGGGCTGTTCCTTCAGGTCGGGGCTGGCAGTCATTTCCAGCATCTTCCGCTTGTTTTCGGCTGCAAGACTGTCGGCAACAGTGAGGCTGTCCCGGTTCACCACGGTGTTGAGTGTATCGGTCTGATGCCGCTGCGCACGCTTGGAAGCGGCACGTGGACGGTCCTGACCATACATAGCAATCCCTGCCATCTGTAAAAAACAGAGCAGCAGGGCAATGGCTAACTGATATATTCTTCCTTTTTTCCTCATTTATTTCTTCAGCGTATCAAGAATGCCGATGATACGTTCCAATTCTTCTTCGTTATTGAACGGGATACTGATTTTACCTTTTCCTTTCTCCGAGCAGGTTAGCTGCACCTTGGTACTGAAAAAGCCCGAGAGCTGTTGTTTCAGCATATTGAATTCTTCGGGCAGTTTGGCGCGCTTGGGGGCAATCTTACGACCACCGCTCTTCACGCTTTCGCCTTCACTCAGTGACTTTACTATTTCTTCCACTTTGCGTACGGAATACCCGTGCTCCAGGATTTCTTCGAAAATCTTCACTTGCAGTTTGGGATCGCCAAGCGTTACCAACGCGCGGGCATGTCCCATGTCTATCTGCTTGTTCTGCAGTCCCATCTGGACGGGGGCGGGCAGTTTGAGCAGGCGCAGGTAGTTGGCAATGGTGGTACGCTTCTTACCTACGCGTTCGCTGAGGCGTTCCTGCGTCAGTCCGTATTGTTCCAACAGATGCTGGTAAGCGAGGGCTATTTCTACGGAGTTCAAGTCTTCGCGCTGTATGTTTTCGATGAGCGCCATTTCCATGACGTTCTCGTCATCTGCAGTGCGGATATAGGCAGGGATGCTTGTCAGTCCGGCAAGCTGCGAAGCACGGAAACGACGCTCGCCGGCGATAATCTGGTATTCGTCGTCGCTAAGCTTGCGCAGGGTGATGGGCTGTATGATGCCGATTTCGGAGATGGAATCGGCTAACTCCTGCAACGCAACCGGGTCGAATTCATGACGGGGCTGGTTGGGATTGACCGTAATCTTCGACAGCTCTATCTCATTGATAGAGGAGGAGCCTTCGGTCTTTACTTCATCCATGGAGAAGAGGGCGTCCAGCCCGCGTCCTAATGCATTTCTTTGTGCCATCTGTTTATTTACTATTTGACGATTTACAATTTAACCATACGGGATGATTTGTTTGTGCATTGTAAATATGGTATTTATCACTAATCATTAATCACTAACCACTATAATCACTTCTTTTCGTTTCTGCTTATCAATTCCTTGGCAAGTGCCATGTGGTTTTTTGGCTCCGGTTGAGTCTGCGTCATAGAGAATGGTGGGCAGGCCGTAGCTGGGAGCTTCGCTCAGTTTCACATTGCGCTGGATGACGGTGTTGAATACCAATTCCTGGAAGTGGCGTTTCACTTCATCGTAAATCTGGTTGGCCTGGCGCAGACGCGAGTCGTACATCGTCAGCAGGAAGCCTTCGATTTCGAGGGCAGGGTTCAGCTTGGACTTGATGATTTTAATGGTATTCAGCAATTTGCTGATGCCTTCCAGTGCAAAATATTCCGCTTGTACGGGGATGATTACCGAATCGGCGGCAGTCAGTGCGTTGACCGTAATCAGACCCAAAGACGGGGAACAGTCTATCAAGATATAATCAAACTCATTCTTCAGCGGAGCGAGTACTTCTTTCAGTATCTTTTCGCGGTTTTTCAGATTGAGCATCTCTATTTCGGCACCTACCAGATTGATGTGGGAGGAGATTACCTTCAGTGTGTCTATCTCCGTGTCATGAAGGGCCTCGCGTACGTCTGCACGGTCAATAATGCACTCGTAGATAGTACATTCCGACTGCTTGATGTCCACACCCAATCCTGAGGAGGCATTGGCCTGCGGGTCGGCATCTACAACGAGCACTTTCTTTTCAAGCGTGGCGAGTGAGGCTGCGAGGTTGATTGTCGTCGTAGTCTTGCCTACACCACCCTTTTGGTTAGCCATAGCAATTATTTTTCCCATAATCTCAATATTTATTGGCAGCGAAATAAGTGATAATTCCGGATAGCGCCTACAAATTTGGAGAAAGATTGCAAAAACGGTTGATAAGTCGGCTGTTTTGTTAATAACTCACAGACGTTTACCGCTGTTTTTCTTCTTGTAAATTGCGCGTAAAGCGTTCTTTCTCTGTTTAGTGGGCAAATATACGTATTTATCTTGAAATGAAGCTGATTTTTTGTCTCGCTTGCAGAAGATTAAGATTTGTAAACCAATGGAAGACATTGGCTTGGACTATTCTCTCTACTTGCATGAGATGTACATCTCGTGTTGTTTGAAACGTGCATCTCATGTTGCTCGAGATGTACATCTCATGCAGATGGACTACCGTGTGGAAGATGGTCGGGGGATAAGTTGTTCCCGGGCAGAAGGAGAGGAGCTGGTGTCAGACCAAGGCTTTGACGAACTCCCAGCAGAAGTACGCACTCATCACACATTTCACTACTGTGCCCAGCAAGAATCCAAGCAGCGAGCCCAGCCCCGATTTCAAGGCCTGGTCTGTCTTGCTGCCTCCCATCAGTTCGCCGGCAAAGGCTCCGAGAAAGGGGCCGAGGATGATGCCCCAAGGCATGAAGAACAACCCTACGATGGTGCCTATGAGGCAGCCGCGCGTTCCCCACCGACTGCCTCCGCTGTATTTGCTGCCCAGCATCGGGACGAAATAATCCAGTATCTGTACAAGGACGACTGCTGCCAGCCATAAAAGTAACTGCGTGGTGGAAAACTGCGCCTTGTCCGTGAAATGTAGAAGCAACAAGCCTGCATAGGCTACGGGCGGTCCCGGAATCATAGGCAGGATGCAGCCTGCCAATCCGACAATCAGGCAGAGGATGCCCAAGATGATGAGAAGAATGTCCATAGGTGTATCGTTTCTGTTGGTGAAGATGGCAGCGGTTGTTCCCTGCTACTCGAATCGGTTGTATATGACAATGGGGCGGGAGCGGCGTGTGCTCATCGACGGGAACCATATATCGTCGGCTGTGAGGCCGCCCATTGCTTGATGGCTTCGGCGCAGTATTCCAGTCGTCCGAAGTCGGCATCGACATTGTTTGTACCGAATGTGAATTTGATTCCACGTGCTTTGGCGCGACGGATAATCTCGAAACTGGGAATCCGGTAGCGTGCATTGATTTCCAGAGCGATTCCATGTTGTTGCAATACATCCAATACGCGTTCAATGCGTCCGTCCGTCCAGTACTTGTCGTAATCATGTGCCATAGTATCGGGCAAGAAGGTAGGGTTGGCATAAATGTCGGCAGGCTCGTTGGTCAGAATCAGGACTGTTTGGTCGACAAGGTGGCCCATATACTGTTCAAGCGTAATGTCATCAAAGAGTGCTTCTTCGGCCCGGTAGATGCGCGAATTACGTCCCTTGTGGTCTATGATGGTCATGGCGTCGGTAAACAGGTAATCGAAAATCCCCAAGGCTTCCTGCGAGAAAGTTGCCGTCCATTTGCGTCCCTCACCTTGTACACCGCATAGGAATGGCATCTCTTTTACTTCATTAAAATAGTCATACACTTCTTTGTCGTCGGCCAGCATACGTCCTACGCCTCCTTCTCCGGCATTGGGGGCGACACCATAGTTGATACCGTAATTCATGGACATGGCGTGTGCCGTTTCCTTCGTCAGCCCTCCTTTCAAGTGAACGTGGTAGTCTATAACTGGGAAATCGCGCTGCTGTAGCCTGATTATCTCATCCGTGTGCTCGTCTACCGGAGCAAGCGTGTCGGCTTCGTTGCGTGCTTCCTTGGCAAGCCGTTCGATGGCGAGATTCCGGAATGACACTTCGCCGTGTATGCCTTGCAGGGCAATGGAACCTTGACTCAGCAGTTGCCGGGCGTGCTCCTCTGTGCGATATGGGTGTCCGGGTTCGGTATAGCAAACAACTTCGGTTCCGTTAATGCAGACAATGATGTTTTGTCCGCGTACGGTTATCTCGAAGTCAAACCATTCTCCATCTTTTGCGAGTGAGCGATTAGAGGTTGCGCACCGAGGCGAGTGAGCCGCTCTTGCGTGTGCCGTCGATGTCTCCGTTACGGAATATCACTTCATAACCGGACTCGCCGTCCGTATGAAAGAGGAGGCCTGCTTCGGAGCCGGGTTGTGTGAGGGCTTCTCCGGTGAGTCGGAAATTTTGGTATTCTTTGTCGTTGAAGAGCTTCCGGCCTTCTGCAATGACCGGGTCTGCCGTGTGAAGCGTAGATGTCCCGTCATTCCATTGGTCAAGTGGCTCGGGAGAACTGCTCCTGCCACAGCTTGTCAGGGTTGTTAGAAACAGAATAATTGCGGCAGCTGCCGTCTCGATGCGTGCAGCAATGGTAGAATGGCAAAAAGTGTTCATTATAGCATGGATTTTATGAATGATTATATTCCAACTATTGTCGGTACAAAGTTAGCCTTTTCTGAAAATATCTTTGAATACAAAAGAATTATTATCTTTGTAGTATTCTGTTTAAAGCCTTTTTAGCTACTTTTGCACGATAATAAAAAAGAAAGTTATGGAAAATCAGAGACCTTTGATATTGATTTCCAATGATGACGGCATCATTGCGAAAGGTATTAGCGAGTTAATCAAATTCCTCCGTCCGCTGGGCGAGATTGTGGTAATGGCGCCGGATGCACCCCGCTCTGGAAGTGCGTGTGCGCTGACTGTAACGGAACCTATCCACTACCAGTTGGTCCGTAAGGATGTTGGGCTGACGGTATACAAGTGTTCCGGTACGCCGACCGATTGTGTGAAGCTGGCTTTTCATACGGTGCTCGACCGCAAGCCCGACTTGGTGGTAGGCGGCATCAACCACGGCGACAATTCTTCTGTAAACCTGCATTATTCCGGTACGATGGGCGTTGTGATAGAGGGATGCCTGAAAGGAGTGCCTTCCATCGGATTCTCCCTTTGCAACCATGAGCCGAACGCTGATTTTGAACCTGCAGGTCCTTACATCCGCGAGATAGCCCGGCTGGTATTGGAGAAAGGACTCCCTCCGTTGACATGCCTCAATGTCAACTTCCCCGATACCAAAGAATTGAAGGGTGTGAAGATTTGCGAACAAACCAAGGGGCAATGGACCAATGAATGGGAAAACTTTGCTCATAGAGGAGATGCCCATTACTACTGGCTGACCGGCGAGTTTGAGAACAACGATGCCGAAAATGAGAAGAATGACCATTGGGCGCTTGATAACGGTTATGTGGCAATCACCCCGACCACGGTGGATGCAACGGCATACGGCTTGATTGATGAACTGAAAGCATGGTTCTGAATTAATTGACAATTATCAATTGATATGAAGTATTACTTGATTGTCGGTGAAGCTTCCGGCGACCTGCATGCCTCCCATCTGATGGCTGCATTGAAGGAGGAGGACTTGCAAGCGGAGTTCCGTTTCTTCGGAGGCGACCTCATGGCTGCAGTGGGCGGTGTGATGGTGAAGCATTACAAAGAGTTGGCGTATATGGGGTTCATTCCCGTATTGCTGCATCTGCGCACCATCTTTGCCAATATGAAGCGCTGCAAGGAGGATATTGTTGCGTGGCAGCCGGATGTGCTGATTTTGGTGGACTATCCGGGCTTTAATCTGGATATAGCCAAGTTTGTCCATGCCAACACAAGGATTCCTGTCTTTTATTATATTTCTCCCAAGATTTGGGCATGGAAGGAATACCGCATCAAGAATATTAAACGGGATGTGGATGAGCTGTTCTCCATCCTACCGTTCGAGGTGGAGTTTTTTGAAGGGAAGCACGGGTATCCAATACATTATGTCGGCAATCCGACAGTGGATGAAGTGACGGCTTTTCTTGCTTCCAGCTCAGAGACATTCGACGACTTTGTCCGGGCAAACGGACTTTCGGCCAAACCCGTTATTGCTCTGCTGGCCGGTAGCCGCAAGCAGGAAATCAAGGACAATCTGCCGGACATGCTTCGTGCGGCAGCTTCTTTTCCCGATTATCAACTGGTGCTGGCCGGTGCTCCGGGCATTTCTCCCGAGTATTACAAACGTTATGTGGGTGGGGCGGACGTGAAGATTATCTTCAACAAGACATTTCCTTTGTTGAGGCAGGCAGAGGCTGCACTGGTCACTTCGGGGACAGCAACGCTGGAAACTGCTCTGTTCCGTGTGCCGCAAGCGGTGTGCTACCATACTCCGATAGGGAAGGTTATCGCTTTCCTGAAACGGCATGTACTGAAAGTGAAGTACATTTCCCTGGTCAATCTCATAGCCAACCGGGAGGTGGTGAAAGAGCTGGTTGCAGATACCATGACGGTAGAGCAGGTACGCTCGGAGCTGAACCGCATTTTGTACGATAAGGAATACCGCCGTCAGATGCTCGAGGGATATGAGTATATGGCATCCCGTCTGGGAGAGGCAGGGGCACCCAAACATGCTGCCCGCAAGATGGTGGCATTGTTGAGGAGGAGCAGGGAGGAATAGTCGAAAAATTAAGAATTTGTTAAAATGGGGAAAGCCGGTGCAGTAAATGCCCGGCTTTTGTATTTTCTATACAGAAACAAATGAAAAGAACTTTGATTATGAAAAAGCTACATTGGTTATTTATGGCAATATGTTTGGCAGTGATGCCCGCTTTGCAATCATGTGATGATAACGACGGATATTCTTTGGGTGATTTTACCCCGCCTTTGTGGGCTACTGTGCGTGTTACGGGAAATGCCTTTTATTTAAACTGCGATGTCTGGGGGACACTCTGGCCGGTAAATACGGACATTGGGTGGTATGATGCTGTGGATGGGCAGCGTGTGATTACCGTGTTCAATCCTTTGTGGGACAACTATGCAGGATATGACCATGCTGTGAAGCTGCTGCGTCTGCAGAACGTCTTGACGAAAGAGGTGGAGACGCTGACTCCCGAAACCGAAGAGGAATTCGGTAATGACCCCGTGCGTATATATAAAGGTGATATTACCATCAGTGGTGGCTATATGAACATTTTTTTCATGCAGAACCTGCCATCTTCGACTGATAATAAACACCGTATCAGCCTGGTGCGTCCGCAAGAAGATGATACTTTGTATGGCGAAGATGGATACGTCCATTTGGGACTCCGCTATAACGACTATGATGACCTGACGGGACGTCGTAGTCCTGGTGCTGTCTCCTATAACTTGAACAGTCTGGACATCCCCTCTGAAACCAAAGGCATCAAGTTGAAACTCAATTCAGAAGAGAATGGAGAGGTGGAAGTAACCTTTGATTTGAAAACTGCGGGGAGTAATGAAAAGCTGACTACTAATGTGGATTTGTCCAATATGCAGTTGAAGTAAGAAAGAGTTTGCGAGAGTATATAGTTAGAAAGAGCACCCGTGATTTTGATGTCATTCATCTTGCCCGGGTGCTCTTTTTATATCTGTTTTATGTAAGTTTGGTCATGTGAGCCGTCGTTAGAACATCGTCAAGGCATATAGATAAACAACTGCTGCAGGAATTGCCATCAGGGCACTGTCGAAACGGTCGAGCATCCCTCCATGCCCCGGCAGAATGTTACCGGAATCCTTGATGCCCAATTGGCGTTTCATGAGTGATTCGGTCAGATCGCCCCAAGTGCCGAAAATGACGACAACGATTGCCAGACCTACCCATTGCCATCCTGGCATAAAAGGAAAGAAATGTGCAAAGCCAAGAGAGGAAGCGATGGAGAATATTCCGCCGCCGATGCTGCCCTCCCAGGATTTTTTTAGGTGAGATACGTTCGAACAGACGGTGTTTGCCTATCAGCGAACCTACGCAATAGGCACCTGTATCGCTCAACCAGATAAAAACGAAAATGGAAAGCGGTAGAATAGGGTTGTAGGTCACACTGCCCGTTTCCGGGGAGTTCTGAAAAGCAAGTACGTTCAGCAGGGCAAAGGGGAGTGCCACGTACAATTGGCTTAGCATGGAGTAGGCCCAGTTACCCGTCGGATTCTTTTTCTTGAGGTAAAGTTCCGTAATCATCATGTAGAGCAATAGTCCCAAATAAGGAAGGAATACCCGTGCTCCTACAGACTGCTGGGTACAGAAACTCATTAATGCAAGGAAAAGGTAGGCTCCCCCCAATGCAGTGATGGTCTTGTTAATGCTTACTTCGCCGCTTTTGCTGACTAATTGGGCAAACTCATGTACGCTCAGTGCGCTGATAATGGTGAACAGTATACCGAACGAAAGGGGGCTGTAAATAATACAGCCCACCAATACTATGACGAATAACACGCCGGTAACGGCACGTTGGATAAAGTTATTTTTCATGCTTTTCTTCTTCTTCCTTGACTTCCTTTTCTGCTTCTATGGCTTTTTGCTCTTCTTCTTGCTCCGCTTTTTTCAGCTCGGCAGCAGTCTTGTTTGCACTGATTTCCTCCGAGCGGGAAGCCCATGGACGTTTCCCAAAGATGTGTTCAACGTCTTCGGCAAAGATTACTTCTTTGTCAATCAGCAGTTGTGCCAGCCGGTTGTGCCCTTCTTGGTTTTCGGACAATATTTTCTTGGCACGTTCGTACTGTTCGTTGACCATCTGCTTCACTTCTTCGTCAATCAGTTCCGCAGTCTTTTCGCTATACGGGCGGTTGAAGGAATATTCCTCATTATTATAGTAACAGAGGTTGGGTAGTTTTTTCGCTCATACCCAGATAGGCAATCATACCGTACGCCTGCTTTGTCACGCGTTCCAAGTCATTCATGGCTCCGGTGGATATTCTACCTAAGAATAGGTCTTCGGCGGCACGTCCTCCCAAGGTGGCACACATCTCATCGAGCATCTGTTCCTTAGTGGTGATTTGCCGTTCTTCCGGCAGATACCAAGCCGCGCCCAAAGCGCGTCCACGGGGTACAATGGTTACTTTAATCAGCGGATTGGCGTATTCCAGTAACCAGGAGATGCTGGCATGGCCGGCTTCGTGTATGGCAATGGAACGGCGTTCGGCCTCGGTAGTGATTTTGGTTTTCTTTTCCAACCCACCCACAATACGGTCTACGGCGTCCAGAAAGTCTTGCTTTCCGACAAACTTTTTGCCGTGGCGGGCAGCTATCAAAGCTGCTTCGTTACATACATTGGCAATGTCTGCCCCCGAGAATCCGGGAGTCTGGCGTGCCAGAAGGTCTACATCCACACTATTGTCTATCTTGATGGGGCGCAGGTGTACACCGAATACTTCCTTACGCTCATTAAGGTCGGGTAGGTCTACATGTATCTGGCGGTCAAAACGTCCGGCGCGCAGCAATGCCTTATCCAAAACATCCACACGGTTGGTGGCGGCTAAGATGATAACACCACTGTTGGAGCCGAAACCGTCCATCTCGGTCAGTAACTGGTTCAATGTGTTCTCGCGCTCGTCGTTGCCACCCATAGCGGCTGCTTTGGCACGGGCACGCCCTACAGCGTCAATCTCGTCGATGAACACGATACAAGGTGCTTTTTCCTTTGCTTGGCGGAACAAATCGCGGACACGGGAAGCTCCCACGCCGACAAACATTTCCACAAAGTCGGAACCTGCCAAAGAGAAGAAAGGTACGTTGGCTTCTCCGGCCACGGCCTTTGCAAGCAGGGTCTTTCCGGTTCCCGGAGGGCCTACCAGCAAGGCGCCCTTGGGTATCTTACCTCCCAAATCGGTATATTTCTGGGGCTCTTTCAAGAACTCGACAATTTCTTCTACCTCTTGCTTGGCTTCAGCAAGTCCTGCCACATCCTTGAATGTAATCTTGATGGGGGAACCTTTTTCAAACAATTGGGCCTTGGACTTTCCTACGCTGAAGATGCCTCCACCTCCGCCCATGCCTCCACCACCGCTCATGCGGCGGGACATGAAAATCCAGAAACCGATAAGGAATGCAAAGGGGAGAATCTGCCACAAAATGGCACCGAAGTAGTTCCGCATTTTTTCGTAGTTAATGGAGCCGTCAAAGTGGGCGTCGTCTCTTTCCTTTTGCAGGAAATTACCTAGGCTCTCGCGTGAGGGGGCCTCGGTCGTAATAAGCGGATTCTTGCCTACGCGGCTGGAGTCCTGACGAAATACGTTTCCTACGTGCTGGGGTTTGACGTATGCTTCGACGGAATTGTCGTCGTAGCCGATGACTTTGCTTATATAACCGTCTCGTACATATTGCTGGAATTCATCATAAGAAATATTTTTAGTTGCCGTACCACTTTCATTAGTCAGGTACAACCCCAGCAACATCATTGCTATAATCATATACAGCCAGTTCAGGTTGAACTTGGGCATATTCACTTTATGGGTTTCTGTTGG
>ENA-OQCU01000369-OQCU01000369.1-human-gut-metagenome-genome-assembly--contig:-NODE-369-length-21548-cov-3.199804_pt1 | contig 21548 bp, 17 predicted proteins | sample MGYA00242504_ERZ504590 | MGnify/ENA primary metagenome ERZ504590 (study PRJEB26092, sample SAMD00036318) | human gut metagenome | host: Homo sapiens | study: EMG produced TPA metagenomics assembly of... | reverse complement strand
ACTTTCTTCTTGGAAGCCATTGTATGGTTCTTCTTTCTATGAAGCGGTGATGTCGGCACCCGCGGCGGTCGCCCGCAGCGGATTCCTCCCGCAACGTATATTGCTGTGCTGTGCTAGCGGATTCGCATACACGTATCCTCCAGACACAACTTTTCTATTATGCCTCTGAGAGCGGACAATATCGCGGCATCGCGGGTGCGTGCGGCCGTTCATATTTCCCGGATTATCGGCAGGGTCATTGGGCTCGGATCCGTCGCATATGTGAAGAGCCGCTACGCATGTGCACAGCGGCTCATTGGTCACGCTTCACGCCGATCAGGCGCGGAACGCGGAAGACCTAGAAATCAGGCCTGCGGGGTCTGCCCCGGGTAGGAAGCGTCCGAATCGGGCTGCTGGTAAACCGGAGCGGCAGGCGCCGGCTGCTCATACGCAGTCGGGGCGACCGGTGCGGTCGGGGCCTGCGGTGCAGTGGGAGCCTGAGGAACGCCGGCATCGGACACAGGGGCGGCAGGTGCCGGGACCGGAGCACCGGGGAATGCCGTCGGCACATACTGCGGCTGGGCGGAAACACCCGGCACCGCGACCTTCGCGGCCTTCTTCTGATTGCCGAACGCAAGCACGGTGCCGACAATCAGGCCCAGCGCCGCGATGATGAGCAAGTATGCACCAATACCGAAAGCCACCGCATTCTTCGCGTAGCCGGACGCTAGACTTCCCAGACTGCCATAGTTGCTGCCGAACTCGTCCAAGCTACCGTTGATCCCGTTGATCTTGCTCTTGGAATACACCATCTCAAAGATGCTGAGTACCAGCACCAAGGCGGAAATGATCATTGCGGGGAGGTGCTTCTTGAAGAACGTGAGCGCCGCGATGGCAAGAACCGCAACGAGGACAATCCATCCATCCCCGCCTTGGAACAGGCTGACGCTGCCGCTGTATCCAAACGCCGAGATGGACACGAACGGCACGATGCAGGCGATGATCGCCAGCACGCCGGCCACGTAGGTGATGATGGAAATGAAGTCGAATGACTGGCCTCCGACGGTCACGTTCTTGCCACCCAGGTTCTGGGCGAAACCGGCGACGGAGTTCTGGATGTTCGCCGCGTAATCGGGGGTTGCCGGCGCCTGATAGGGTGCCCCTGCAGGCGGCACGGGCTGGGCAGGCGGCACGGGTGCGGTGTACTGCGGCTGCTGATAGGCCGCGTTTGCGTCCGAAGCCGGCTGAGCGGGCTGCGGGGCTCCATAAGAGTTGTTTCCAGTGGGGAAACCGGCATTGGGATCTGTCATATGTGCCTTCTTTCGTTCGGTCAAGCGCCAACGCCCAACATTGACCAACATAGCATATAACCGATATTTAATACGGTTTTGCCCATTTTGCGCGATGCCGCCACCCTGAAAAGGCCCTACAGACGGCCGCAATCATGACACGCAGTCATACATACCGACTGTCGGTATGTATACTGATGACATATCGAAAGGAGGAACCATGGCACGCAACCCGCACCCCGAGGTGACGGAACGCGCATCCTCGCCGCCGCGAAAAAAGCTGTTCGCCGAAAAAGGCTACGACAAGACCTCCATCCAGGACATCATCGATAAGCTGGGAGACCTGTCGAGAGGCGCGATCTACCACCACTTCAAGTCCAAAGAGGCCATCCTCGAACGACTGAACACCGACGACTGGCACGCCAGCCAGGCCCTGTGCGACGAGATCGCGAAACGCGACGACATGAACGCGATGGAAAAACTCCGCTCGCTGTTCGCCAACTCGCTGGGAGACGCCGCGCACCTGGCGCTCGTCAAGGCCACCGTGCCGTTCTTCGACGATCCCGCCACATTCACCGCCAACATGCGATTCTGGTCAACCGAGCTGCCGAAAAACTTCGAGCCATTGATCGAGGAAGGCCAGCTGGACGGCTCCATCCCCACCGAATACCCGCGCGAAGTGGCGCAACTGCTGGCCCTGCTATGCAACTATTGGCTGATGCCATGCTTCTTCCCCGCCACGCGCACGCAGCTGCGGTATCGTCTGCAATGCCTCGCCACCATGCTCGACGCGCTGCACGCGCCGGTCTTCGACCAGCATCTCATCGATCTCGCCACGGACGGCATGATGGCCTTCGCCGGCGACGGCAGCGGCAGCGCCGCCGAGCAACAAGACGGAGGCGGCACCAGTCCGGTAAGCGACGCACACTAGACGACGCTGACTCCGGGGCAGGACGCGGCACGAATGTTTCGCCCCCGCTCCAGCACCGATTTACATACCGTCAGTCGGTATGAATGATTGCCGATGAACCACCAACTCCGGCGTCAAAATCGTCCGCCCCAATACATTGCCGTGCCATCCATCAAACTCACGCCAAATCCACCAACGCAAAACACCGAGACCAACTCGCCACCAGCAGCAAAGGAACCCACCATGCCCACCACACCGGCACAACCCTCCGAAACACAGCTTCCCGCGGCACAGCACGAAACAGAGCAACCCAACACTTCCCCCGAACCGCAGCCGCAAGCGCAGCCAAAGGCCGCGCATCCGCTGCGCTCCCGCAATTTCATCCTGCTCGTCGCCGGGCAAGGCATCTCGCTGTTCGGCAACATGATGCTGCGCTTCGCCATGTCGATGTGGGTGCTGGACGAGACCGGCTCAGCCACCGCATTCGCATCCATCCTCGCCATATCGTTCGTGCCGATGATCCTCGGCGCCCCGTTCGGCGGCGTGTTGGCCGACCGGATGAACCGCCGCACGCTCATGGTCATCCTCGACGCGGCGTCCGCCGTGACGGTCGCGCTCGCGCTCGTCTGGTTCTCCGCCGCCGGATTCAGCATCATCGCCGTGGGCGTAATGCAGGTGGCGCTATCGCTGCTCGGTATCTTCGAGACGCCGACCGTCGAATCCGCGCTGCCGCAGATGCTGCGCCAATACGGGGATGCGACGCTGAACACCAGCGCCGCGATAGTCAGTCAGGTGCAGCAGGTCAGCGCACTGATACCCAGCTTCCTCGGAGGCGCCGTGTACTCGTTCTTCGGCATCCGGCCGATGATGGCCGTCTCCGTGGCGGCATTCGCCGGCGCGGCGGCCATCGAATGCTTCATCCGGCTTGGTATGCCCGAACGCGACGAGGAGATGCCGACGCCACTCGACGACCTCAAGGCCGCTCTGCGGTTCCTGACCCGAGAAAAACCGAACCTGCTGAAAATGGTCCTGCTCGCCTCCGCGCTGAACTTCGTCGTACTCGGCTATGGCGCCGTCGGATACGCGTTCGTCATCCGCACGCAATGGGGGTTCGACGCGACCGTCTACGGCATTGCCGACGGACTGATCAGCGTCGCGGCCCTGATGGGCATGTTCATCGTGACGATGATGGCCGGACGGCTGAAAATTGGCCATATGACGAAGATCCTGACATTGCTCGGACTGACCGTCATCCCCCAAGGCGTGGCCTGCATGCTGTCTGGCGGCAACTGGACGCGGCTGATGGCGCTCGTGGCCTTCGCCTGCATCGGCGATGCCATCTGCTCATGCGCGAATATCATCGCCGTGCCGCAATCCAAATGCGCACGCCCGATGCGATGCTCGGTAAAGTGATGGCGCTGCTGTCTGCGCTGGCCATGTGCATGCAGCCGCTCGGCAGATGGCGTACGGCTGGGCGTTCGATCATCTTCCCCGCCGCCGCGATATTCATCGCGTCAGGCGCAGTGCTCATCGCTATGGCGTTGCTGTCCGCGTCGCTGTTCGCGCACTTCGACGACTGACGACGGCCGGGGCATCCCTTTTCATCGACCATAATCAGTCACAGGGAAGGGCCCCGATTCCTTCAGCGGAAAATCGGGGCCCTACAGGCTCTCTGTAACCTTACTCGAAATCGGCACCGAGCGCGGCGAGCTTGCCGCGGAAATCCGCGTAGCCGCGGTCAATCAGCGAAATGCCATGCACATTGGACGGGCCGGACGCGGCAAGCGCCGCAATCAGATGGCTGAAACCGCCACGCAGATCCGGCACGTCGATATCGCGGCCGGTCAACGGGGTCGGTCCGAAAATCACAGCGGAATGCTTGTAGTTGCGCTGCTGGAAACGGCACGGCAGCGAGCCGAGGCACTCGCGATACAGCTGAATCGTCGCACCCATCTGCACAAGCGGCTTGGTGAAGCCGAATCGGTTCTCATACACGGTCTCGTGCACAATCGACAGGCCATTCGCCTGGGTGAGCGCCACGACCAGCGGCTGCTGCCAGTCGGTCATGAAACCGGGGTGCACATCCGTCTCGATGGCCACGGGCTTGAGGTCGCCGCCCGGATGCCAGAAACGGATGCCCCTGTCGGTCACCTCGAACTTGCCGCCGACCTTGCGGAACACGTTGAGGAACGTCATCATCTCCGGCTGCGTAGCACCCTTGACGAAAATGTCGCCGCGCGTGGCGAGCGCCGCCGACGCCCAGCTGGCGGCCTCGATGCGGTCGGTCAGCGACGTGTGCGTGAAGCCATTGAGCTCCTTGACGCCCTCGATGCGGAACGTGCGATCCACATCCACCGAAATGATCGCGCCCATCTTCTGCAGCACGGCCACCAGATCCATGATCTCGGGCTCGATTGCGGCACCCGACAGCTCGGTCTTGCCTTCGGCGAGCACGGCGGCCAGCAGCGTCTGCTCGGTCGCGCCCACGGACGGGTACGGCAGATGGATCTTCGCGCCGTGCAGGCCGTTCGGAGCGGTGATGTGAATGCCGTCCTTGTGCTCCTTGTCGACCGTGGCACCCAGCTTGCGCAGCGTTTCCAGATGGAAATCAATCGGACGGCCGCCGATCGCGCAACCTCCCAGCGCCGGGATGAACGCCTCGCCGAGACGATGCACCAGCGGGCCGGAGAACAGGATCGGAATGCGCGAAGAGCCGGACAGCGTGTCGACATCCGCCACATCGGCGAGCTGCACATGCGTCGCGTCGATGTTGACGATGCCGTTGGTGCCATCCACCTCCACATCCACGCCATGCAGGCGCAGCAGATCGGACACCACATGCACATCGCGAATCTCGGGCACGTTCTTCAGCACCGACTTGCCGGGGGCGAGCAGCGCCGCGACCATCGCCTTGCTCACGAAGTTCTTCGCGCCACGCACCTTGATCGTGCCGTTCAGCGGTTTGCCACCGACCACATGCAGGACATCGTTCTCCGATTCCGCCATCCTCAACACTCCTATTCATTCGCCGGGCCACCCCGGACATCACATCCATTAGTCTGCCATACGGCATGTGGTGGGCGCGTGAAATGCGCCAGAAGCCGATTACCATGTCGCAGCGAATGGTTCTCAATAAGAAACGTGCGAGTCCCGTCGTCGGCAAAACGAACATGATTGTATGCATATGGCCGATATTCCAACGAGTAAGCCGATGTTCGTTTTGTTCGCAAATGTGAGGAGTACTCGCACAAACGCTATTGAGAACGATTCGCTGATACAGCGGATCAGTCATCCGCCTTGATCTTGCGGGCCAGCTCGGCATCCCACATCGCGCCGGTAGCGCTCATCACCACATCGGCGCCGGCCGCGCGGTACGCCCGGTAATCCTCTGGCGCCACGACACCGCCCACGCCGATGATCGCATAGTCAAGCCCCAGCCGCTCGCGAATCGCCGCAAGACGCGAAACCATGTCAAGGCCTGCCCCGCGAATCGCGCTGCCGCACACGCCGCTGCGGTCGCGCCCCTTGCCGGGCAGCGCCTGCCCGCCGTTCGCGTCGACGAGCCGGGCCGAAATCGTATTGATCGTGCTGAACGCCTGCACCGTGCCGCGGGCGGCGGTCTGACGCACCATGAGCTCCAGAGCGGCATCGTCAATCACGCGGCGATCCGGCCCCCAGCCACCCTCGACCTCGGTCGGCGGGATATACGCCAGCTTGACGATCAGAGGCCGGTCGCCGATTTCGCCCTTGACGGCCTCGGTGATGCGGCCGACCAGATGCGGGTCATGGCACAGCAGGCGATTATGACCCTCGTTCGGGCAGCTCGTGTTCATCTCCATGAGGTCGGCGCCGGTCTCGCACACCAATCGTGCGGTTGCGACATGATCCGCGATATAGTCGTCGCCGCTCATGCCCTCCACGCGCGATCCCTGGAAGCTCGGCAGCAGCACCTGCCCCGGGCCGGCCGCCGCGATGGCCCGGCGCATGTCCGGCTGCCACTCATCCGGGTCGCGGGACGGCACACCGAACGAATTCGAAATGGAAATCGGCAGGCGATAGTCCGTGTCCGCAAGTACGCCCTCATCCAGTTCGGCGCTGCCCGGCGTCAGTGAGCCGTCGGCACTGGTCGGGTGCACGGCCAACACGTTCGGGAACGGATTGCACCCCCACGCGCGCGAGCGCACGGTCTTGTACGTGGCGATGTCGAACCCCATGCGGAACGCGGCCGTGGTGAACCGCTCGTTGAGCAGCGGCCCGGCCGGAATCCGAACGGCAGGTCAACGGGAATGCCAAGGAACGACGACTTCGCCGGCGAAGCGGCCTCGCCGGCCAGCACATCACCGCGCAGCGCCGCGGCGAACTCGCCGAACGGGCCGCGCGCATAATTATCCTCATAACTTAAGTCAACGTTGTAAACGGCTCGAAATCACTCATGGCTCTCCAGACACTCAACCGACGCCGGACCGCTGCCGGCGCCACAAACACGACGATATATCCACTGTAAAAATAGCGGCAGACCCGCAACGCCGGGAGCATTCGCCAGGCCGTCTGCCAGGCTGGTCAGACGCCCATCATCGCGGTGACGAACGACAGTATCGTGATCGCCACATTCACGATCACGAAAATTAGGAACGCAGGCGACGTCCACCCCCAATACGTTCCCGGCGCGCTGCGGTTCACCCGCCGATAGGCGCGCAATCCCCCGCCGTATTTCACCAGCACGACGATCAGGCCGATGATCGAAACACCCAAAAGTCCCAGCGTATACACCGTGTCCCCCGCGTCGCCGAACAGGCCCGCCAGCCACGGCAGCACGCCTCCGAGCACGGCATTGTTGAACACGTGCAGCACAATCGACCACACCAGCGAATACTCCATCGCCACGAACCCGAACAGCAAACCGCAGCCGAACGCGAACAGGCCCTGCACCACATCGTCATGGAACAGGCCGAACATCAGCGCGCTGGTCACGATGGCGAAATTCCGGCCGAGCGGCTTCAGGCCGCGCATCAGCACGCCACGGAACACCAGCTCCTCGGCGACCGGCGCGGCAAGGCCGACATACAGCCACATCCAAATGTTGGTCGAGGCCTCGCTGATGCTGTCGGATGTGGGCGATTGCAACGTGGTGCCGAACATCGAGAAGCCGAGCTGGATCAGGACGATCGCCGTCTGGATCGCCATGACCAGGATGATGAACGTCAGCAGCCACGATGGTTTCATACGCGCATGGCCGGGCTCGCCGAGCCAGAAGTCGCGACGGAAGATCATCCTGCGGCGCATCGGCAGTATGAAGCCCATGCCGCCGAGCACCGTGAACAGCATGATCACGCCGGTCAGCTGCACGAGGGCGGCGCTGAGCGACTCGGCCGTCAGCGTTCCTCGCCCCGCGGCTCCGCTCAGGCCCAGTATGATGCCGATGACGAACGAGGCCAGTACGTTCACGCCCATGAACACGCCCTGGTAGGCGAATATCAGGCCCGCGTGGCGGGTGACGGTGCCTCGCAGCCAGCGGCGGCGGGCCTTGACCGGGTCGATCGGGACGGGCTGGGCGACAGGGATGGGCGGCGCGACGGGTCGTTGCGCCGAGGAATATGGAGGGTATGGAGGGTATGGAGGGTACAGCTGTGACGGATATGGCGGATACGACTGGATCGGCTGGCGCATCCCCGGCCGACCTGTTCCTGACGGAATCGGAGGCATCGGACGTGGCTCAGAAGCCGGTGCCCATTGTCCCGCCACCGGCGGCTGCGAGTGGCCGACCGGCTGAGGCCGGTTCACGGATTGCGGCGGATTCACAGGCCGTGAATACGGCAAAGGCTGCGGCGTTTCGCCGGCCGTCCATTGCATCGGCTGCCCAACTTGCTGCGGGGCGTCACCGGCAGGCATCTGGAGTTTTCCGGGGTTTCCGTCTCCAGCAGCCGGCTGCCGCTGACCTTCCGGTTCCATCTCATCATCAGGTTGCCCATGGGCCTGTTGCCGATCGTTCATGCTCATGGTTCAACAGTACGCCGCGTATCGCCCATCAACGTCAGTGTCGACATCTCATGTGGGCCCGATATGCCTGTGGGCGACATTTTCAAGCCTTGATTGGCGATATCTCGCTTTCAAGGGGTTGATTCGAGTCCCATGGGACATCTATCTGCGTTTCAGGGGGTTGGTAGCCAAGTATGAACGCCTCCAGAACGGCATGGTTCCAATGGCGATTGGCGCTCAATACTCCAGGTATCGCGTTTCGGCACCCCCTCGAAACGTAGATAGATGTTTCGCGGCCGTCGAATCAACCCCTCGAAATGCAGATAGCGTCGGATCGTAGACCTCGAATCACACTCACGATGTGGGACCACCCCAGTCGCTTCGCGACAGCCCTTCGGGCCCTGCAGTCAAGGACGCCCGTCCTGCGGGCGCGACCTTATTCGCTCGCCGGCCGGCTCGCCTTCGCCTACGGACGGCACCACCGGCCGTAAGGCCGACTGGGGGGGGGAACACCGGCAAAACACCATGTCAACGCAAAAGGGCCCTCCGAAGAGGGCCTTTTGCACATTGCGGTTATTCCGGAATCACTCGGAGTCGCGGGATTCCTCCGAACCGGCGGCGGAGTCATCCGCGGCCGGAGCGGCGTCATCGGACTGCACGGTCTGCGTATCAGCCGTATCAGCGCCATCGGCCACCAGTCCGCTCTCAGCGGCGCCCTCGTCCTCACCCTGCACGTGTGCGCCCGTAGCGCTCTGACGCTTCCGGGCCACGGTGACGCCCACGCCAATCGCGGCCAGCACCACGACAAGCACCACGACGATGGCGATCGACGCACCCGTGTCGGACAGCCCCTCCTGCGGCACGGCAACAACATCAGCGGCATTGGCAGCGACACCGGTCGCGCCCATGGCAGCGGCCGTCGCCACTGCGGCGACCACGCTCATCAGCTTCTTACGCACGCTCATCACGTCCTTTCCTTTACGAACATCCAAGCACCGATGGTATCGCGACGAATTGACTGTTGCGTGGGAAAAACCTTCAGCCCAGCAGGGCGAGCAGGTCGTCCTTGGTGAGCGCGGCCATCGACCGTCCGGTGGCGGAGGACGCGGAATCCACGAACCGTTGCGCGAGGTCTGTCTTGCTGCGCTGGAGGTTGAGGATGCGCTCCTCGATCGTGTCCTTCGCCACGATCTGATACACGTTGACGTCCTGTGTCTGTCCTATGCGGTGGGCGCGATCGGTGGCCTGATCCTGCGCGGCCGCGTTCCACCACGGATCGGCGTGCACGACCACGCATGCGCCGGTCAGGTTCAGGCCCGTGTTTCCCGCCTTGAGCGAGATCAGGAACACCGGCGTCGCGTCGGCGTTGAACCGGTCCACCAGCTCCAAGACGGCGTTTCTTCGGCGTCGCTCCGGTGATCATGTCGTATTCCACGCCGTCGGCCCGCAGCCGTTGCGCGATCAGGTCGAGGTAGCTGGTGAACTGCGAGAAGATCAGCATCTTGCGGCCGGCATCACGGCAGGAGTCCACCAGTTCGATGATGGCGTCCAGTTTCGCGGAGCTTACGGTCTTGCGCGCCTTCGACTGTTTCACAGGCTGTTTCACGGACTGCTGTGGGTCTTTCGCGGCGGATTGCACCCCTGCGCTCAAGGCACTGGCATGCCCGTCGGCGTTCTCGTATATCAGCCGCGGGTCGCAGCATACTTGCCGCAGTCGGGTCAGCTGCGCCAGAATCTGGATTTTGCCGGTGTTGAAATCGGCCGGACGCTGCCTCAGGATGACCGAGCGCAGCTGCTGCTCCAGTGCCGCATACAGCTTGCGCTGCTCCCCCTGCAGCTGCACTGTGATGACGTTCTCGATCTTGTCGGGCAGATCCTTGAGCACCTGCGACTTAAGACGGCGCAGGATGAACGGCCCCACGAACGATTGCAGTTTCTTCTGTGCGGTCTCGTCGCCGCTCAGCACCGGCATCTCGAACCGTTCGCGGAAATGCGCGTACGAGCCGAGCATGCCGGGCATCAGGAAATCGAAGATGCTCCACAGCTCGCTCAGCCGATTCTCGATCGGAGTGCCGGTCAGGGCGAAACGATGCACTGCGGTGACGGAGCGCACGGCTTTCGACACCTTGGTAGCGGCGTTCTTGATGTACTGTGCCTCATCGAGCGTCATGCAGTAGAACTCAAGTCCCGCATAGTCGTCGATGTCGCGCCGCAGCAGGTCATACGAGGTGACGAGCACGTCAGGAACGTCGTCGGACGCGGCCGCGGCCGATGCCGGCCTTGCGGATTCCCGCGTCGGAGACACACCGGTGTCCTGCTGTGCGGCGCGCACGCCGTCAAGCATCGCGCGACGTTCCGGTTTGGTGCCGGCGATGGCCTCCACGCGCAGCTCGGGAGTGTGCTTCGCCACCTCGGCTACCCAGTTGTACACCAGCGAGGCCGGGCAGACGATCAGATTCGGACGGCGCTCGGCCCGGGACTCCTTGTGCCGCGCAAGCAGCAGCGACAGCAGCTGCACGCTCTTGCCCAAACCCATCTCGTCGGCGAGGATACCCCCGAATCCCTTGTCACACACGGCATTGAGCCAGCGGAACCCCTCGGCCTGATACGGCCTCAGCACGGAGGCCAGCGCAGCGGGAACGCGGTACGTGGACGGATCGATCACGCGCAGGCCGTCCAGGTATGCGGTGAAGCTTGCGTCCTTCGCGTCGTCGTCGACCTGATGGTCCAGATAGTACGCCTCATAGGCGGGCACCGTGATCGAGCCGGATTCCAGATCGGCGGCCCGCAGTCCCAGGTCATCCGCGATCTCGTCGACGTCGGACATATCCACGTTGCGCATGTCGACGAAGGAGCCGTTGCGCAGTCGGTGGAATCTGCGGCGCCGACGGTAGCTCGCCAGCAGGCCCGGCACGTCGTCCGGGTCGATTTCGTCGGCGATCGGCGATATCTCCACGAGCCCGGATTTCACCGAAAGGCCTATGGAGATCGTCGGGCGCGGCATGGCGGTCAGGCCGTCGAACGCGGGCGTCGCCATCACGCCGCCCAAACCGCGCAACACCGCCAATCCTTCGGTCAGCAGACGGTATATCGCCTCGTCGTCGGACTCGGGGATGGCGCCACGGCACCGGACGGGCGCGGGAAATAGTGGAGCATCGCCTCGACTGCGAGTCGCTCCATCTCCTTGTCGCGCATGGACGCGTCGGCGCCGACGCCGTCGAACACGTGGTAATGCTTGTCACCATAATGAGCCTGCGCGTCGCACGTCACCCCGGCGCGGTCGCGGTCGAGGTAAAACGCGAGCCTGCAGGGCACGCGCATTTTCGCCAGCAGCTCGGGCGGCGCGTCGATGATCAAGCCGCCGTGCGCCGGAACTCCGGTTTCACGCCCAGCTGGCGGCACGAGCCGGTCAAAGACCGATGACGCGGCGGAACCGTCCTCCGCGTTCGGACCGGCGGATGCGCCAATGGCGTCGACCGCCCGCCCGGCCTCGTTCTCCTGGTGGGAGACCAGTTGCGGCAGTACCGTGCGCACGAAACGATCCACATCACTTTCGCTCAGATACATCGCCTCGCGATCGTTTTCACCGCACAGCAGGCTCAGCAGTGCCCGTTTCTGCGCAAAATCGGCATCGCACCGGTATATCGTCGCACGATCGACGCTCAGCAGCGCCCGGCCGCCCGACCCACGCCCGCGCCCGATTCGGCTTGGGAAAACGGCCGCGCGATCACGTAATGCGAGCGCTGTCCTTCAATGAATCGTTCCACGCGCTGCGCATGCCGTATCACGTAACCGGCCGCCGCCGTACTGCCGTTCGAGACCTCGGGATCGTCGCCGCGTTCCACCGCAAGGCCGAGATCGGGATTGCCGTCCACGACTGATACGCGCATCGTCGGCGCGTAGAACCGTGCCGGAGCCGTGTATTCCACCGTGTCTTCGGTGCCGACGTACGTATCGAGCAGTTCGGCGACCTCACCGTCCGACAACGTCAGCGTCGCGTCATCCGACTGACGCCGGTAATAGTAGGAGTATGCGCTGTTGTCGTTGTTGATGACGGCGCGGATGTCCTGCGCGCGGGAGAGCACGTCGAGCAGGTTCCGCGAGCGCTCGTCAAAGGCGTCGCGCGAGTGCACGAACGCGAGCTTCTTGCCGTATGCGACGAACTCGCGGTTTTTCACGGATTGCAGCAGCGAGGCGATGTCCTTGACCACATAGGAGATGCCGCGCGACGGCACTTCGATGCGGAATTTCGCCACGCAGCTGTTCAGCGAGAAACTCAAGGAGAGCCGCAGCGACACGCTGGCGATGGGCATGAACCGCGCCGTCTGGGCTGCGCCGGCGACACCTCCGGAATCAGCCAGTCCGCCGATTTCCTTCAACAGGTCGAGCTGCCGGCTCTGCGATCTGCGGGTGCGCTCGTCGTCCTGCTGCCGCATGAACAGGTCAAGCGCGCGGGTCGTGCGCACGGCAGGTTGCCGGGGAACCAAGCCTGCAGCTCCGCGACCGATACCGTTCGTGGAGCCGTTACCGTCGTCGGCCGCAGCGAAGTCATCCGGATGTTCGTTGTACGCCATGACCAGCGCGATGACATGCTTGCACACGCCCCGGAACCGGCCGTATGCGGGGCATGTGCACGATGACTGGCCGACCTTGCCCGCGTCGGTGTCGATCGCGGCGGAGACGCGGTAATCGTCCGCGTACCGGTCGGCGCCTTTGACCAGCGCTGTCAGGCGTACGTTGGCCCGCGCACCCGTCAGCATGGTGCCCGAGGTACGTGGCGAATCCGGCACGTTGAACGATACGGCCATGTCGTGCATACGCCCGGATTTCAGCACGTCCTTCGCACGAAAATACACGGCGTTGCCGCCGAGCCGGCGCAGTTCGGCGTCGTCGACGGAGGGCGGCAGCGGCGCGGCACCGGCAGTGTCGTCTGCCATGTCGGCGTACGAGCCGCGAGCGCCGTACGTGACGCCGTCATCGTCGGCATCACCGTCGGAGAAGTCGCGGTACTGGCCGCCGCCGGAGCGGGAACCATACACGGACGCATGCCAATCCATCAATGCCCCTTCCGTTGCAGCGGGCGACAATCACGCCCGTGCATGCCATCATGACCAGCCAACATCCCGGTCGATATACGGATACGACATTAACAGGTTTCACTCCGCTCAACCAACACCGGCGCAAAGGCATCGCTGGCTGAGGCTGGCCCGATCGGTCAGATGATGCCGCGGTCGCTCAGCGGGCCCGCCCAGTCGCCCTCTTCGGGCTCGCGGGCGGACTGGATGGGTTCCTCGGCCCAATGCTTGGCGGGGATGGTCTTGGGCTTGAACGGGAACTTCTCGGCGCGCATCTTCTCGTAGGCGGCGATGTCGTCCTCATGCTGCAACGTCAGGTCGATGTCGTCGTAACCGTTCATCAGGCGCCAGCGCACGTAATCGCCGACCTCGAACGGCAACGTCACGTCGCCGCAGGTGACGGTGCGCTGCTCAAGGTCGACGGTCATCTGACGACCGGGCTCCTCGTCCAGCAGCTTCCACAGGAGTTCGACGGACTCCTGCGGCATGATGGCCGCCAGCACGCCGTTCTTGGCGGTGTTGCCGTAGAAGATGTCGGCGAAGCTCGGCGCGATCACCACGCGGAAACCGTAATCGTGCAGCGCCCACACCGCGTGCTCGCGCGATGAGCCGATGCCGAATTCGGGGCCGACCACGAGAATCTGCCCCTTGCCGGCATATTCTGGCTGGTTCAGCACGAAATTCGGGTCGCGGCGCCATGCGTAGAACAGCGCGTCATCGAAACCGGACTTGGTCACGCGCTTCAGGAACACCGCGGGGATGATCTGGTCGGTGTCGACGTTGGAGCGGCGCAGCGGCACGCCCACGCCGGTCAATGTGGTGAGTTTTTCCATGGATATCAGGCTTTCAATTCTTGCCCCCGCTGGCGGAGGCTGTCGGCTTTGCTGACTGGGGGGGGGGTGGCGCCATGCGCTGGGCACTCCGGACCCGACCCGTCAGTCAGTCTTCGACTGACAGCTGCTGCCAGCGGAAGCCAATGTGCAGTATTTACAGGTCGGCGGGCGACGAGATCGTGCCGCGAATGGCGGTCGCGGCGGCGACGGCGGGCGACGCGAGATGCGTGCGCGAGCCCTTGCCCTGGCGTCCTTCAAAGTTGCGGTTCGATGTGGAGATGGAGCGCTCGCCCGGCACCAGCTTGTCCGGGTTCATGCCCAGGCACATCGAGCAGCCGGCGTTGCGCCATTCGGCGCCGAAGTCCTCGAACACCTTGTCGAGTCCTTCCTTCTCCGCTTGCAGGCGCACGCGCGAGGACGCGGGCACGACGAGCACGCGGTGGATGTTCTCGGCCTTGTGGTGACCCTTCATGATCGCGGCGGCCTGGCGCAGGTCGTCGATGCGGCCGTTGGTGCACGAGCCGATGAACACGGTGTCCACGGCGATGTCCTTGATCGGCATGCCGGGCTTGAGTCCCATGTAGGTCAGCGCCCGCTCGGCGGCGGCGCGCTTGGTGGCGTCGGCGATCTTGTCGGGCTCCGGCACGTTCGCGGTGATTGGCAGGCCCTGGCCGGGGTTGGTTCCCCACGTCACGAAGGGGCCGAGCTTGGTCGCGTCGATGTCCACGACCTTGTCGAACACGGCGTCGTCATCGGTCTTGAGCGTCTTCCAGTAAGCGACGGCCTGATCCCACAGCTCGCCTTCGGGCGCGTGCGGACGGCCCTTGAGGTATTCGAACGTGGTCTCGTCCGGCGCGATCATGCCGGCGCGGGCGCCCGCCTCGATGGACATGTTGCACACGGTCATGCGTTCGTCCATCGTGAGGTTGCGGATCGCCTCGCCGCGGTATTCGATGACGTAGCCCTGACCGCCGCCGGTGCCGATCTTCGCGATGATCGCCAGAATAATGTCCTTGGCGGTGGCGTCCGCCGGCAGCTTGCCGTTCACGTTGATCGCCATCGTCTTGAACGGCTTGAGGCTCAGCGTCTGCGTCGCCATCACGTGCTCGACCTCGGAGGTGCCGATGCCGAACGCGAGCGCGCCGAACGCACCGTGCGTGGACGTGTGGGAGTCGCCGCACACGATGGTCATGCCCGGCTGGGTCAGGCCCAGAATCGGGGCGAACGCGTGGACGATGCCCTGATCGGCGTCGCCCAGCGGGTGCAGGCGCACGCCGAACTCCTTGCAGTTCTTTTCCAGCGTGCTCAGCTGCAGGGCGGATGTCTTGTCCGGGTTCGGACGGTCGATGTCGACCGTCGGCGTGTTGTGATCCTCTGTGGCGATCAGCTGATCGACGTGACGCGGCTTGCGCCCGGCCAGGCGTAGACCCTCAAACGCCTGCGGGCTCGTTACTTCATGCATGAGCATCAGGTCGATGTACAGCAAATCGGGTGCGCCGTCGCTCCCCTGCCGCACCAGATGGTCGGCCCAGACTTTCTCGGCCAATGTGGTTCCCATTCGGGACCTCCTCAAATTTCCTCGCGCAAGGTATTGCCCTCACGCTTTTTATGTGGTAATAAGCGTATGGGCAAGGGCACGTCGAGAACTTCCCTAGGCCGATATATGAGATAAATACATGGCCATAAAACGGCGAAAACACGGCGATGCTTGAATTATTCTTGTTTTTTGCGGTTCTTGTCGAAAATATCGCGATATTACCGGCCTGCCATTAACAGAAAAGCGTCTACGTTACTTTTGCATTTCATTATGTGAGATGGCATAATGCTTCATTATGACTTCTCTGACGCAACCACTGGCCACAAGCATGGCCGATGAACGACAGCGTGCCGGCGACGAGATGCATGACGACGGCACCGTGACCAGCACCATGACAGCGGACGCCATCGAGTACACCATCAGCGGAGAGATCCATTCCGGCGTCGGTGTACTCGACAAAACCGTGAAGATTTTGGACGCGCTGGAATCCGGTCCAGCGACTCTCGGACAGCTGGTGTCGGCCACCGGCCTGGCGCGACCGACCGCCCACCGTCTGGCGATCGCGTTGGAGCGCCACCGCTTCGTGCTGCGCGATCAGCACGGACGATTCGTGCTTGGCTCGCGTTTCGCCGAGCTTGCCGCCGCAGCGGGCGAGGATCGTCTGCTGACCGCGGCGGGGCCGATTCTGCAGACACTGCTTGACCGGACCGGCGAATCCGCGCAAATCTACCGCCGTCAGGGCGATCAGCGCGTGTGCATCGCCGCGGTGGAACGCGCCAGCGGCCTGCGCGATTCGATTCCCGTGGGCGCGATGCTGTCGATGGAGGCCGGGTCGGCCGCGCAGATTCTGCTCGCCTGGGAGGATTCCGAGCGGCTGCATCAGGGGCTGAGGCACGCCAAGTTCACCGCCGCGAAGCTCGCCGCCGTGCGCAAGCGCGGTTGGTCCGAATCGGTGAACGAGCGCGAAGAGGGCGTCTGCTCCATCTCCGCGCCGATCCGCAACGCCTCCGGTCAGGTCATCGCCGCGATTTCCATTTCCGGCCCGTCCGGCCGTATGGGCAACTCGCCCGGGCGCCGTTACGCCCCGCTGGTCATGGCCGCCGGCAAATACCTGACCGACGCCCTGCTCAAGGCCAGCTCCGTTCGCTGACAGCGCCGGCGACGGACGGGCGCAGAGCCCAGCAGGCTGTCGAGCGCAGCGGATCAGGGGAGCGCCCCCGCTGGCGGGGGGCGCTTCTTGGCATCAGACAATGCCTGACGACTCAGCCCGTCAGCGGGGGCGTCCCTTTTTGCTCAGATCTTCTTCAATGCGGCGGCGACCCCGGCGAGCAGGCCGGGTTTCCTCAGCAGATTGACGCCATCGGCGGCGTTCGACTGCCCTTCGACCGCATAGGTGTACGCCTTGTTGGAGCTCGGTTTTCCGACCAGCTCGCCGAATGTCAGCAGCTGCGTCCGCGGGCTGTACGGGTGGCGGATGTCGAACTCGAACAGTCTTGCCGCACGATTCGCCGCGGCCGGTCCGTACGAGCCGAATCCGCAGGTCGGCGTCGCCACCAGCATCATCCCGTTGAGCGAGCCGACGAAACCATTGCGATGGTCATGGCCCACAACCACTCCTATATATCCGTCCGTGTCGCGCAGTGCGGCGAACTCGCCGCAATCCTCGTCAGGACAGCTCACGCCTTCGCCCAGATAGCCGCCCGGGAGCGTCCGGTCATCATCGAGCACGTAATACTGCGCATCGTACTTGCGATACCCCTGTATGGCGTTATCGGCGTTCGCCGGCATGGCCTTCAGCACGTCATAAAACTGCGGCAACGGCATATGCTGGAACACCAGGGAGCGGACGCCGAGCCACCGCGGCACGTCGTGCACGAAACGCAGCGCGGCGTCGCTCGGCCGGCCATAGCCGCCCTCCCGTGCGTAATCGCCGGAATTGAGCACCACCAGACCCAGCACGGCACGTTGGCGATCCTGATCCAGGACAGGCATTGCGAACGTGCCGGGCTCGCATGCGGCCACTGGCTGATCCGGCAAACCGGATGACGGCACCGAACACACCAGGAAGCCGGGATTCGCGGCGGAATCGTCCATATTGCACGGCGGGTTGATGCATCCCGGGAACTCACGGTACAGCGCGTCCAGCTCGGCCGGGCTCAGCCCGCACTGCGCATCATGGTTGCCGTAGGTGACGGCGAATGGTATGCCGCGGTCGATCAGCGGCTGCAGGAACGCACTGATGCCGGCACGCACCTTAGCCCGCGTGCGCTCGATCTTGCCGCGCCGCGCCGGCTCCCACTGCCGCTTGCGGAACGTGTCGCGGTACGCGTCGTCGTATCCGGCGATCTGGTTGCCGGTGAATATGACGACGTCGGGGCGCGCGGCGTCCAGCGACGCCTCGATCAGCCGGATGGTGTCTTTGGAGACCTTCGGACCATCCTGTATGTCCGCCAGCTGCAACACGCGGAACTTGCCGGAACGGTGGAACTGGAGACGTCCCAGACGCGCCGAGATGGACACCGGGCGCTCGTCATCGGGGCCGCTAGCGGATGCCGGCACTGCAATCTGGTTGAAATCCGTCATAACTCACAGCGTAGTACATACCACCTTGACCGTGCCTGACAGCACCATGGCGTGTCTTGAGCGGGCCGGGACACTGAATTACGGGTTGAAATCGCCGTTCTTGGCAATTCCCCGTGTGGAAATCGCCGTTTTTGAACCTTAAAACGGCGATTTCACACGGGGAATAGTAGATTTCGGCGATTTCAACCCGTATTTGGACGGATCCGGCCTATAGGCCACGAATCCGCCGGGAAACAAAAAAGCCCTCGCTTCCGCGAGAGCTTCATTCGCTGGGATGCCTGGACTCGAACCAAGAATGGCTGAACCAGAATCAGCTGTGTTGCCAATTACACCACATCCCAATTTGGCTAGATGCTGTAACCGATTGGGATTATAGCACCTTCGTACCCCCAACCGGATTTGAACCGGTGTTGGCGCCGTGAGAGGGCGTAGTCCTAGACCGCTAGACGATGGGGGCTTGAGTTATCCGCTGTGCGGCGTGCCGCGCAACAGATGAAAACTATACGGCAATATCCAGCCCACCGCAACTCACGGCGTGTCGCAAGGATTTCCAACGGTTTTGGGACGAGCTCTTGACCACCGACGAAATCCGATAGACTCCACAATATCCCAACCAATCTAGTCAACAAAAGCGTTATGCGGTAACATCGAACGAGACGGCACGATGCAGATACGTTAGGCTGCATCTCCACCGACCATCATCGAGGATGGCGAAACGGCTCACGTCAATCGTGCCACGGGTCGCATGACATGGTCGAGATTCTCACGAATGCGCCATTACCGCACTACCATCGTCAATTGAGCCACAAAGACTGTCAAAAAAAGCCTTATATTGCAACGATATAAGACATGCGCTGACGGATTATCACGAATCCTACTGATGAATTTTCATGAATCCTATTGATGAATTATCAGACACTGTATTGATGAAATTGCAAATGAGGCAATGATGATACCAAGGACCATCGCGCAAGAGCTCACCCCGATGCTGTCATGGTTCCCGGTCGTCTCAGTGACAGGGCCACGTCAAAGCGGCAAATCCACGCTCATCAAAAACATGCTGCCCGATTACACGGCGCGAAACTCATCATCGACGAGGCGCAACATGCTCCGGGACTGTTCTCGCAGATCCAGGTCGCGGCCGACGAACGAGGCGGCATGGGGCAATACGTGCTGTCCGGCTCGCAAAACTTCCTCATGGAGAAGCGCATTGGGCCAATCTCTGGCGGGGCGCGTGGGCATGCTTCAACTGCCGCCCCTCTCGTATGAGGAGACGATTCAGCCGGAACCCGACCTCACCGCGGACGAATTCATGTTCCGCGGCGGCTATCCTCACCTCTATGACGCGTCAACGCCGAACGACATCTATTTCCACGACAATGGCCTGCTCAACTATCTTCTCGGGATTCATTCTGCGGAAGAGCTGCTGAACGACCCCCAAGCGCGGTGATGTGTTCGAGAATCTCATCATTTCGGAAACCGTGAAGCGATACCTCAACAAGAACAAAGACGGCGAGCTGTACTTCTACCGCGATACCAACCAGAGCGAAATCGACCTCGTAGACGCTACGCAGCGCCGTAGCCCCACCCTCATAGAGATCAAATCGAGAATGACTCCGCGACCAGATTTCTTCAGACATCTCGCCACCGTCGGGGAAGAACTGGGCGTGCCGGTCGATCGCAGAATCGTCGTGTATCGAGGAACAGAAAACTTCACGGGTAAGAACGGGAGGTATGTTACGGCGGAGCGTTATTTGGGGCGGTAAATCAGCGGAGGAGTTCTGCTCGCCTGATCGGCGGAGACTCCCCCAGTCGCTTCGTGACACCCCTGCGGGGGCAGTATTGTCTACTCGTATGTCGGCTCGCCTTCGATTACGAACGACACCTCCGTTCGCTTCACGGCTCAGCCCGCCAGCGGAGGCGCAAACTCCGCAGATAGCAGACGGCGGGCGGCGTCTTGCGACGGCCGTCCGCCGGATTCCGCATGCGCACAAGCGCCGCGTTACATCACAGGTGCTCGCGCAGGCCCTTCAGTCGAGCGATGGTGAGCGGCTTGCCGACGATCTCCATCGACTCGAACAGCGGCGGGGAGACGCGACGGCCAGATATGGCCACGCGAACCGGGCCGAAGGCGAGACGCGGCTTGTACCCGCCATCCTCCACGAGTGCCTTGTTCAGGGTCTCGTGCAAGTTGTCGGTCTTCCAATCGGCCTCGTCCACGCCCTCAAGCGCGGCGACGGCGGCATCGAGCACGTCGGCGGCGGAGTCCTTGAGCTGCTTCCTGGCATCGTCCGCAGGCTCCAGGTACTCCTCGGTGGACAGCAGGGAGCCGACCATGCCGGCGACCTCGCCCAGCAGGCGCACACGCGGCTGGATCAGCGGAGCGGAGGCGGTCAGGACGACCTTCTCGCGGTCGGTCAGCGCATCCCAATTGTCGGCCGAGACCACACCGTCGCGGTGCAGGTACGGCACGGAACGGTTGAGGAAGTCCTGCGGCTCAAGCATGCGGATGTGCTCGGCGTTGATGGAGATGGCCTTGTCGATGTCGAAGCGGGCCGGGTTGGCCTTCACGTCGCGCACGTCGAACTTGGCGATCATCTCGTCCATGGAGAACACGTCACGGTCGGGGGCGATGGACCAGCCAAGCAGAGCCAAGTAGTTGAGCAGACCCTCGCGGATGAAACCGTTGTCGCGGTGGTTGAACAGGTTGGACTCTGGGTCGCGCTTGGAGAGCTTCTTGTTGCCCTGGCCCATCACGTACGGCATGTGGCCGAACAGCGGCATCTCCTTGGCGATGCCGAGCTCCATCAGGTAGCGGTACAGCACGATCTGACGCGGGTGGAGCTGAGCAGGTCCTCGCCGCGCAGCACGACGTTGACGTCCATCATCGCGTCGTCGACCGGGTTGGTGAGCGTGTACAGCGGATCGCCGTTCGGGCGCACGATGACATAGTCCGGCACGGAACCGGCCTTGAATTCGATGGTGCCGCGGATGAGGTCGTCGAAGGCGATGTCCTCGTCGGGGCATTGCCGGGATGCGCAGCGCGCAGGCTTGCGGCCCTCGGCGCGGAAGGCGGCCTTCTGCTCCTCGGTGAGGTCGCGGTCGTAACCGTCGTAGCCGAATTCGGCCGGGCGGCCGGCGGCGAGGTTGCGCTCCTTGATCTCGTCCGGAGTGGAGAAGGACTCATAGGCGTAGCCGGCTTCGAGCAGCTTTGCGGCCACATCCTTGTAGATGTCGCCACGCTCGGACTGGCGGTACGGGCCGTGAGGGCCACCCACATCGATGCCCTCGTCCCAGTCGATACCCAGCCAACGCAGGGATTCGAGGATCTGGTTGTAGCTTTCTTCGGAGTCGCGCACGGCGTCG